>Ga0209515_10009190_pt1 | contig 11318 bp, 13 predicted proteins | sample Subgroupgradi54m_FD_187454 | JGI IMG/M metagenome (GOLD analysis project Ga0209515, IMG submission 187454) | Subsurface groundwater microbial communities from S. Glens Falls, New York, USA - GMW60B uncontaminated upgradient, 5.4 m (SPAdes)... ...
CCCCCACGATCCGCCGGCGGCCGCCGCAGCGCGGGCCCTGAAAGACGTCCAGGGCGAAGACCCGGCGCAGCAGCGCCGCCCACATCGAACTCTCACTCTGCGAACCCAACGCCCCGGGCGACCGCTCCGCCAGCGGCCCGGTCCCCTCGGGTGGCCCCGCTGCCGTGGTGCGGCGCCGGGGAATGACCTCCGACCGCCACGCCGCGGACGGCCCGAGCACCCCATGAAAGCGCAGCGTATGAAATCGACGGGGAGGAATCAGGACCGACAGCTTCTCGATCAGCTCCAGCGGATCCAGCAGCAGGTGGGTCGCGCCATCCGCCCGGGGATGAGCCAGCTCGAACAAGAGTTGCCCGTGCGAGCTCTCGGTCAACCGCTCCAGCGCCAGCGGCGGGCGCAAGAGGTGGCGACACAGGTGCTCCAACCGCTCTCGCGCGTGCGCCGGCACCGCCACGTTCGCGTGAAGGGAAAACCCCTCCCGAGTCGAGCACGTCCGCCACCTCGGCGTCGGTCGGCGCCGGCAACGCCTGGAAGACCAGGGCCCCCGTCGGCGTCGATCGTGTGAAGACCCCATCGAGCACGAGCGAGTGGACGTGGACATTCAGATTCAGCGGAGGTCACGTAGAACGTGCTGCCACCCCTCCGCCGGCGGCGGACTGCTCAGAGCTCGACGGTCTTCACGCCGCTGGTCAGAACGCCCCCTTCCCGATTCCTCGACCGCGCCTAGAGCTCGAACGTCTTGACGAAGACGCCCGGCGAGCCCGGCGCGTGGCGCATGTGCGCGCGCATCTCCTTGCTGACCGGCACCGCGTTCTGCTGCGCCTTCCAGGCGTCGGTCTCCGACACCTTGGGGCTCTCGAACTCGTAGAACGTGAGGTACTTCGGCTCCCCGACGACCGCGTGGTAGCGCCGGCCGCGGATGACGCCCGGGACCTTCTCGTAGTTCGGCACGTACGTCCCGCTGTACCAGTCGTTCCACGCGGCCTCGACGGTGGCCGGCACGTCCATGCGGCCGAGCTGCAGCGCCGGCGCCAGCGGCGACTGCGCGACCGCCGGGCTGACGGACTTCGGATGGATCATCGAGTAGATGTTGCGGATGAACGTGGTAGCGACCGCCTGCGGGCCGGTCTTCTTCGTCCACGGCGTCGGGTTGTTCGAGACCTTCTTGTAGGCCTCGCTCTCCATGACCGCGGGGCTCTCCAGCTCGTAGACGGCGAGGTGCTTCGGCCCGCCCTTCACGGCTTCGTAGCGCGCGGCACTCAGAAAGCCGGGGACGGAGAGCCGCTCCGCGAGGTGCTCCTCGTTGTACCAGCGGTTGAACTCGGCTTCCTTGTCCGCGGGGACGTCGCACCACACCATCAGGAGTCCGGTGCCTCGCTTGTTCGCCATGGCTACACCTCGCCGGCCGGTCGGGCCGGCTGCGGGAATGCGCGGCTCGTCGGTGAGTTCGCCTCGAACGGGCTCCAGAGCCCGAGCTCCTTGCCGATCTCGCGCACGGCGGGCAGCACTTCCTCGCCGAGCAGGCGGATGCAGTTGCGCGTGTCGGCGGCGCTCACGAAGCCGTCGCTGGCCCAGAACCCCATGATCGACGGCCGCGTCTCCTCGAGCAGCCGCCGGATCTTCGGGATCACCGTCTTCGGCGTGCCCGCGATGATCTGCTGGTTGCGGATCTGGTCCTCGAACTCAGCCCCGCGCGGATTCGATCGGCGGCCCACCGCGTACTCGACGAACGCCTTGCGGTACGACGGCGAGAAGTAGCCGGACGGGCTCGACCACACCGGATGGGCGAGACCGGTGAACTCGCCCTGCATCCACATGAACTGCTTTGCGTTCGCCATCGCCTTCTCGTCGGTCTCGGCCACGTGACAGCGCTGCAGGTAGCCGCGGAACTCCGGCCCGCCGCTGTGGCCTCTCTCGGCGGCCGCCTTGTCGTAGAGCTCCCAGATCTTCTTGGTCGCCTCGATCTCCGTGCTGAGCGCGATGTACGGGTAGCCCTTCTGCGCCGCCCAGATGATCGTCTCCTTGCTGAGCACGCCGGGGATCCACACGCGCGGGTGCGGCTTCTGCAGCGGCATCGCCCACGGGTTCACGACCCGGTGCTGGTAGTGGGTGCCCTCGAAGCGGAACGGCCCCGTCTGCGTCCACGCTCGGGTGATCAGCTCGTGCGCTTCCTCGAAGCGCTCGCGGTTGTAGGCGGGGTTCACGCCGGTGGCGAGCTGCTCCTGGCCGCCGCCGCGCACGAAGCCGGAGACGAGCCGGCCCCTGGAGATCATGTCGATCATCGCGAGCTCTTCCGCCAGCCGCACCGGATTGTCGGCGAGCGGCAGGGGATTGCCGAGCAGCACGATCTTCACGCGCTTGGTCATGGCCGCGAGGATCGACGCGAAGACGTTGCACTTCGCCTGCATGCAGAAGGGCGCGTTGTGGTGCTCGTTCAGCATGATGCCGTCGAAGCCCACGTCCTCCGCCAGCCGGTAGTGCTCGAGGTACTCGTTGTAGAGCCGGCTGCCGGCGATGGGATCGAAGTGCTTGTTGGAGAACATCAGCGCGGTCGCCCCGAAGTCGAGGCCTGCCTGCGCGTCGTACGCGGACATCGGCTGCTCGGTGAAGTACATCAGGTGCATTCGTTCCCTCCGATGAGGCGGGCGAGCTCCTCGGGCTTTTCCATCTCCACGAAGTGGCCGGCGCCGTCGATCACGGCGAGCCTCGCGTTCCGCAGCGCCTTCACGTAGCGCTCGCCGCACTCGAGCGGCACCACGCGGTCCTCTCGACCCCAGACGACGAGCGTCGGCGTCCGCACGCCGCCGAGCAGGTGCGGCAGGCTCGGGTTGTACATGTACGGCTTCCACGCGATGCGGAAGGTCATCTCGCGATTGAGGTCCCACTGCTCGAGGGTCGCGGTCGGGGTCTCCGCGCCGAAGATCCGGTCGTAGGCCTGCTGATCGGCGAAGCCGAGGCGCACGTAGTCGATGTAGGAGACGAGCGCCTGGTCGGCGATGTCGCCGCGCTCGGGCTTGATGCCCATGGCGCCGACGAGGACGACCTTCTTGAACCCGCGCGGCGCCATGGCCGCCATCTCCGCGGCGATCCAGCCGCCGAAGCCCAGGCCGACGAGCGTGACGTCGGCGAGGCTCTGCTCGGCGATCAGAGCCTGGTAGATGACCGCGATGTCCCGCACGTTCCGTATCCAGGACGGGCGCTCCGACTTGTCGTAGCCGGGGTGCGACGGGACGAGGACGGTGTGGGTGCGCGCGAGCGCGTCGTAGAAGGGCAGGCGCTCGACCGTGCCGATGTCGTGGTGGAGGACGAGCAGCGGCGTTCCGGATCCGGAACGCGCGACGTGCAGCGGGCCGCTGGCGAGCGGGACGATCTCGGAGGTCCAGGTGATGTCAGCCATGGTGGGGAGTGTACCGCACCGGCGCCGGGCGGTGTCGTCAGGGACGCTTCGCGGCGCCCGGCGACGCCGCTACGCCTCCGGATGACTCTCGAGCCGGAGGCCCGCCTCGTCGAAGACGTGATACCGGCTGAAGCTCGCCCACACCTGATCGCCGGCCTGGAGGCTCTCGCCCGCGGCGATCTGCGCATGGAGCTCGTGTCCGCCCACGCGGATGTCGAGAATCGTGGCGTTGATCAGCGGCAGGTTCATGCTCCCGGCGCCCCCTGGTCCCGTCTTCGCGCTCGTGCCGGGAGATCTCCACGTCTTCGGGCCGGACGCCGATGCGCGCGTTCCCGAATCGCCGGCACTGCGTGACGTCTCGCGCGTCGAGGAAGCTGATGGCCGGCGTCCCGAGGTGCCGGTTCAGAAAGCCCGCCACGAACGCGTTGCGCGGCCGGTCGTAGATCTCCTCGTAGGCGCCCACCTGCTCGATGCGGCCGTGGTTCATGATGGCCAGCCGATCCGCCAGGATCATCGCTTCGTGGTGATCGTGCGTCACGTACACGGTCGTGATGTTGAACTGCTTCAGGAGGATCTTCAGGCTGACGCGATACTTCTCCCGCAGCGCCTGATCCAGGTTCGAGAAGGGCTCGTCCAGCAGGAAGAGGGCGGGGTCCCTGGTGATGCAGCGCCCCACCGCCACGCGCTGCCGCTCACCGCCGGAGAGCGTGCGAGGCATGCGATCCAGGAGGTGGGCGAGCTCCACGCCCATGAGCTCGCTCGTCCGCTGATATTTCGCCCGGGCCATCGCGTCCAGCTCCGGCGTCTTCTTCCTGAACATGAAGTACGACATGACGTTGCGGCGTGAATTCATGTGCGGATAGAGCGCGTAGTTCTGGAAGACCATCCCGATCTGTCGCTCGCCCGGCGCGGTCTCTTTCACGTCCACGCCGTCATAGCGCACGTCGCCGGAATCCGGCGGGATGAGCCCGGCGATGATCTTCAGCAGCGTCGTCTTGCCGCATCCGCTCGGCCCCAGGATCACCAGCGTGCGCCCGTCCGGGATCCGCAGGGTCAGATTCCGGACGGAGAACGTGGCGGTCGCGCCCGACCGTTCCCTGTCGGCGAGGGTCTTGCACACGTCGACGAGATCGATGCGCGCCATCCCGCTACGGCGCGCAGGCGCGGAGGGCGGCGACGACGCGTGCCTTCGGGTCGGGCCCGCCGCCCCGCGGCGTGACGATCGGCAGCGCGATGCCCGAGGCGCGGTAGCGCTCGATCTTCTCGCGGCGCTCGGCGGGCGTCCCCGCGAGCGCGACCGCGTCGATCAGCGCGTCGGGCACGAGCCGGGCGGCGCCCTCGCGGTCGCCGCGGTCCCACGCCGCGCAGGCAGCGAGGATTGCGAACTGATCGCCCGCGTGGCCTTCGGCCATCCAGGCGGATTCGTAGCCGAGCTCTTCGGCGAGCCGCACGCACGCGGCGATCTCGCCGGGGGTCAGGCCGCTGCTGCTGAAGCCGACGCCGATCCGGTGCATCGCGGGGCAGTGTACGCCATGGCCTCGCGGGAGCCGCCTCGGTCGGCGGAGTGTACCCTAGGGCCTCGCGTGACCCGTCTTCCCCTCCGGCTGGGCGTCGTCTACGACTTCCGGAATTCGCCCGACTCCGGCATCGCGACACCGCGCCTCTACGCGGAGATCCTCGACCAGGTCGCGTGGCTCGACGGCCTCGGCCTCGACCTCGTGTGGTTCACCGAGCACCACTTCGTGGAGGCCGGCTACCTGCCGTCGTGGACGCCGGTGGCCGGCGCGATGGCGGCGCGGACATCGCGCGTGCGGTTCTCGTCGGACATCTGCCTGCTGCCGTTCAGCCACCCGGTGCGTCTCGCCGAGGACCTCGCGGTGCTCGACAATATAAGTGGTGGCCGCCTGGAGCTCGGCGTGGGCATGGGCTACGCGCCCCACGAGTTCCGCGGCTTCGGCATCCCCCTGCCGCAGCGGCTGTCGCGGACGGAGGAACGGCTGGAGGTGCTGACGCGACATCTGGCTCTTCTCCCAGGCGCTGCGCGCGGGCATCACGGCGCTGCGGGAGGCGGCGGGACCACCGAAGCGAAGCTGAAGATCGCGTCTCGCTGGGCGCCTCAGGGGGGCGGCATGTCTTCCATGTCCACCCGCGCGTAGTACGGCGTGTCGCCGAGGCCGTCCACCGCGGCCCAGAACTCGGCCCCGGCGGCCTTCCCCGGCTCCTCCAGCTCCCAGGTCTGACGCTTGAAGTTCCAGCTCTCCGGGTGGAGCCGCCGCGCCTCGGCGAAGCAGCGCAGCGCGCAGTCGCGATGGCCCTCGGCGAAGAGGTGCTGGCCGAGGCGGAAGTTCGCCGTCGCCAGCGCGTGGGCCTCGGTCGGGACGGGCAGCCGCCGGCGCGCCTCCTCAGGCGAGTAGACGAAGCGGCTCCCGGCGCTCCAGGCGGCCCAGTCCCGGAGCGCGTCGAGGTAGACGCGGCGCCGCACCTGCTTGTCGGTGACGCCGTCCTCGCTGAGCTGGAAGGTCTGCCTGTCCATCTGCGTGCGGAAGGCCTGGCTCGCTCCGGCGGACTCCGTCGGGCGCACGATCCGCCCCGCCTCGTCGATCCAGACGGCGCTGTTGACGTTGACCATGCCGTAGAGCTCGGCGACGAGGTGCCGCTCGTCGATCAGGCAGGGGTAGGTGGTCTTCGCCGAGCGGATCCACGGCTCGGCCGCGGCCGCCCCGCCGCTCTCGAGCGCGACCGCGACGACGACGAAGTGCTTGTGCTGCAGCTCCTCGTAGAGACCCTGCCAGACCGGCAGGTCGAAGCGGCAGCCTCACCAGGAGGCCCAGGTCACCAGAAAGACTTTCCGGCCGCGGTAGTCTGAGAGCGAGTGCCGCCGGCCCTCCAGGTCGGGCAGCGTGAAGTCCGGGGCCCGGAGCGACCGCAGCGCCTCCCGGCGCGCCTCCGCCGACTCCCCGAAGCCCCACGCCGAGTGGTCGGGATCACGGACCACCGGCTGGCCGAGGAGGCGGGCGAGGGCCGCCAGGTTGAACCGGCCGTCGTCGCGCCGGAAGTCGCGCTCGCGGCCGGCGGGAATCGGGACGCAGACGTCGCCCTGGCAGACGCCCTGGGGCTTGAGGTCCCAGCCCGTCGCCCCGCGCAGGTCCGCGAGGGAAATCCAGAGGTCGTCCCCGTCGCCCTCGGCGCTCGGGACCCGCGCCTGCCGCTCCTTGTAGAGGATCGTCGCCGCCATGCCCGTCTCCCGTGTCTCGGCCGACGATGAGCGGGCGGCCGAGGGTTGTCAAGGCCGATTCGTGTGCTAGGCTTTGAGCCCGTGCGGATCGCTCTCGCCCTGCTCGCGACGCTGCTGCTCCTCGCGCTTCCCGCGCGCGCGGCCGACTACGCGGGGCCGCTGGTCGACGCGCACTCGCACCTGCCGAGCGCCGAGGCCATCGGCGCCTACGCCGCCGCCGCCAGGCGCCACCACGTCTCGCGCGTCCTGCTCCTCGGCGTGGGGGGCGTGCAGAAGGACGACCTCGCGTGGATCAAGGCGGCGGCGCAGAAACATCCCGAGCTGGTGCTCCCCGGCCTCCCGCTGCCCGATCCGACGGCGGAGGGCGCCGCCGCGCGGGTCGACGCGGAGCTGCGCGAGGGCCGCTATCGCGCGGTCGGCGAGGTCCACCTGCGGCAGATCAGCCGGACGATCGACCGCGACCCCGGCCACCCGGCCTTCGGCGCCGGCCTCGACGTGGTGGCCCGGCATCACGTGCCGCTCGTCATCCACTACGAGGTGACCGGCACCAGCCCGGATGCGCTCGGCGGCGCGCTCGCCAGGCACCCGGGCGCGGTCGTGGTGCTGGCCCACGCCGGCGGCGGGAAGCCCGAGCGCATCGAGGCGCTGCTGGCGCAGCATCCGAACCTGATGGTGGACCTCTCGGGCATGCACTTCCAGCGGACCCCCTCGCTGGCCACGGAGAGGGGGCCGCTCGACCCGAGGTGGAAGGCGCTGATCGAGAAGATGCCCGACCGGTTCCTGATGGGCATCGACATCTGGTCGCCGCGCCTCTTCGAGCCGGCGATGCTCGACCGGCTGATGGCGTGGACGCGGCGCGTCCTGGGCGAGCTGACGCCCGCGGTCGCCGAGCAGGTCGCGTACCGGAACGCGGCGAAGCTCTACCGGATCGAGTAGCGGCGGGGCGATGACGCCGTCCCCCCGTCGTACCCTCGTCGCCGGGCTGGCAGGCGGCCTCGCGCTCAACCTGGTCATGCTGCTCACCTTCCGCGTCATCGGCTTCGGCGCGCGCGGCGGGGGCATCCTCCTCGACCCGGCCCGGCAGAGCGCCAAGCTGATCGCCGTGTGGACGCGGCTCGAGCCTCTGCCCCTGGTCGTGTCGCGGCCGGCCCCGATCGTCGCCGGGCTGATCCTGTTCGCGATCGCCCACGCCTTCGTCTACCGGTGGCTCTCGCCGGCCTGGCCCGCCGGCGTGCACGCCCGGGCGTGGCGGCTGGCGGGGCTCGTGTTCCTGCTGTCGTTCCTCTTCTGGGAGTTCTTCACGCCGTTCAACCAGCTCGGCGAGCCGCTGCCCCTGATCGCCCTCGAGCTCACGTTCTGGGCGGCGATCGCCCTCGCCGAGGCGTACGCCATCGCGCTCGTGTCGGAGCTCCGGCCGGGCACGCGGCGCCAGCTCGGCCGCGTGACCGTGGAGCGAGGGAGATGATCCGCATGCGGAACGCCAGACGCGCGCTATTCGTCCTGACCGTCGGCCTGCTCCTCCTGCCCGTCCTCGCCGCCGCGCAGCCCCCGGTGCGCGAGATCACCCGGCTCGCCGGCGAGGTCTACCGCTTCCGCAACAACCTCCACCACTCGATCTTCGCCGTCACGCCCGCCGGGATCATCGTGACGGATCCCATCAACGCGGAGGCGGCCGAGTGGCTCCGGGGCGAGCTGGCCCGCCGCTTCAACCTCCCGATCCGGTACCTGATCTACAGCCACGACCACGCCGACCACATCACCGGCGGGCAGGTCTTCGCCGACGCCGGCGCGGTGGTGGTCGCCCACGAGAACGCGCGCGCGCAGATCGTCGAGGAGCGGCGGCCGACGGCGGGGCCCGCGATCACCTTCACCGACCGGATGACGATCGAGCTGGGCGGGACCGTCGTCGAGCTGGCCTACGTCGGGCGGAACCACTCCGACAACTCGATCGTGATGCGCTTCCCGCGCGAGCGGCTCCTGTTCGCCGTCGACTTCATCCCGGTGGAGACGGTCGGCTTCCGCGACTTCCCCACCTCGTGGATCGAGGACTGGATCGAGTCCCTGAAGCGGGTCGAGCAGATGGACTTCGACGTCCTCGTCCCCGGGCACGGCAAGGTCGGGCGCCGGGAGCACGTGCGCGTGTTCCGCGACTACCTGGAGGACCTCCGCGGCCAGGTGCTGCGCTACGCGCGCGAGGGGCGCTCGCTGGAGGAGATCAAGGCGCTCGTCGACGGCTCGAAGTACGCCGGGTGGGCCAGCTTCAAGGACTGGTTCCCGCTGAACGTCGAGGGCATGTACCGCCAGGTCCAGCAGCACCGCCGGGGGAACTGAGCCCGCGTCACGCGCGGGCGAGCCCGTCGCGCTCCGGGCCCTGCCCGGCATCAGGCCCGCGCCCGGGCTCTCGGTGCGGAGTGGAATTCGAGGGGGCGGCGCCTCGTGGCGCCGAGCCGTCCGGCTGGCCCGCGCCCGGGCTCGAGGTGCGGGTGGTCGATCCCGACACCGGCGCGCCGGTGACAAGCTTCAGAAGCGCAAGCTCCGGGATCAGGCGATCCGCGAGCTGAAGCTCGAGGGGCGAGGCAGCGGTCAGAGGTGCCGGCGACCGGGCGCGCCGACCACGACGGGCGCCAGGTCGGCCGGGCTGGCGGCAGGCAGGTGGAAGGTCGCGGTCGTGCCCCGGCCCTCCGCGCTCTCGATGGCGAGATCGCCCCCGTACCCGCGCAGGATCCCGTAGTTGACGCTCAGGCCGAGCCCGGTGCTCGTGAGCCCCTTGGTGGTGAAGAAGGGCTCGAGGGCGCGGCGCTGGACGTCGGGCGCCATGCCCGTCCCCGTGTCGGAGACGGCGCAGTACACGCGGCCGGCCCCGGCCCAGGTCCGGATCGCGAGGCGGCCGCCCTCCGGCATGGCCTCGATCGCGTTGAGGACCAGGTTGCTCAGCACCTCGCGCAGGAGCGTGGCGTCGGCGGCCACGGGCGGGATCGCGCCCGCCTCCAGGCTTGTGTCGACGGCGGCCCCGTGGCTCGCGCGGGGGACGAGGGACGAGAGCACCTCGGCCGCGACCTGGTTGAGGTCGAGCTGGACGCGCGGCGCCAGGTGAGCGCTCGTGAACCGAGAGAGCCGCCGCACCACCTCAGCGCCGTCCTGCGCCGCGCGCTCGGCGACCGCCAGGTGACCGCGCACGTCGGGAGAGTCGGTCTTCTTGAGCGCGAGCTGGAGGTGCCCCACCACCACCGCGAGGAAGTTGTTGAGGTGGTGAGCCGCGCCCGACGCGAGGGCCTCGATCGCGCGCAGTGTCTCCCGCTGCTGGTGCCCAGCCGAGGACGACATCAAGTACACGACTCTAGGGAGGGTTCTCCCTACCGTCAAGGACGCAGACGACCGCATCGATGGCGGCCTTTCGTCGAGCCCGGCGTGAAACACGCAGTGAATTCGCGCCCGACGCGCGATGCCAGCGCGCACGTCCGCTCTCGGCGCGGCGTTTACGCCGGGGCCGCCCGCGAGACCGCATCAATCCGCGCGATTCTCCGGTTGTGGACCATTGTGGAAACGTGGAAAACGCGAGTCCCCGGCGGGTCCCGTCGCGGCGTCTGGCGCGCTCCGTGCAGCGCGGGCGGGTCGGAGGAATGACGATGCGTTTCCTTGCTGCGATTACCGTTGCCGGCGTCCTCGGGCTCGCGCCGATCGTGCTCGCCCAGGCCCCTCGGGACGCTACACCGGCGCCGCCTCGGCCGGAGCGTCGGATGAATATCCCGGCCCTGCCGCCCGAGATCCCGAGCACGGTTCCCGACGAGCTCAGCCAGATCGGGCGGGTGACCGGGCGCGTCCTCGAGGTCGACCACGTCCGCGGCCGGCTCGTGCTCCAGACGAGCGCCGGCGCCCAGCCGTTGTGGATGCAACCCGCGCTGCTCCGGGACGTCAAGCCGGGGGTGGAGATCACGGTGACCTTCTACAAGCGCTCGATGCTGGCCGAGGCTCTCGGAGGCGCGCGAGCCGCGACGACGACCCGGTGAGCGCGGCGGGGCCGACGCCGGCCCCCGCGGCGGAGCGGCCGGCGCGGTGTGGTAGGGTGACTGCGTGCGAACGACCCGGGACCGAGTGGCGCCGTCGACCCGGCTGGCGACGCCGGCCGACCGCGCGGCCATCGCCGAGTTCTGCCGCGCCACGTGGGGGCCGGGCAGCGAGGACTACATCGAGCACGTCCTCGACGACTGGATGACGCGCGCGGACGGCGCGCTCGCCGTCGCCGAGGTGGACGGGCGCGCGGCCGCCTGCTGTCACGTCCGTCTCCTCTCCCCCCGCGAGGCGTTCCTCGCCGGCATGCGCGTGGATCCCGGGCGCCGCCGCTCCGGGCTCTCGGTCGCGCTGACCGAGTACTGCGTCCGCTGGGCGGCGGAGCGGGGCCGCTCGATCGCCCGGGTCATCATCGGCTGGAACAACACGGCCGCCCTCGGCGCCATCGCCCGCGCGGGGTTCAGCCAGACGGGATCCGTGACGCTCTGGGAGCGCGACGCAGTGGGCACCCCGGCGCTTCCCGAGGGGGTCACGCGGGAGCTCGGTCGCCCGCTGCCGGGGGCGCCGGCGGGCGCGCTATGGGCCATCGGGTGGATGGTGCGCGAGCTGACCGACGCGGACATCGCGGAGCGCGCCCGCGCGGGCTGGGCGCTGCGGTCCGGCGACGGGCTCCCGCTG
>Ga0209515_10009192_pt1 | contig 11318 bp, 8 predicted proteins | sample Subgroupgradi54m_FD_187454 | JGI IMG/M metagenome (GOLD analysis project Ga0209515, IMG submission 187454) | Subsurface groundwater microbial communities from S. Glens Falls, New York, USA - GMW60B uncontaminated upgradient, 5.4 m (SPAdes)... ...
CTGGGTGGCGATGAGCGCTTCGTGAATTTTGGCGATTTTGTTATTTTCACTCATAGATTTTATTATAAATTTATTTTAGGGGGTGTTGGGAAACGCACAGGGGGGTTTGAAAGAACTGTTTCTCGAGCGCCTTCGCCGTGAGCAACCCCTCCTGCGCCCCGTAATGCGACACCACCGAATTTGCATTGAGGGTACCACACGCCAACGCCGTCTTCAAGCTCTTTCCACCCAGGATGGCCGCAGAGAATCCGCTCGCGAACGCGTCCCCCGCGCCCAGCGTGTCCACGCGCTTTTGCGTGACCACCGGGCAAAAATAAACCGCTTTCCCGTCGCTCGCCTGCGCGCCGTTTTTCCCATCGGTAATCACCACGGTTTTCACCCCGAATCGGAGAAGCGAGCGCAAAATACCGCTCACGTCATCCGCGTACGGAGGTAAAAAAGAGTGGGGCTGATGCACATGGCATTGAGGATCGTTTTGTTTCATCCCCGCCAGCTGATATGGCACCCCGCTGAAAAGCGCGGCCTCTTCTTTGTTTACAAAAAGAATAGTGGTGCGTGCCAAAAGCGCTTTCCATCGCTTCGCCCCCTCGGCCAACTGTTCGTGGCCCGGGTTCCAGGCCAGCCGGATTTTGGGATGTTTTTGGAGGAAACGCGTGAGGGCCAGAAGCACGCCGCGGCTGTCGCCGGAAATATGGCTCAGAAAAATAAAATCCGCTTTTTCGAGCGCCTTCAGGGGCAGGTCGCGAACGCCAAAAAGATGATTCGCGCCCGCGTACCCCAGCACGGTCCGATCGCCGTCGAACGCGCTTAAAATCGTGGAAAAGCCGGTTTTATCCTCCGCCGTTTCCACCATGCATTCCGTGTGCACTTTGTCACGCTGCAGATTGGCGAGCACTTTGTCGCCGTATTCGTGGCCGATTTTGCTGATACAATGGGCTTGAAATCCCATCCGCGCGAAGGCGATGGCGGTGTTCGTGGCCCCGCCGCCAAAGGTTTCGGTGACGTGTTCGATTTTGACTTTTCCGCCGTAGGGAAGCCCCAGCCAGTTTTCACGGGAATCGGGTTTTAAAACCGTGATCCGGGCCTGTTCGGCCGGCTTCACAAAAATATCGAAGGTGGCGCTGCCGATGGTGAAAACGGTTTTATTTTTCATAATCCACCACTGAATTATACCCCCGAAGCGCCAGGCTTAAAATGCCCAGGCCAAAAGCGAGGATGGCCACGGCCAAAAAAGCGGTTTGGATTCCATACACGTCCGCGATAAATCCGGTAAAAAGAGGCCCCAGGATCCTCCCGAGTCGCTCGATCAGATTATCAAAACCCGTCACTTCGCCCAACTGATGGGCCGGCGCCAGCCGCGTGATGGCTCCCTGGTACGCGGGCCGGATAATGGCCATCGAAAAAGAGGTCATGATGACGAGCAAAATGACCCCCGACTGGGGGACGATGAGGAAAAGCAGGGCGTAAGACACCGCCGCGATAAAAAGCCCGATGGCGATCAGGTTCATGCGGGGCAGTCGGTCTTCCAGTTCCGAAAAGAAAAAACTGAAAATAAAAGGGAGATACATCACCGCCATGAGCAGGGAAATCGATTTCAAATCCAAATGCATGGAAAGCCCGAACAATGGGATAAAGGTGTACGAAAACGCCCAGATGATGCCGTCAAAAAAAGCGAGCGTGAGGAAAAAAATCATTTTGGGGCTGAGCGCCCGGGCATCCTGGATCAGTTTTAAAACGTCAGCCCGGCGATGGAAGTACAGCGAAATCCCGCGGAAAAAGGAGCGTATCCCCCGTTCTTTCACTCGGGGGAGAATGAAAAAGCTCAAAAGGATGCTGGGCAGTACGGCTAAAAACATCCAATTCAGCCCGTAAAAATGAATCAGGAAGGCGCCCAGCACCATCCCCAGGATCCACCCCATGTAATCCGTGGCCACGTAAAACCCGAACGGCGTGGCCTTACCCCCCACGTCATGCCGGCGGATGTAGCTTTCGGCCCCCACCACAATGAGCGGCTGAGCCAGCCCATTAAAGAACAGCGTGATGATGAGCAAGGGAATGCTATGGAGAAAGCCTGCGAGGATATAGCCAAGAATCACAAAGAAATACAAAACCTCCCCGTCCCGGATCAGATTCCCGTCTTTCACGCGGTCGGTCAGGCGGGTCAAAGGGATGAGCATTAAAAAAGATCCGAGCTGGAGAATCGAAAAAAGCGACCCGACCACCGTGTACTTTTGCTGGAACTGGCTTAAATACAAAGGAAAGAAGGGATCCGCGAATCCCCATCCGAGGGCGCGGGCGAAAATCACCAGCACAATCAGTTTGATCCCCATCGGGATGGATTTTTCGTCTTTGAGGAAAGTTTTAAAGCACGAGAGCATGACATTTAGCGGCCGATAATTCGGCGTTTATGGGAATAAACCACCGCGGCGGCGCCGAGGGAGGAAAGGATCACCCAAAATACTTCAGGGCCGGTGGAATCATTCCGGGGAACGCGGCCGAGCGAAGCGGAGTAAAAAGCAGGCTCCGTCGGAGCCGAGCCATAAAGCCCCACGGTTCCGGGAACCGCGCTGAATTCGGGAGACAGAGCGGAAATCTCGCGATCCTCGCCGTCGAGCGCGGCCACCGCGAAGTAATACGTCACGCCGTTCAAAAGATCGGGAACCGTGAGGCGGGATTCTAAATTCGGCGTGACCATAAAATCATCGTACGTGCCGCGCTTCAGCCCAAAATACACTTTGTAACGCAGCGCCCGGACACCCGGGAAAGCGGGCCATATTAAGGAAGCTCCCCCGTCCTGTGGGAAAGCCTGGTAACCGGAAGCAGGAGCGGAGGCCGCTGAAGCGGCGGAAACCGGTGTGACCGCGATGGTCACCCCCTTGTCCGCGCTTTCGGCATTCTGGCCATTCACGGCGGTGACGGCAAAAAAGGTTTGGGTGTTATTCGTGAGTCCGGGGATATCCGCCTGAGCGGCGTTACCGGATGTATCAAACGTTTTATCCAGATGATTAAAATCCGTTCCGTAATGCACGCGGTAATGGGCCACGGCGCTGGGTGCGGAGGCCGCCCCCCAGCTCAAATGCACCACACCGTCGCCGGCGGCGCCCTGCAGTCCTTTGACCGCCTCGGGGGTTTGAGGTTCTGCTACAGCCACCTGAATCATGCGCTGGTTCAAAAGTTCGGCCTTATTCCCGAGTGCGTCCGTCAAAATCACGTCGAGCGGAAAACGCCCCGCACTAGCAGGAGCCGTCAGCGAGGTCTGGTACGTGCCCGCGTCAGTTCCGGGAGTCAAAGACGTTTCCACGCCCTGCACCCGCACCGTGGCCGCTTCCAGATTCGGTTCCGACTGTACCGTCACCGTGAGCGACTGCCCCGGATTGGCCGACCCGTCGGGAGAAATCGTCAGCGCGTTGATCACCGGAGGAAGCGTGTCGATCGTCACCGCCACCGTGTTCGAAACTTCCCCCTTGTCCGACATCACATAAAACGAATGGGGGCCGTTCTCAAGGTTTTTGGTCTCAAAGCTAAAAAATCCATCGCCATCGGTTTCCGAATCGGCGATTTTAGCGTCATGGTCAAAAATTTTCAGATTGATGTTCGAACCGCCCTGCCCGCTGATCACGACGAGACTGTTCCCCAATTGCGAACCGTCCTCGGGGGATTTGATTTTGAGCGTGCCCGAAGCCGAAGCGGAAGGGGTGACTGCCTGCGCCGAAACGATGTCGAGCTCGGCTTTCCCCGCAATATTCCAATTGGATTTGTCGACCACTTGGAGCGCCTGATGCCCCAGCGCGGAAAACTGCAGGGCAAGATTGAACGTGAATTGCCCCTGATTGGTTTCTTTGAACGCGTACTCGCCGCTCGAGGGCAAAACCGCGTGGTCGTCATTCGGCGCGGCCAAAAGAATGGTGCCCGTGTAATTTTTGGCCACGTTGTTGTCGCGGTCTTTGGCGACCACCGTAAAGCTCAGTTCCTCATTCGCGTGAGCCGTGGCCGGCAATCCCTGAATATCAAAGTGAGTCACCGGGCCGGTCGCCACGTCCGGGGTCGGACCTCCAATGTCCGCTCCGAGGATATTGGATTGAAAAAGGGCGCCGCCCGTGGCTTTCGCCACCGGAGCCGGTTCCTGGAAAACCACTTCCTGCCGATCGGATAATATCGCATTCACCGTGCCGTCGAGCGCCGTCAAAACGGAAAGCCCCGGGTACAGCGAACTCAGTTTAAAAGTCGCTCGCCCGTTTTCATCCGACACCCCGGCCGCCAGTGATTCAATGCGGTCTTCGGAACGGCTGGAAATCAGCTTCACCGCGTGGCCGATAATGGGATTCCGGTAACCATCATAAAGCGTCACTGTCACAAAACTGTTGTCCTGCCCGTCGCCTTTGATCAGAGCCTGGGCGACTCGAATCGTGGACTGAGTGGAAGACACCGCGTCGGCAAATACATTAAACCCGCTTTGCGGCGACGCGTCAGCCGACCCGGGATAAACAATCGCCACTTTGTACGCTCCCGCCACCTTGGTTTGGAGGCCGTAGAGTTCGCCCTTCGCAATCCCCTCCTGATCGGCCTGAGCCGCAATACGAACGACACTGAGATCGGGCTTTTCCACCACAAACGTCACCGCCTGCCCCGGAGCAATAAGCGAGCTTTTGAGCAGAGCCGAATACCCGGCCACCGTGTCATTGGCATACGCCCGCACGGGGAGGGTCGAGGCCAGCGCCCCCTGCAGGGGAATCAGCAAAGCCACCGTAAACGCTAAGAAGAACTTTTTCATGTTTATTTTTAAATCCTTATATTATACCAAAAATCACTCTGAAAAACAATGATCCATAGAGTGATTACACAATAAAAAAAGGGCTGAGCAATAGATTCACAATGAAGAATCAATGCAGTGTTCTCGCTTAAAATCCTGATGTGTAAGGTTGGTGTGGCATCCACACATAATCCACACAAACTTGGTGTGGATCTTACACCAAGCGCTTGGCGACGGCGAATTGCAGAGTGAGCGTGAGAGCATACCCATCTATTTATCGATCCGATCTAATTCTGAATCCCATCCCTGCAGTGTCTTTGCAATATCATATCTTCCTTCATGCTCCGCTCTTTCTATCAAATGATGCCATTGATCGTGCATTCGTTTTCGTTTTATTGCTTTTACCAGTGGAGAGCACGGCAAAAAAGTCAAAGGCATAAATCCAATAAGCAATATCAAAAGGGTTCTTCGTAATTGAGAAACAACTTTTTTCTTTGGCTCTTCTACGGCAATTTGTCCAACAACCTGTTCTGGCTCATCAGCCCTGAAAATTTTTTCATCTTTTCCCATAATTATGGATTAAAAAAAGAGTTATTATTTTATCACGCTTTTTCCAAAAACAGCATCCGGGCCTGACCGGTCATTTTTTCGGTGCGCCGGAGTTCATAGCCCTGCAGGTGATTCGCGAGAATCGCAATCTGGAATTCAAAGAGTTCCAGGAAAATCGCGCGCGGGCGGATGGCCTCCAGCGTTTTCATCAGCCGCTTATAAACGTCCAGGCCATCTGCTCCTGCGTAAAGCGAGATATTCGGTTCAAATTTGAGTTCGGGATTCACGGTGAAATCCGTGGGGATGTAAGGCAGATTGGCAGTCACCACGACATCCTGTTTTTTGAAGCGTTCAAGCGGAACATTGTTGAGCAGGTCTGAATGGATGAACTCGATCCGATCCCGAACGCCATGCCGCCGCGCATTACGCCCGGCCACCCGCAGAGCCGCGCGGGAGATATCCGTCGCCACCGCCGTGAGTTCTGGCACGTTCCTGAGCACGGAGATCGCGATGCAACCGCTGCCCGTCCCCACATCCAGAAGGATAATGTCATTCTGAGGAGTAAAGCGACGAAGAATCTGCCGATTTTCAGGAGATTCTTCGCTTCGCTCAGAATGACATCCGGAATTAATGTAATCGATCACCGCCTCCGCCAGCGTCTCCGTGTCGGGCCGGGGCACCAGCACATGCCGGTTCACCTCAAAATCCAGAAAATAAAATTCCTTGTGGCCCGTCAAATACGCCACGGGCATCCCCTGCTTCCGTTTTCCGATGAGCCTTTTATAACGCCAAAGCGCGAAAAGTCCCAGCTCCGTTTCATCATGCGCCAGCAAAAAAGTGACGGGCCGCTTGAGCACATGCGCCAAGAGCAACTCCGCGTCCAGCCGCGCTGAAGAGGAGGACAAAATCAATTGTTCGTGCCCCCATTTTAAAATGTCTTTTATTTTCATAAGGATCTACTCAGGCAATTTAGCCACCTGATCATAAATCCATTGTTCAGCCCGATCAATGGCTCCAGGAATTGCCTGGACCATGGCAAGAACCCTTCGATAAGCACTGCGTACAGATTGAACCACGCGAGGCTGTGAAGACTCTTGGGCAGCCGCAATACCAAGCAGACCCGCTTCACGCCCGGCCTCTAAAGCGTCTGTATGTCCATCCAGAGCCCACCCCTGCCCGTCAGCCACCGATGATCTAGATCCTAAAGGCAAAGGCATAGAATAATTCTTAATGGTTAATAATGTACAACAAAAAAGCCATTAATGTCAATGGCAATTTGCAGAAAATTTAATAGACCCCTCCCCTAAAATCAATATCCAGCACAAAATTGCCATGACTGGTCATCGCAAAAACAATGCGAAGTTTCCCAACGCGGCACCGGTAACGATGAACGTACCCGGACATTTTTTTAAGATCGAGGCCTTTCAGATCCCCGGCTTCAATTTTTCGAACGGCCGCGAGAACCCTTTCCTGAAGGTCTTTGGGCAGTCTTCGAAGGAACTTGATGTATTTCTGCATAAGCTTGTTCTAACTGGCGCGCCAAAAGTCCCGCCGGAATGCCCTTTGGGAAATGAAGCCCTTTGGAATCCTCGACGACCTCAATCCCCTCCTCATCATAGAGAATAGGCTCCAGGAGCAACCCCTGATTGGTTTCCCGCGCGAGGTAATGATGGGTATCGAACTTGTCCCGCCATTCTTTGGGGAGCGTGACTTGTCCGGTTCCGAATTCTTTAAGGGTGGCGACCACCATAAATAATAAATTATATAATCTCTATAATCATTATAATCTATAGAATCAAGCCCGTCAATCAAAAACTACAACGCATTCAGCGCCTCCCGTGTCTGGGGTCCCACGCGGCCGAGGGCGGGAAGGCCGTGCTCGCGCTGGAACTGTTGCAGAGCCGCCTGGGTTTGGTTTCCAAAAGAGCCCGTATCGAGTCCGGCGGAAAGATACTCTTGCCCGATCAGGATTTCCTGCAATTTCTGAACGGCTTCGCCGTGGTCGCCCAAGCTAAGGTCGCGGGTGAATTGGTAAGGGGTTTCCTGGCCGTCACCGATGAACGCGACATCAAAATGAAGGGTCACGGGAGCAAACATTTCCGGCGCGGGCGTCAGATCCGCCAGCTTGGGCAAAGGAATTTCCGCGGGAATCCAGCTTTGCATTTCTTTGGGATACTCTTTCATCACGGTCAGCCGTTCGTCGAGCGCGGCGATCAGGGCCTCGTGAGTTTTTTTGCCGTAATACCCGGCGCCTTCATCGTAGGGGGTGCTCACCAGCCCTTGTGTCTGCTGGAAAGAAAAAACCGCATCGATGGTCGGCGTATCGTAATGGCTGGAAATAGCCCCAGTGTAATAGCCCAAAGTCCACAGAAGCGTCTGCAAAGCCTCCACCGGATTTCCCTGCGCGTTTTTGCCAAGCCCGGCGGAAAGGTTCGCGCGGTTGGCTTCGATCAGCGTCGCTTCTTTTTCCCGTTCGGCATCATAGCCGGCCACTTTTTCCTGAAGTTTGGCGCGGGTGATAGGGCCAAACATACCGGCCCCCGAACTATTCTTATCATTCACCAGGCCTTCATCGGTCTGGAATCGCAGGATCGCGTCGCGGGTCGCCGCGCTCAAGGCACCGTCAATCGGCCCATTGTAATTGCCAAAAAGCGTGAGCGATACCTGCAAATCCTTGATCTCCTCGGGCGTGGCCTGTTCCACCGGTTTACTAAAGGCCACCGACTGAGAAAGGGCGGTTTGGTTTTGGAGCCTCGCGATGAGCGCATCGCCAAGGTGTGTGCTCACCGAAGCAAAATCCAGATTCACTTTCATTTCCGCCGCGGAATCATAAATCTCGCCGTCCACCAGCCGCGCGCCCCAGTTGATGGCGCGGGCGAGCCCGTCTTCGCCCCGGCCCATCCACACGTCGATGCGGTCATAATCGGCCTTGGCAATGATCGCCCCGCCACGGTCATGCACCTGGCCCACTCCCAGCCCGGGAATGAGGATGCGCGTGCCAAAGGCATAAACGGAAGGCGCGGCCAGCATGCCGGTAAACACCTCAATGCCATCGGCCCCATTCGTGCCATTCCCGTTCAAACGCCGGTCGGCCTCAAAACTCCCGCGAATGTAAAAGCTTTGATCCGGCAGCGGCGAGTAATACGCCGTGACCAGGAATTTATGCTTGCCGGCTTGCCGGCCCGCGGCCGCCTCCGCCCGCGCGGGCAGCGACGTTCCCACAATCCCAAAGACGATGAAAAATACGAGGATTTTTTTCATAACATAAAACAAATCTTCTTATTCTAGCACTTTTTAGAGAGAAAAACAACGCGAGGGGTTCTTGACACATATAAAAAAATTGATACAATAAACCTCCAAATAAGTTACTCTCTCCCTATGTCAGTCCAGATAGAAAACTCGTGGCCTCATTCTGCAGAGCAAATGGCTCCTTCAACTTTGGAGGAAGCGCTCCGAGATGCGGTTCGCTGGTGTGAAAACGGAATAGAAATGAGCCGCGATGATATCAAAAGAGCATTCAAAGCGGTCAATCCAGTAACGATCGTGAGTGCCATGCAGAAAAAGGGCAATGGATTAACAGGCGGGGTAGATGCTGTTATCGCAAATACGGTGGATTACGCGATGCGCCTAGGCATGATCAAACGACTAGTGGATGCAATAGGCGCCATTGCTGCAATCCAATTGGAAGTAGCTGAGGGCGGTGTCTTTGTTGGGGGAGAAAGGCGCCCAGCCGACCAGGCAGGAAATTCTACTCCGGCTGAAAGTTAAGCTTTTAAAACCAGTAATTCCTTCGGGAATCGCGTCAGCATTTCAACGGTTCCTTTCGGCGTGACGTAAACCATATCCTCAATCCGCACGCCGCCCAGGTGGTTGAAGTAAATGCCGGGTTCAATCGTGAACACCATGCCGGGCCGTACCGCGTCGTCGGACTTTTCCGAAACCGAAGGCGCCTCGTGCACTTGGAGCCCCACACCGTGGCCGGTGGAGTGGCCAAAGTGTTTGGCGTAACCGGCTTTACGAATGTAGTCACGCGCGACTTTGTCGATATCGCCCAATTTTTTACCGACTTTGATCGCGGCAATGGCGGCCTGATTGGCTTCCAAAACAGTTGTATAAATCTTTTGTTCAACTTTCGACGGTTTACGAGTGTAAAACGTGCGGGTCATGTCGGTCATGTAACTTTTGTATTCTATGCCCATGTCGATCAGCACCGCCTGGCCTTTTTTCAGCCGGTTTGACTCTTTGATGTGATGCACGTCAGCCGTGTTTTTTCCAAAACAGATGATCGGCGGAAACGAAAATCCTTCGGCGCCGAGTTCCCGCGCAAAGCGAAGCAGGTTCCAATCGAGCTCGTCCTCGGAAACGCCCACGCGTATCGTCTTCACCAGCCGCCGCAGGCACTCATCCGCAATCGCACAGGCTTTGCGCATGATCTTGATTTCATCCGGCTCTTTAATCATCCGCAAACTTTCGACCAGGCCGCTCGAGGATTTGAGTTTGGCGCCCGGAAGGGCTTTGCGTAAAGCTCCGAACTGAGCCTGCGTGATGTGCTGATCCTCCACTCCCAGAACCTTGAATTTTCCGAGAAGTTTTTTGAGTCCGTTTTTCTGATCAAAAATCGCCACTTGTCGAGGTATTTGTTTTCGCGCCGAGCGCAGGTACCGAAAATCCGTGATCAAAGTCGCCTTCGCCTTCGTCACCAGGAGCCGCCCATTCGTACCAATGTATCCGCAAAGATAACGAACATTGTGAGGTTCGCTGACAAGAAGAGCCTGTAAATGTTTTTGCCTTAGAACGCTCTGAAGTTTTTGAATGCGATGCATGGCTTTACGTTAACGGAAAAATCATTTGGTCGGCAAGCGTTTTTTCGCTAAACTGAATTCACATAACCCTTTGAATCATGGCCGACCGCGCGCTCATCACAGCCAACCTTAAAAACACCCTGACCGAGACGGATTTTAAAGGCGTTAAAAAAGTTTACACAGGGAAGGTGCGCGATATTTATGAAAAGGACGGCCAAAAAGTGTTCATCACCACCGACCGCCAATCGGCGTTTGACCGGATCCTGGCGGCCGTGCCTTTTAAGGGCGCGGTGTTAAATTTATTCAGCGCGTTCTGGTTTGAGCAAACAAAAGACATCGTCCAAAACCACCTGCTGGCCGTGCCGGATCCGAATGTTATGGTCATACGGCCTGTTAAAATGTTTCCCATAGAAGTCGTTGTCCGGGGCTATATCACAGGCAGCACGGATACGTCCGCCTGGGTAGCTTATCAAAAAGGCAAACGTATGTTCTGCGGCGTGCCGTTACCGGAGGGGCTCAAAAAAAATCAAAAATTTGACTCGCCTATCCTGACTCCAAACACCAAATCGGAGAAGCATGATGAAGACATTTCGCGCGAGGAAATCATCAGCCGCGGCCTGGTTTCCGAAGTCAAATGGAATCAGATTGAAGCGTACGCGTTAGCCGTCTTCGCCCGCGGACAGGAAGTGGCCGCCAAACACGGGTACATCCTCGTCGATACCAAATACGAGTTCGGGGAAGACTCTGCGGGCAACGTCATCCTCGCGGACGAAGTACACACACCCGATTCCTCCCGCTACTGGGTGACGGCGACGTACCAGGAGCGACTGGCGCGGGGCGAAGAACCGGAAAATTTTGACAAAGAATTTTTGCGCCTCTGGTTTAAATCCCACTGCGATCCGTACAAGGATCCCGTGCTCCCCGCCGCGCCGGATGATCTGGTGGAAGAACTCGCCTATCGGTACATCGACATTTATGAGAAAATAACAGGCAAGACCTTTGACTACCACGCCGACGAACCGATTCACGAACGGATTCAGAAAAATTTGGATCAATACTTCTCAATGTCATCCTGAGCGAAGCGAAGGATCTCCCCCGTTACTCAGCCCAATGAGTAATTAGGGAGATCCTTCGCCCTCACGGGCTCAGGATGACACTAGTAACCCTTAACCCCCCATCCCAATGTTAGTTCCAATCCTCATGGGCAGTAAATCCGA
>Ga0209515_10009193_pt1 | contig 11317 bp, 12 predicted proteins | sample Subgroupgradi54m_FD_187454 | JGI IMG/M metagenome (GOLD analysis project Ga0209515, IMG submission 187454) | Subsurface groundwater microbial communities from S. Glens Falls, New York, USA - GMW60B uncontaminated upgradient, 5.4 m (SPAdes)... ...
ATCTGTATCCATAGCGTCTGTATCGCCAGTAGAAATTTTGCCGTCAACAGATACAAGCAAAAAGAGGGTCGTGATTGGTCTATCCATAAATATATTTAATCAGAAAATAATCCCAACGTCCATGACGGGTCAAGCCCCAGCCCCCATTGCTTTTATGTCACTTTGACGAAATCAAAGAAACAGATTAGGTTGATTGATTTATTGATTTCCAAAATAAGAGGTCAAACGCCGAGTCTGCGAGGAGGCAAGTGCGGGTTACCTGTTATTTTGGTTAAATCAATTCAATCATACCTAATCTGTTTTTGAAGATGAGGCACCGGTGACAGAAAAGTGATGGGGTGGGGGCTTGTCTTGAAAATCGAGTAAAAAAAGATTACTTTGATTACATAATGGCGTCAATTCTGGAAAAAATACTGGAAAATCCGGCTTACAAGGAGTCGGATAGAAAACTCATAGAGAAGGCTTTTGGGGTGGCAAAGTTGGCTCATACGGGACAAAAACGCTTATCAGGGGAAGAATACTTAAGCCACCCTCTCCATGTGGCTTACTTTTTATCGGAATTAGGAATGGATGCCGTTACAGTCGCTACTGGAATTTTGCATGACACAATAGAAGACACATCAATCACCTACAAAGACATAGAAAAAGAATTTGGCAAAGATATAGCTTTCCTCGTTGAAGGAGTGACCAAGTTAAGCAAAATAGAATATGCCGGGAACCCCAACGAAAAGAAAAGTAACGCTATCCACTTAAATTCGTTGAAAAAAATGTTCTTTGCCATGGCTGAAGATATCAGAGTTATCTTGATTAAACTTGCCGACCGTTATCACAATATGGAGACGTTGAAATACAAAGACAAAGCCGGCCAAAGAAAAATCGCCCTTGAAACCTTGGAGATATACGCCCCGATTGCTGCCCGGCTGGGAATGGGCCGCTTAAAGGGCCAGCTGGAAGATATGGCCTTCCCTTATGTTTATCCCCTTGAATATTCACACCTCATAAAAAAGGTTAAAGAAAAATATACCGACCGGATAAAATATATAGACCGAACCAAACCGATTATAAAAAAGCATCTCACCGATGCTAATATTCCAATTCTGGAAATGGATTCCCGAGCCAAACATTATTACAGCTTGTACGGTAAGCTCCTACGAAAAGAATTGGACATAGATAAGATTTACGACCTAGTGGCGATGCGCATTATAGTTCCCGATATTAAGTCGTGCTATGAAGCACTTGGCATAATTCATAAATTTTATAAACCGCTTCCCGGTTTAATAAAAGATTATATCGCCCTACCCAAGCCAAACGGCTACCAATCTCTCCACACAACTATTTTCTGTGAAAAAGGCAGAGTCGTTGAGATACAAATAAGAACTGCGGGCATGCATGAATATGCCGAGAATGGTATTGCTGCCCACTGGGCCTACAGTGAAGGCGGTAAGAAAAAAGGTATTATGGCGAATGCTAAAGAGGTCCAATGGGTTAATCAGCTAAAAAACTTTCTTAAAGAAGTAGCTCCCGGCGAAGGATTATCCAACTTACAAATAGATTTTTTCAAGCATAGAATATTTGCCCTTACACCAAAAGGTGAGGTCAAAGATCTTCCGGACGGCGCTACGCCGGTAGATTTTTCATATGCTATTCATACAGACCTTGGCCACATGACACGCGGAGCCAAAATAAACGGCAAAATAGTCCCCCTTCATCACGAGTTGAAAAATGGAGACGTGGTTGAAATAATAAAAGGCAAAGACAAAAAGCCCTCTTTTGACTGGCTAAAATTTGTTAAGACAGCAGAGGCGAGAAAGAAAATAAAATCATACTTTTCCGCCGAAGGCGGATCCGCCTCTGGCGGAAAAGAAGCCCCAGAACCAGAACTCCCTAAACCAAAACAAATAAAAAAGACTGGAATAATTGTTACAAAATTAGGTGAACCAATAATCCAAGGACAAAAAGGACTCCTATACAAACTGGCCAAATGCTGCAATCCCACCACTGAACACAAAATAAAGGGCTACATGACCGTCAACCGCGGCGTTTCAATCCATGTCGCCACCTGTTCCAACATTAAAATAAAAAACGGGACAAGTGCCCGCCTACTAAATGCCTCCTGGTCTGATCGCAAAAAATAGCTCCTAGTACTCCCTACAAGGTTAAACCTTGTAGGCTTGACTTGAAAAATTACAAGGTTTAACCTTGTAAACATGTCTGCCAAAATCAAACCAGAAGTAGGAGAATTCTATCATATCTATAATCGAGGTGTTGAAAAACGCGATGTTTTTTTAAATAATAGCAATCATCAACGTTTTCTAACCCTACTTTACCTTTGCAACAGCACACGTCCAGTAGATCTTAAATTACAAGGTTTAACCTTAGAAGAGGCTCGAAACAATGAACGAGGTAATCAAATTACTGGAATTTGTGGATATTGCCTTATGCCTAATCATTTTCATATTATTCTTCAAGAACAACAACTAGGCGGCATTAGTACCTTTATGCAAAAACTTACAACGGCATATACTATGTATTTCAATAGAAAAAACGAACGAGTCGGAGCCCTATTTCAAGGAACCTTTAAACTTAAGCACGCTAATAATGACGATTATCTAAAATACCTGATTTCATATATCCACCTAAATCCAATAAAACTGATTGACCCGCATTGGAAAGAATATGGAATTCAAGATTTCGCAAAATCCAAACAATTTTTAGAATCTTATCAGTATTCAAGCTATCATGATTTTCTTGGAACTCCGCGAATAGAAAAAATTATTTTAACACCAAATTTATTGCCAGAATATTTCAGCCCTCCTCATGACTTTGAAAAGACAACCAGTGATTGGCTCACATTCAACAAAGACGATTTACAAGGTTAAACCTTGTAAAGTGGTTAACGAACGTTCTTCTTTGGGATAAAGATGTCTCCCTCCGCTGGTTGTTTTGTTTTCATCTTACGTTTGGCAATAGAACTTCAAACTCTCCTGAAATAAAGTGCTAGGCTCGCTTCCCAGAGAAATAGCGTCAGAGTTCCTGAAATAGTACCCAATCGTGCAGATGTGACAAAAGCGGTAAAGGCGGAGCTTATTGCATGGCCCTCTGGTGAGAACAATATTTTACCCTATCCTGCTATGTTCACTATTGTTTTGAGTAAGAAAAAAGCCCAGAGTGGGCTATAACAAGCTGTGAAGGTAATCAAACGAAGGTTTCAATAAGCCATCAAGGTTTTTATTCTGAATGCTTTCGTTTGTAGCTTCAAGAGGAATTTCTGTAGCTACCAGATATAGAGCTCCATTAAGAACCATGTCGGCGGTAACCCCATTCGCTTTAGAGAAGAATTTCCTTTCAATTTCACCCTTGCCATTTCTGTTGCTAACAATGTTCCAGCCTTTCATTCCATCGCCATCTTTTGTATAAGCAATGGCGGTTGTCAAAAAGTAACCCTTCTCTCCCCCAAGTGTAAAAGTGACAAGCAAGAATGCTTTGTTATCTGTGGCCTTAACAAGATTAAAGAAATCACCAGGGGAATTTGCTGCCATATTTACTGGAAAATCTGGCCCCTTATTAAGGTTCGGCGATACCATATAGAACAACTTCTTAGTAGTTTCAGTTGGATTTTGTTCAGTTTTTTGGCTACCGTTGCAGCTAACCAAAGTAATGAGTGCTACAATGACAAGCAGTTGGTTCATTTTCTATTCCTTGTTCAAAAAGAACGTATTGGAACGATTATATTCCTCTAACAAAAAATGTCAACTTTTTGTCATGGTTATAACATCCATGAAGAGTTTTGGCCCAATAAGCGCAAGCCCACCCAATTTTTTTATTTGTGACGATTGGGTATCATTCCGGAAGACAGCTGATATTTTCCTGGGAATCGAATCCAACACCTTATTTCATTCCCACTTTGAACCTCTATTACCAAACGCCATCTAATTACTAAAGCAACCGGCGGAGGGGGACACTTTTTTTAAAATTAGTAAATTTTTAAAAAGGCGTCTCCCTCTGCACGCGTAGAGGTTGTGTAAGCTGTTCGAAAAAGCATAACGCTAATCAATAATTGACTTCGCGATCTTATTGAGGTCTTCAAGGGTAGCAAATCTAATGATTATTTTCCCGCCTTTTTCTGCGCTTTGAATAAGAACTACGGCACTTAAGGTCTCGCCGAGATTCTTTTCTAATTCAATGAATTTGTTATCTTTTTTAACATGTTTTTTGTTGGCCTGCCCAGCCAGGGATTTAGCCGATGATGCCATACTCTCAACATCTTTTGAGGATAATCCTCCGGCTAAAATTTGATTGTAAACCTCTCTTTGTTTTGTTTCGTCACTGAAAGCCAAAAGCGCCTTAGCATGAGCCCGCGATAATTTTTCGGCTCTTAATGCATCTCTGATGTCTTTAGGTAAATTAAGCAACCGGACGGCATTGGCAACCACTTCTCTTGATTTGGAAACTTTATCGGCAATCTCTTTTTGGGTCAGGCCGAATTCTTTAGCTAACCTGTCATACGCTTCTGCTTCTTCAACGGGATTAAGGTCTTTTCTTTGAACGTTTTCTATTAAAGCAACTTCAAGTCTATCCTGCTTATTTTCAAACTCATCTCTTATAATAACCGGTACTTGAGGCAATCCGGCTACTTGAGATGCTCTTAACCTTCTTTCTCCGGCAATAAGCTGGTAGGAAACCTCCAGTCCTTTGATAGTTTCTGTTTCAATCTTGGTAACAAGTAATGGCTGAAGAACTCCATATTTTCTGACGGACTTTGAAAGTTCTTTTATCCCCTCCTCGTCAAAATCTTGTCGAGGCTGGTCGGGATTGGCTTTAATTTTATTTATTTCTACATAAAAAACATTCTCCTTTTTATTGGTGTTAGCGGACTCCATGTTTGAGGGTATTAGAGAGCCCAGTCCCTTCCCTAAGCCAAATAATTTTCTCATTTAAATTATGTTAATTTAATCGTATTACTTCTTCCGCTAACTGCCTATAAGCCCTCGCGGCTTTTGAATCAGGGTCAAACTGCAAAATTGTTTTACCGAAGCTTGGTGATTCCGCCAAAGATACGGTTCTTGGAATTACGGCATTAAAAACTCTGCCCGGAAAATTTTTAGAAACCTCATTTAAAACCTGATTAGATAACTGGTTCCTTCTATCATACATTGTAAGCAAGACTCCCATCACTTGCAAATCCGCATTAAGTCCTCCCCTTACCAACTCAACTGTTTTTAAAAGCTGACCCAAACCTTCAAGAGCATAATATTCGCACTGAACAGGAATAATAACCCGCTCCGATGCGGCCAATGCGTTCACCGTCAAAAGTCCGAGCGACGGCGGACAGTCAATAATAATATAATCGTAATTTGTTCTTAACGAATCCAAAACTTTCTTTAGGCGCGTTTCTCTTTGCTCCATTGAAACAAGTTCCACGGTTGCTCCAGCCAAACTCTGTGCCGAAGGCAAAATATCAAATCCGAATAAAGAGGTTTTTTTGATTATCAAACTTGGATTAAGGTCGCTAATTAAGGAATGATAAATATTAGAGCCGTTTTCGGCGACATGCACACCCAAACCAACCGTAGCATTCGCCTGCGAATCCAGGTCAACCAAAAGCACGTATTTTCCCTGGGCGGCAAGGTAGGCGGATAAATTTGTACTTGTGGTTGTCTTCCCAACGCCCCCCTTTTGATTACAGATGCTGATGATGCGAGCCATATGTCTCAATTCTACACTGTATAAAATAAATTTCAACTTGGTTGACTATGTGACAATATAGTTTTACCATCTTATCAGATTTTTAACATGAAAAGTAGGCAAAAAAGTGGCTTTACCAACAGAGTTGCAGGATTTATTAGACTTTCTAAACGAAGAAGAGCCATTTGAGCTAAACAGGGACAATTTATCTCCGCATCTTTTGATTGAATTTTCCCTAAAGTGGCTGGAAAGCGCCGTCAAACAAGCTAAAGAAAATCCGAGATTGCTTAATTTTCCAGACGAAATAGGCAGAAAACTCTGCGTCTTAGCCGAAGAATTCTGGGCCCTGCCAAAACAAACACCCTAACTCTGGGGTGTTTTTAATTTGAATTTTTGGGTAAAAATGGTAGAATATTCTTAGTTTTACTACGCCGCGGTGATGGAATTGGCAGACATACAGGTTTCAAAAACCTGCGAGGGCAACCTCATGGGAGTTCGACTCTCCCCCGCGGCACCAGAAACTGCTTTAAATGATCATCGTCGACGGAAAAGCCCTTGCCCAAAAAATGTTGTCCGAAATAGAAACCAGCCTTACCGGCCGGTTTATTTCTATTGCCATTATTTGGGTTGGCGACAACTTAGCCACAAGCCGTTTTGTTGAGATGAAGAAAAAATATGCCGAATCGATAAGTATCAAAATAATTACTTTCCACTTTGAAAACAATGACTCTGAAGATAAAATAACTGACAAAATAAAGGAGCTGTCCGGAAACAAAGACATAAACGGAATTATCGTTGAGCTTCCCCTACCAAAAAACTTTGACCGAAATAAAATCTTAAACTCCATACCAAAAGAAAGGGATGTTGATGTTCTCTCTTTGTCAGCTCAGGAAAGTTTTTACAACAATAAAACCGGATTACTTCCGCCATCGGTCGAGGCTTTAAGAGCCTTATTTAAAGAGTGCGGAATAGATACAAAGGGCAAGATTGCCGCCGTTTTCGGCCAAAGCATACTCATAGGCAAACCGATCTCTCATTGGCTTGAACAAGCAGGGGCAAAAATTTTCCGCATAGACGAAAATACCCCCAACCCCAAAGAAATTTCTCGCCAAGCTGACATAATAATATCCGGGGTAGGCAAACCGAACTTGATTAGGGAAGACATGGTAAAAAACGGTGCGGTAGTGGTTGATTTCGGATTTTCCGCCCGAGGCGGATCCGCCTTTGGCGGAGAAAACAAAGAGATGGACAAAGTGGCCGGTGATGTTGACTTCAATTCTGTTGCTCCCAAATCGTCCCTCATTACTCCTGTCCCCGGAGGTATGGGGCCAATTGTTATTGTGGCTTTCTTGAAAAACGCAGTTAAACTAGCACAAGACCCCCTTGCCGGAATGGAAAAACAGTGATATTGTTTCATAGGTTTTTTATTTTACGGAGGAAACATGGCGAATGTCAGCGAAGCAAGATTGCGGGTCTGGATCTATAGAGAACTGATGGGGACTCTCGGCAACGTAAAAAGAGAGCTCATGCAGAAAACCCTGAACAATAAGGAGAAGGATGGCAAGCTGGATTCACTTGAAAGAAGGATTTGGACAGCAACGAAGCTTTATGGCAAGCCCGAGGAACAACGAGAGTTCCTTAAAAGAGAGCTGAAACTCTGGGAAAAACGAACCGCTCCATAATATACTTGACAATATAGGCGACGAGAATGCCAAGGCCTGCTCCGGCCAATATATCCAGGGGCCAGTGAACGCCGACGAATATTCTCGCAATTCCCATAAGTCCGGCTAATATCAAATAGATATAGCCGGCTTTTTTATTATACAAATAGACCCCCATGGCCAAGGCAAAATAGAAAGAGACATGCCCAGAAGGAAAAGACGATTCAAGTTCGTGATTCATCAGTTGGTTTACATTCTCCAAAACTAGAAATGGTCGAGGCGAGTAAAATAAATAACGTACTATACCCACAAACACGAACCGGGCCACCAGGGCCGAGCCCAAAGAAACAAAAACTATTTTTTTGAAATAACTTTTTTTCCAGAATAAAACCACCACAAACAAGATCAAAAGATAGCCCATTTTGTCGGCTGCAAAAACCATGAACTTATCTAACCAGACGTTATGTCCGGCCAGATCGTTAAGCCACCTGAATCCCCCTACATTAAATTTCTCTAATATCAAATGCATCTATGTTTACGCTGTTTAATTATAAATTATTTAGCCCCCCAATTCAACCCCGCCCTTGAAAAGGAATGGCGTTCGACAATAATCAAGGCGCAAGCGATAGAACCGAACTTCACAAAACATACTTTCTATCAAAACATTATCTACCATAGTTCCTCTTCAAGAGCGGGGTCAAGTAGCTCCAGAAGTTTTTCAGGGTTAGTCGGGCTTATCCGTAAAATTTTTGGCTTATCGCCGGTCAGATCAATAATCATAGACGGGTCGGATTTAGGCAAAATTCCAGCATCAATAATCAGATCCGGCTTCTCGGTTGATTTAGAAAAAATTTCTATAATTTTATTAATATCGTTGGTCGGTTCCTGGCCGGAAATATTAGCCGAGGTTGAGGTCAAAGGATAACCGAATTCTGCTAAAAGTCTATCCGTAAACACATAATCAGGAATCCTTATTCCGACGGAATTGAAGCCTGCAGTTAGCGCATCTGGAACAATATCTTTTTTAAATAAGACCACAGTAACTTTACCCGGCCAAACTTTTTTTATTATTTCTTCCTGACGCTTTTTTATCTTGGCAAGTTCTTTAATCCACGAGTAGTTTCCCACTATCATGGGCAAGGGCTTGGAAAAACTTCTTTCTTTTATTCTGAATACCTTTCTGATCGCAACCTCATTCAAAGCATTAGCTCCCAGGCCATATAAAGTGTCTGTGGGGTAAATGATGGTTCCGCCGCAATTTAAAACATTCACCGCCTCGCGGATGACATAGGAGTAGTCCTTATTCAGGTCAACTTGAATAATTTTCATTTGGTTCTATGTTATTCGACAGTCACGCTCTTTGCAAGGTTACGTGGCTTGTCTACATCCAAACCGCGCAAAACACCGACATGATAAGCAAAAAGATGAAGGGGCATCACCGAAAGAATAGGGGTGAGCATTTCCAAGGTTTTAGGAATATAGATGACATCATCGGCAATCTTGGCGATTTCTTTATCACCCTGCGTAGCAATAGCAATCACCTTGCCTTGCCGAGCTTTTATCTCCTGGATATTGCTCAAGACCTTTTCATAAACACTGTCTTGGGGAGCAATAACCACGGTCGGCAAGTTTTTATCCACCAAAGCAATCGGCCCATGTTTCATCTCTCCCGCTCCATATCCCTCGGCATGAATGTAAGATATTTCCTTCAACTTCAAAGCGCCTTCAAGAGCCACCGGATAATTGTATTTTCTTCCCAGATAGAGGAAATTGTTATATTTATAATATTTTCTGGCAATCTTTTTGATCTGCTCGTTAAGCTTCAGAACCTCTTCCATTTTTTTAGGCAAGATACTTAACTCTTCGGCTATTTTTTTACCCGTGGCCAGGGACATATTCCTCTGTCGGCCGAGGAACAATGTCAGGAGAGCCAGCACCGAAAGCTGGGATACGAAAGCCTTGGTGGAAGCGACGCCTATTTCCGGTCCTGCATGATTATAAACTCCAGCATCAACTTCTCTCGCAATCGAGGAGCCAACTGCATTCACAATACCCAAGGTCATCATGCCTTTTCTTTTAAGCTCCCTGACAGCTCCCAGGGTGTCGGCTGTTTCTCCGGACTGACTTACCGCCAATAAAACAGTTTTGGGCTCAATAATATGTTTTTTATATCTGAGTTCGGAAGCATATTCCACCTCAACCGGAATGCCAGCGTTTTCTTCAAGCATATACTCTCCGACCAAGCCGGCGATATAAGCGGTTCCACAAGCGGAAATTATCAAACGGTTTATTTTTCTTAAATCTTTTTCTTTCAGTTCTAAACCGCCAAGTTTGGCCAACCCTTCAGCTAAAATAATTCTACCCCGGAGAGCGTTCCGTACCGCTTCCGGCTCTTCGAATATCTCTTTTAACATAAAGTGGTGGAAATTATTTTTCTGGACCAGATCTTCAGACCAGTCAATCTTCTCATGTTCGCGAGAAACCACTTTCCTGTCCAAAGTAGCAATTCTAAAATCGTTAGGCGTCAGAACGGCGAATTCTCCGTCGGCGAGATAGACGACCTTTCTTGTGTGCGGTAAAAGGGCCGAGGCGTCAGAGGCGACATATTTACACTTGTCGGAAAAACCCACCAAAAGCGGGCTGGAATTGCGCGCCACAATAAGCTTATCGGGATCATCTTTATTGATGACCACCAGAGCATATGTTCCTATTATTGATTTGAGGGTAAGCCGGACCGACTCCTCGAAGCTGTAGTTTTTTTTATTCAAAAAATCCTCTATCAGATGGGCAACTACTTCCGTATCCGTATCCGAAGAAAATTTATGGCCGCCCTTAATCAGCTTATCTTTGAGTTCCTTGTAGTTTTCTACAATACCATTATGGACAAGGAATATTTTTTTATGGCAATCGTGGTGGGGATGAGCATTTTTATCGGTCGGCTGGCCGTGAGTAGCCCAGCGATTGTGGCCTATGGCAACAGTGGACTCAAAATTATTATTTAAGACCTTTTCCAATTCAAAAATCCTGCCGGATTTTTTCTTACACAAAATCCCCTTGGGACCGATCGCCACAACTCCCGCCGAATCATACCCCCGGTATTCAAGGCGCTTTAAGGCGTCGACCACCATGGGAATGCCTTTAATTTTTTCCTTGCTGACAAATCCAAAAATTCCACACATGGTACAAGTATTGAGTATTAAGTATTAAGTATCAAGGGGTTCGCAACAAAAAACCGCCCAGCGGTTTTTTGCCCAACGATACTTAACACTAGGAAGCCAGTGCCTCAACGGGAACTTCTTCTTGGGGAGGCCCTCGTTTTGCTTCTACTTTTGCTACTGGGGCTTCCTGTTTTGTTATCTCCACTTTTTCTTTTCTCTTCGGTTTCCAGCTCTGAACCTTGGGCTTATCCCAGATTTTATAATTTACCAGCAAATTATTGACCGTCGGAGATGCTTGAGCTCCTTTTGATATCCAGTATTCTATTCTATCTTTCTTAACTTTAAGCACTTTTTCATGAGGATTATAGGTACCCAAAAGTTCCAAATATTCGCCTTTGGGTTTTTTAGTATGTTCAACGACAACGACCCTAAAATAGGCCTGTCCCCGCTTTCCTATCCGTTGTAGACGTATCTTTAACATGTCAGTTATTTTATCAATTTTCTTAAATTTTAGCAAGCCCCACCCCATCACTTTTCTGTCACCTGCCTCATCTTCGCTCGGAGAAGTTTCTTGGGGTGGTGCTTTAGCCCACCCTAGAATCTCTGTAGAAACAGATTAGGTATGATTGAATTGATTTAACCCCACACATAAGTTGTTATGTGTGGGGTTAACCAAAATAACAGATAACCCGCACTTGCCTCCTCGCAGACTCGGCGTTTGACCTCTTATTTTGGAAATCAATAAAATCAATCAACCTAATCAGTTTCCTTGATTTCGTCAAAGTGACATAAAAGCAATGGGGGCTGGGGCTT
>Ga0209515_10009197_pt1 | contig 11313 bp, 17 predicted proteins | sample Subgroupgradi54m_FD_187454 | JGI IMG/M metagenome (GOLD analysis project Ga0209515, IMG submission 187454) | Subsurface groundwater microbial communities from S. Glens Falls, New York, USA - GMW60B uncontaminated upgradient, 5.4 m (SPAdes)... ...
GAATTTGAGCCACGTTTTCGGTTCGAACTTCGTTCAATACACACCGAAGAAAATCAAAATCTGAATTCTGGCCTGATAATGTATCGGCGCTTCGCGCCAATGAATTGAGATCCGCCGTAAGATTCCAAGGGTTTTTAATCTCAAGCCCCATTACTTTGATGCTCATGCTGATGCAATGAAGGACTCTGGCAAGACCAAGGAGGACATGGAAAAGTGGATGGTTGAAAATAAGGCAAGATTTGAAGCTGCCCAGACCATACCCAAAAAAATAGTTTAAAAGATCATAGGATTAATCTCTGTTCCACTTTTTTTGAAAGGTTTTGAATCCTGGTCTATAGTATTCGTATGTCAACAAATAATTCTACAATTAAGTGGTACAATGAACACGCTAAGGACTATACGGCGCATGTAAGGAACGCTTCTAATTCGGTATACCACGCATACTACGAAAAGCCTGCTATGTACGCGCTTGTTCCCGATGTGAATGGTAAAAGAGTATTAAGTCTTGGCTGCGGGAGTGGTGAAGACAGTCAGTATTTAAAAAGTTTAGGCGCAATTAACTCTGTAGGTGTTGATATCTCCAAAGGGTTAATCGATATCGCAAAAAAGAGTTACCCAGACTGTGAGTTCTCCGTTATGGACATGGAGCATCTCTCCTTTCCTGACAACAGTTTTGATGTTGTGTATTCAAGTCTTGCAATCCATTATCTCGAAGATTGGACGAAGGTATTTGAAGGGATGTTTCGTCTTCTCAAGCCAGGATCACACTTTCTTTTCTCCTGTGGTCATCCTATATATTCGGCACTTGCTCTTACAACAGATAGCGATGATATTGCCGTTCGACAACTCGCAATTATAAAAAATGAAAAGAATAACACCACTGAGATTATTGGAGATTATCTGACTCGCAGAAAAATTGACGATGCTTTAGGAAAGAATACGGTGACCGTATGGCATAAATCCATTAGTGAAATCATTACAGAAGCAACAGACGCAGGATTTTTAGTAGAAAAATGTATTGAACCGCGACCATTAGTTGAGATGGAGACAATTCGTCCGAGAGATTATAAAATCTTAAATAAGATTCCAAACTTCATTATTTTTCGGCTTATAAAATAAATAATTTTTAAATAAAGCAGCCTATGAAATTTTTACGAGTTTTTTTTCTCGGAATAGTTCTTTTTTCCCCCCATGTACTTTTTGCAGATATACTTCCTCCACCAGACCCAGCAGAAGTTTTAAGAGATAAGAAAGTCGAAGTATGGAAGAAAAAAACTATTCCCTGCAAAGGATCCGAAATGAGATGTATAGACGATAGCTGTAAAGAACTAGATAGCAACAGAGGATACTTTCTTTGGTATTATGGTTATGCAGGGGGAACGCACGACCACGACCGGTCAATATATTGTCCAATATCTTTTAAAGAATCAGCTCAAAACCAAGAAGATGTATTTCGTATGTCTCTCTATACTCTCCAAGAGCAAGCTGAGATGAAGCGTACGAAGGAGCGCGAAGAGTGGTATGTAAAAAATCATCCTTGCAAAGGTTCCGAAGTGACCTGTCCCGAAAGTTATTATAATATGGGTCGACATTACGATTGTCCGGCATATGACAACAATCCTCTGTACTTTAAGTGGCATACTATAGATAGTGCTCAGATTTTTTGTCCGATTTTTTATAAAGCATCTGCGCCAGTATTACCAAATTCTCTTTCGGAGTCGCCTGACGACCCAATCATTCCTGAACCAGTCTATGAAAAAGACAAGAAACCAATGGTAGTGCTTGCCGGAAGTATTGCCATTCTTTCAGCTATAGCTCTTATATTTCTTTTTAAGAGAATACGAAGGAGTTAGATCATGCTTGTAACGACATATTTTTTCGCTTTTCTTTTCACGCTCATATTTGAATTGGTCACAGCTTTTTGTTTGGGTTTTAGAGAAAAAGTATTTTTTGCCGCACTTGTTTTTATAAATGGTATCACGCATCCACTGCTGTGGCTTATTATTTTTTTTATCATCCAACCCTTTTCTCCGAAAGGAGTTGACTCTTACATCATCTTTCTTGAGACATCTATCATCATTATCGAATACACACTCTTGAAGGGTATGTTTGGGAAACACTATCGTCCACAAAAATTGTTTCTCCTTGCGTTTACTATGAATGTCGTCTCGTACGGAGGCGGAAGAGTGTTACAGTATATTGGGATACTATGAGAAAGAAGAGTGTCTTAATAAGTATAAGTATTGTCAGTATCCTTCTTTTTTTCTTTCTCTTTGACGCACGCAACCTCTCGGATCCGATACACGATCTTGGTCGGTTACTGATTCATTCCGGTATGTCAGTGAAGCATGCGATTACGTATTGTCCGGCATTAATGAAATATGGATGTATTCATGGAGCTATTATGGAGTATCTGGATACTCGATCCATGAATGGTAAGGATGCTTTCGCAGTGTGTGGTGATTTTGAAAAAGAAGAAGTGATCTATAGTAATTGTGTTCATGGAGTGGGGCACTTTCTTTTTATGAAAGTCGCTGGCATGAAGGAAAGTTTATCGAAATGCGATCAATTAAAGGAATCGGTCCAACCAGCATGTTTCAGTGGTATCTTTATGGAATATGCATTGGGCGCGCATCACATGCATGGGTATGAAGTCATGTATCGCCATCTTCCATGCGATGACCTCGATATTCGTTATCAGAGGACATGTTATGCAAGCGAAGGGTCGTATCGTCAGTATCGGCCCGGATTTGAAACATTTAAACAAAGTATTACCTATTGCCATTCGATACCTTCTGAGTATCAACATGTTTGTACGGCTGGTGTTAAAGAACGAGAGCATCTATCAAAACTTTTTCATTAAATATTTCTTGACATACCAAAAAGAAGGGGTAGAATAGTTGCGTATCATCCTATAAGGAGGAGAAACCCATGGCCGAAATGATTACCCACCCCATAAATCAAGGAGAGGTGGTCTACGGAGAGCGTCTTTTCCCGGGGGATAGGGTTCAACTAAACGATGTGTATGATTCTACGTCTGGGAGATGGAGTGAGACTCCTTGTCCAGGACTTCTCATCGAAGAAGGATGCACAACGGTGTGGGTCCGTCCGATACTATCAGAAATACAGAAAGGAAGTGACCAACCATGAGTGAGGGTGTTCGCGTAGAACTCGAAGATGAGATAACCACGGTTGGTCCCTATTATGCGAGAGTATGTGTCTATAAAGATGATATGCTCGTGGCAGAAGTACATGCTAAGATAGACCAAGAACAGGGAGCGGACGGAGGATATTATGGCGTCGTTAAGTTAAAGAAGGTTTAGAGTCCACACAAGGACTCTTTTTTTATGCTAATATGTTAATAGAAACTAATAATATACTTATATGGCTATGGCACAACAAACACAAAGCGTTCCGCAAACAACCAAAAAAAATGTAACGACCGTTTTTATTTTTTCTCTTGTGTTTGTTCTTGCTGGAGGAGCAACACTGTTCCTCTGGGGTATCCCAACTATTCAGAAAGCATACGCGAGTCAAAGTTGGCCATCAGTGCAAGGAACAATAACTGTTTCAAATTTAGTAACCAATACTGATTCAGATGGGACCACCTATAAAGCGGATATCGGATACAATTACATCGCCAGCGAACAGACTCAAAGCGGTACTAATGTTACATTTGGAGCATATAGTTCATCAAATGCTTCAGAAATGAGATCTATCGTGAATCGCTACCCGCTTGGAACGTCAGTAAAGGTATATGTTGACCCAAAAGATCCAACTAATTCTGTTCTTGAACCGGGAGTTAGTCTCGGTAGTTTTCTTGCCGCGGGGGTAGGGTTACTATTTTTTATTCTTGGTATCGTTATGGTATTTCAAGGTATAAAAGGAATATCTCAGAGGGTATAACACGAGACGAGAATCCACATCCTGTTTCTGCAATAAGAAAAGAAAAGCCCCGCATCGCGGGACTTTTTAGTAATTATGAAAATAATAATATGTCCCACAGGAAGAAAAAACTATGAGTATATGGAAAGATGATATGATGATAGAGACACGACAACACATACACTACCATATTTTTTTCATCTGTCTTGTGCACAAGTTATTGCTGTAGGTATGTATTTCGACGTATACTAACACTATGAAACCACAAGAGAAAAAAAATATTCGCATTGTCATTCTTGGCGCGGGTTTTGGCGGAGTACACACACTCAAGTATCTTCATAAAATACGGAAGAAGAATATCTCACTTACTATTACTGTTGTGAATAAAAATAATTATTTTCTTTTTACACCGCTTCTTCATGAAGTTGCTACGGGAGGTATTTGCGGAGAAAATATTATAGAGCCTCTGCGGAATATATTTCATCCACATCATGATGATTTGTATCGTGCCACCGTAAAGAAGGTGAATGTTGCAAAAAAAACAGTCGAAACAACCCTTGGCTCCATTCAGTATGATTATCTTGTGTATGCTCTTGGGTCAAAGACAAATTTTTTCGGTGTACCGGGAGCAGAAAAACACTGCTTCCAACTCAAAACACTCGAAAATGCCCTGTGCCTTAAAAATCATTTTATAGAAATGTTTGAATGCGCAGCGAAACTAAAGGACTCAAAAGTACAAGAAGAGCTCCTTCGGTTTGTTCTTGTTGGCGGTGGACCAACAAGTGTAGAACTTGCTACTGAAATGTCAGATTTTTTTTATGATTCATTCGCAAAGCTCTACACTCCGGACATTATACAAAAAGTGAAGATTATTATTATTCAGCGAGAAGATGAGCTATTACCGCAGTTTCCTCCTTTACTCCGTAAAAAAAGTCTCAAGGTTGTCAATAAAAAAAAGATTGAGGTTCGTTTTAACACAGTTGCGGTGGGCGTTGAAAAAAACGGCGTTACACTCGATACCGGTGAGTTTTTGCCAAGCGCCACCGTTATTTGGGTCGGCGGTATCATCCCCAATACGCTTACCTACGACAAAAGTCCACTCGTAGATACGAGTGGGAAATTACGGGTGAATGAATATTTACAACTCCAAGACCATCCCGAAGTTTTTGCGCTCGGGGATGCTGCCGTGTACACCAATCCAGGGGAGACGCACCCAGTTCCCACACTTGCGCAAGTAGCAATGAAACAAGCGAAGAGTGTCGCGGAGAATATACACGCTTCGATTATTAGGAAACCACCCAAAGCATTTATCTATAGACAGAGTGGTATTGTTGTATCTCTTGGGCGTTGGCGCGCGGTAGGGCAAATCGGGTCTTGTACTTTTTTTGGCAGATGCATGTGGCTTCTATGGCGCATATTTTATGTGTCGAAACTTCTTTCATGGCATAAACGGATCAGAGTGCTTTTTGATTGGACGCTTGATATTTTTTTACCGCGAGATATTTCTGAATTATAACGGCACTAGAGAGTATGTGCGTACACGATGAAGGCATGGTATACTTCTTGTAATCCCTAATGCCTATGCGACATACTCACAATGCAATTTTTCTTCTTCGGATTGGACTTGCCACTGTTTTTATCTATGCAGGGATCACCGCATTTCTTGAACCGCTTCAGTGGATCGGATATTTCCCGCAATTTTTTAGAGAGCTCATTCCAGAGCATATCCTTCTGAATGGGTTTTCAATATATGAACTTGTTATTGCTACATGGCTTCTTTCAGGTACTCGTCTTGTGAGTGCTTCTTTTATAGCCAGTATTACATTTTTGGGGATTATTATTACGAATGCGCATCTCATAGATATTCTCTTTAGAGACATAGGACTCTTTTTTATGAGTGTTGCCCTTGGGATTCTCGCGTATGAAGAGGCGCATGACGGCAAGGAGGAACAAGAACAATGAAACATCTTCGTTTCCATCTTTTCTTACATACCGCGTTGTTATTCTCAATTTCGCAAGGCATCGCTCTTGCGATTATTGATCAATTAAGAAATCTTGCTCTCGTAGAAAGCTCTATCTCGCAAAGCGAGATACCTTTTTTTCAGTTTTTATTGTTCTTTTTTGCGGCAACGGCCTTTTTTCTCATTCTTCTTCAACTCTACAAGGGGGTATTTTTGTATCGTTTTATTTTTTTCATTATTGTGTTTACCGGTCTTTTAAAAGTGTTTGAATTGGTGTTTCCTTTTTCACTTTCGATTATTGTGTCAGGATTTTTTATTGGCGGCCTTCTTCTTTTGCCGCTCGTATGGGTACACAATCTCATCGTTGTACTTGCAGGGGCGGGGATCGGAGCGGTATTCGGACTTCAGTTTCAATGGGAATATGCCTATCTTCTTCTCGGTGCTCTTTCTGTGTATGATGGTATTGCCGTACTTGTTACGCGGCACATGATAAGCCTCGCGCATGAACTTATTAAACGACAAGCTACATTTGCGCTTTTTATTCCCGAACGATGGAGGGATTTACGTGTGAATCTTTCAAATATTAAACCGGGGAGTGGTTTCCTTATCCTTGGCGGAGGTGATGTAGTTCTTCCTATGATTTTTCTTACGAGTCTGTATTTGCAGAAACCTCAGTATGTGTTAGGCGTTTTTATTGGTATGCTCGGAGGGCTTTTTCTCAACCATTACATACTCGTACGGATGCAAAAACCTCTCCCGGCGCTGCCACTCATCACCCTCGGAGCTTTTATAGGACTTGTTGTAAACAATTTTTTAGCATTGTAATCCTATGCAGTATCGTCGATTTCTTACCATACTCCTTCTTACATCCCTTTTAGTAACAACCGGATTTCGGTGTACTCTCTTTGGCGGAGGGAACGCACAAAAAGAAGCGACACGGCCAATCGTTCTTAATTATTGGAGAGTATTTGATGGAGAAGACACGATGAAGGACACTATTGATGCCTATAAAAGTATTCATCAAAATGTTACGATTAATTATCAAAAATTCACCTTTGAAGAGTACGAACAAAAATTGTTAGATGGATTTGCAGAAGATCGAGGCCCGGATCTGTTTTCTATTCACAACACCTGGGTTGATAAATATGAAGGAAAGATCACTCCTCTTCCGCCTGTGCTTACGCTTGGTTTTCCAAAAGTAGAGGGAACATTAAAAAAGACCATCACCTATCAGATCAACAAAGTTCCCAGTCTCAGTCTTAAAGAAATGAAAGATACGTTTGTAAGTACGGTGTACGATGATGTGGTACGAGGAGACCCCGGGAAAGAACATATACAAGGACTTCCATTATCAGTAGATACATTGGCGTTATTTTATAACCAAGACATGCTGAATAATGCCGGTATTATTGAACCTCCAAAGACATGGGCCGATTTTACACAAATGGTTGATACCGAAAGAAAGCCTCCCCTCACTATTGTACATCCCGATTCACCAAATGATTTTATCCAGTCCGGAGCTGCAATAGGGACTTCAAGAAATATCCAAAGAGCCGGGGATATTCTTGCTGCAGTTATGCTGCAAAATGGAACGAAAATGACAGAAGGGAATGCAGTGACTTTTGATAAACGTCTCCCAACAGGGCAACAAGAACCGGGCCTTACGGCACTTCAATTTTATACAGATTTTGGATTTCCATCTCGTACGCAATATACATGGAATGAAGATCAGCCGGATAGCGTAGAGAGTTTTGCCCAAGGACGCGTTGCATTCTTTTTCGGGTATTCTTACCATGCGGAATTGTTAAAAACAAAAGCACCGCAGCTTAATTATCGTATTACACCGATTCCCCTGGTAGATTCTCGTTTTCCGGTGACTACCGCGAACTACTGGATTGAAACGGTTTCAAAGAAAAGTAAAGATTCTGACTATGCATGGGATTTTCTGACGTTTGCAACGACAGGAGGGAAAAAAGTGAAGACTTCTAAAGGAGAAGAGTTTGCATACCACGTAGAATCTTTTCTTGAAAAAACCGGAAGACCAACAGCACTCCGCGCGTTGATTCCAGAACAGTTGCGAAATGAGCGTTTAGCGGCATTCGCATCGCAACTCCTTTTTGCCAAGAATTGGTATCACGGGAAAAACCCGGCTCTTGCCGAGAATGCATTTGATGATATGATAACTGAAAGTTTACTCGTAAAGGGGGGGGATGATGAGCTTACAAAACTCGGTGATCTCTTGCGGAAAAGTCGAGATAAGATACAAGCGAGCTATTAAGATATGAAAAAGATAGTATCTGGAATTACAGCGTTTGTATTTTTATGTGTTTTGTCATTTCTTTTTGGTATTTCTCATGTAGATGCGGCAGCACCCGCTTCGACTCCACATTTTGTCGTACTACCTGAATGTGCGGCAGGAGAACACTATACACTGAATGCATTCCCGTACGCAGCGATAAATATTATTTATTTTATTTTCAGTATTTCCGGGAGTATCGCACTTCTTCTTTTTATATGGGGAGGGTTTCAATGGCTTACATCTGCCGGTGCTTCCGATAGAGTAGAGGCAGGACAGAACACCATGCGGAATGTACTATTCGGTTTGTTTATCATGTTTTTTGCATGGATACTGGTGAATTATGCCGTTGCTCTTATGATGGGACGACCAAATAATGCTACCGCGGTAAAATTATTTGAAGATCGGGAATGGTATAGATATGAAAATATTTGCAGGTAGACTCTAACCATATACAGTATGAAATATAGTCAATCATTGTTTAAAAAAAAGTACGTTATAGCATGCATGCTTTTTGCAGTAAATTTTTTTATTGTGTTGGTTCCTCATGCGTTTGCCGCTTCAGGTGGTATTACTCTTACAAATCCACTCGCAGGGGGAACCACTACAAATCCACTCGCAGGGGTAACCACTCCTGAACAATTTATCGGTCGTATTATACAGGGAGTCCTTGGACTTGTGGGAGTGGTAACGCTTGTCATGTTTTTATGGGGAGGATTTATTTGGCTTTTTTCATTTGGTGAACCGGAACGAGTAAAAAAAGGCCTCAATACGATGCTATGGACGGGAGCTGGACTTGTTACCATATTCGGTTCAACGGTTGTTATCCGATGGTTCCTTAAAGTCTTGACAGATACAGCAACACGATAGATATATTGTTGTCCCTATGTTTTTGCGGTATACTAATAAAAGATGTGGATAATTTATGAGGTATTTAATTTTTTTAAAGAAGCACTATGAAAGAGTTTTATACAAAGGTAGCGGCAGTGGGAGGTGCAGTCACCTCAGCATTTTTGAGTGGGGCATCTGTGTTTGCAGCGACAACGATTGATCCAACAAAGTTGGATACGTTTACAAACAAAGGGCCTCAATTGGGAGGAGGAGCTCAAACAAATCTTGTTGATCTTGTCACAAATGGTATTAATCTTTTTCTTGGACTCCTCGGACTTATTGCCGTGATTGTTATCCTCATTGGAGGATTTAAGTGGATGACGGCGTCAAGCGCGGAAGAAGCAAAGAAAGCGCGTGGCCAATTGATACAAGGACTTATGGGACTTGTTGTCATACTGTTGGCATGGAGTATCGCATTTGGAGTTATCAATGTTGTTACGACAAATTTAGCAAAAACTAGCTAAGCAACATTACAAGTACAGACATGGCGACAGCACAAAGAAAAGGCCGTATCTTGTGGGGGCTTTCACTTACTGCACTGATCGCCATGTTTTTTGTATATGGAAATTCTCTTACTGCTTTTGCGCAAAACCCATTAACAGAAGGTTTTGAAAAAGCAGCAGAAGGAAGTGGGCTACCGAAAAATACTGTAACACCAGAAAAATTCGTTGGAGGACTCGTAGAGGGAGCGCTTGCAATTCTTGGTGTGGTGTTTCTTATTCTCGTTGTGTATGGAGGAATTCAGTGGATGGTTGCTGAGGGAGATCCAAAAAAGGTGGGCAAGGCGCGCGGTCTTATCTTTCACGCAATCGTTGGTCTTATCATAGTGTTTTCTGCGTACGCGATTACCTATTTTGTCGTGAAGACAATTATAGATACAACACTTTAATATGAGAAGTCATATACAGAAAAAAAATAGTATTCAGAATATATCTCTGTGGGCTGGGAGTATTTTTTTATTGGTACAGCCTTATCTTGTTCACGCACAGTTAAAAGATAGACTTCAACAAAGCCTTACGGATTTAAGGGGAGGACAAGAGGGGGATATAGGAGTTATTGTTGGGAAAATTATAGAAGCTTCTTTTGGAATCCTTGGGCTCGTGTTTCTTATTATTGTAGTATACGCGGGGTTTTTATGGGCTACATCAGCAGGAGATCCTAAGAAGACAAAAGAAGCTCGAGGGATGCTTATTAATGGTATTATAGGGTTGGCAATCGCATTTTCCGCGTATTCAATTACTCGGTTTGTTGTAGATGGTATTGGTAAAGCTACTAGATAGAGGGGTACGATATATGAAGCATTACAATATACATTCTTTTGTTCATGAAGTAAGCCGATGCGTGGCACGGCTTGGTCTTTTTGCACTGATCTTAGGATTAAGTATAACAACACTATCTGCGCATGCAGATCTTCTTGAAAACGCAGGGAGAGAAATAACGGGTGGCGCAACAAAGTCACCAGGAACTATTGTGGGGGAGATTATTCAGATTGCTCTGGGTTTTCTTGGGATAGTGTTTGTTATTTTAACGATCTATGCCGGATTTTTGTATATGACATCCCAAGGAGATCCAGAAAAGGCAAAAAAAGCTCGGGCACTCCTCATAAACGCAATCATCGGCGTAGGCATTGTTATCTCTGCGTGGGCGATCACGTATTTTGTATTAACAAGTTTAACGAGCAGTATTGGAACGTAGTATGAAACACATCATAAAAAAAATCATATTCTTTTTTTCGATGATTGGGTTATTAGGCTCACCATTTGTCTATGCGCAGGAAAAGCTAAAAAACTCCGTACACGGTAAAGGTAGTCAATTTAATGAAGCGAGTAATGTGTTTGGAATTAATATTGTACAAGATGTCCCAACACTTGGTGTGATCATAGGAAATGTGATCAATATCATATTCGGTTTTCTTGGCGTTGGACTTGTCCTTGTTATTATCTATTCCGGATTCATGTATATGACATCCCAAGGAGAGCCGGAAAAGGCCAAGAAAGCGCGAAGAACCCTCGTAAACGCCATTATTGGAGCAGCAATTGTTATTTTGGCATGGTCAATTTCCTATGGCGTATTAACACTCATTACACAAGAGGTAATAAAAAAATAAGGGTTTCGTAAGTTGAAGTATTTAAAAGTGTATAGGGGAGTCCTTGAGGGCTTTTTAATGTTGTCTGTCAACCTTGATTTTATCGGGAGTGTTCCGTATAGTTGAAGATATTGAAGAAATTACCCATCATCCATGGAAACTCCACCACATCGAGAAGAACACATATTAGATTT
>Ga0209515_10009201_pt1 | contig 11311 bp, 15 predicted proteins | sample Subgroupgradi54m_FD_187454 | JGI IMG/M metagenome (GOLD analysis project Ga0209515, IMG submission 187454) | Subsurface groundwater microbial communities from S. Glens Falls, New York, USA - GMW60B uncontaminated upgradient, 5.4 m (SPAdes)... ...
TTTTTCAATTTTTTATTATATATTTTTCTTCATATATATTGTTATATTTTTTGTATCATTTAAATTTTTTTCAACAACAAATCCATTATTTTCATAAAATTTAACTAATTTACTATTAACAGCAACATTTGTTGTAATATTTTTATAATTATTATATTTACAATATTCAAATAAAATATTAATCAATTTTGTGTCAAGACATTTTTTAGAACATAAACTGTTCATATGTAATAAACAAATATGTGTTAATAATATTTTTTTAATAATTATATATGCACATGGTTTATATTTTTGTATATTGATTATTTTATTATTTTTAGTTGTTTTAACAACATTTGTACTAAAATATGTAAATCCAAAATCAAAATTATTTAATTGTTCATTTATCCATAATTGTGTTGTGTTATCATTAAAATTTCTATATTCATATGATTTAACATGTTTGATTATATCAATATTATTTTTATCAAATTTTATCAATTGATAATTTTCAATATGTTCAACATAATAATGTTTTACATCAAATATATTAACGTTCGTTTTGTTGTTTATAAAAAAATATTTCATATCGAATATAATATTATCGGGTGCCGGGGCACTCGGTTTTTTTTGAAAAAAAAATCAGTTATGTCATTTATAAAAAAATGTTTTATTTCTGGTGCAATATGTTTAATTTTATAATTGTTGATTTTTAATTCAATCAATTTATTTGCAATTTCATTTAAATATTCTTCATCATTATAATATAATAATTTTATAAATGGTTTTAATATGTATTTTGACATTTCATAAATGTAGCTAACAAATCCTACTAATTTTTTATTGTTGTAAAATTCTATAATATGCGTATAGTCAGTACAATTTAACATAAATTTTACATTGAAATATGTAAATAATTTTAATAAATATTCAAAATTTATATTTGTTATAATTTTTGTTTCTATTGTCATTAGATGTAATTGTTATAATAGATTTAAATTATGTTATTATTTTGTTCATAATAATTTTTGTGTTTGTTGCAATTGTTGTAATTGTTGTAATTTATCATTTTTAAAACATAAAAATAAATATTTTTTCTAATATAAAAATCAAAAATTATAAGTTAAATTTTATAAACATCAACTTTTATATTTAATGATTTTGCAATATTTATTGCACTTTTTGTTCCTTTAGAATTATCTGCTAAAAATGCAATTAATTTTTCTGTATCTGTAATCAATAATTTATTTCTTAATGGACCAGCTTTTAAACCTAATGACCAATCAGCTTTAAATACTGTATAAGATATATTTTTTTCTATACAATAATTTTCAACAAGTTTATCAACACCTTTACAATCACCAACATTTATATGTGAAATATTGATATAAGAATCTAATATTTCACATATAAATTCATAATTTGTAAAATCTCTACTACCAGAAATAGAATATATCATTATTACTACAGATTAAAATGGTAAAATGAATGTTATTATCAATTTTTTTTATTTTCATAAAAATTGAAAAATATAATTATTATATACAGCATTAATAATTATTATGTTCATATAACAAATGAAATATGTTTAAAACAATAATAAATTATTTATAATATGGTATTTCATACACATTATCAGAAAAAATTATAATACCACAAAATGTAACTCATATAATTTTAGAGAAACACAATTATTATTATACAGGTCATGTAACAATTGCAGATTATAATAAAAATAAATTATTACAATGTAAAAACGAAAATGAAATTAAAATTTTATATTATAAATATTTATCATATTACAATAAAATAATATCAAATAAAAATATAACTCATTTATCAATTGAATATATTTTAGACGAAAATATTAAAATACCACAAAATATAACTCATTTATTTTTAGGATTGGAATTTAATCAAAAAATAAAAATACCTAATAATATAATTTGTTTAATTTTTACACTGTTTTCATATGATATTTTTGGTTGTATATATTCGTACAGTAATTTTAATCAAAAAATAATAATACCGCAAAATATTATAAAATTAATTTTTTGTGATAATTTTAATCAAAAAATAATAGTACCACAAAATATAAAAAAAATAATTTTTGGTTGTAAATTTGATCAAAAAATAACAATTCCACGAAATATAATGTGTTTAACTTTCGGGTGCCAAAGGCACTCGGTTTTTTTTGAAAAAAAAATCGGATATTATTTTGGTCAAAAAATAAAAATACCACCATTTATAACTCATTTAACTTTTGGTTGCGCATATAACCAAAAAAATAAAATAACACAATATGTAACTCATTTAACTTTTGGCAATAATTTTAATAAAAAAATAAATTTATCAAAAAATATAACTCATTTAACTTTTGGCAATAATTTTAATAAAAAAATAAATTTATCACAAAATATAACTCACTTAACATTTGGACAAAAAGCAATGCTTTTTCGTAAGGAAAACCATGTTTTCCTGACATTATTTTATTAAAAAAATTAGAATATCACAAAACATAACACATTTAGCCTTTGAATATAATTTTTATCGAAAAATTAAAATACCTCATAATGTAACTTATTTAAAAATAGGATATAGTGCATTAAATAAAAACACTATACCAAAATATATAAAACTTTATTTAATTTAAAAAATTGAATAATACAATTACTATAAATATATAATATAATGAATTTCATCACAAATACAAAAATATTTAATTCTTCAAACATCCATACAACAAATGAAATATGTTTAAAACAATAATAAATTATTTACAATATGGTATTTCATACACATTATCAGAAAAAATTATAATACCACAAAATGTAACTCATATAATTTTAGAGGAAAAAAATTATTATTATACATACCATACAACACATGCAGATTATTGTAAAAATAAATTATTACAATGTAAAAACGAAAACGAAATTAAAATTTTATTTTATATATATTTCACATATTACAACGAAATAATATCAAATAAAAATATAACTCATTTAACGATTGAATATATGTTAAATGAAAATATTAAAATACCGCAAAATATAACTCATTTATTTTTAGGATTTGAATTTAATCAAAAAATAAAAATACCTAATAATATAATTTGTTTAACTTTTACATTGTTTTCATACAATATTTTTAGTTATATATATTTATGCAATAATTTTAATCAAAAAATAATAATACCACAAAATATAATAAAATTAAGTTTTTGTGATAATTTTAATCAAAAAATAATAATACCACAAAATATAAAAAAATTAATTTTTTGTCGTAGTTTTGATCGAAAAATAACAATACCACAAAATATAACATGTTTAATTTTTGGATTCCATTTTAAACAAAAAATAAAAATACCACCATATATAACTCATTTAACTTTTGGTTGTACATATAACCGAAAAAATAAAATACCACAATATATAACCCATTTAACCTTTGGCAATAATTTTAATAAAAAAATAAATTTATCACAAAATATAACTCACTTGACATTTGAACGTTATTTTAATCAAAAAATTAAAATATCACAGAATATAACACATTTATCCTTTGGATATAATTTTAATAAAAAAATTAAAATACCACACAATGTAACTCATTTAAAAATAAGACATAGAAAATTAAATAAACACACTATACCAAAACATATAAAATTATATATAATTTAAAAAATTGAATAATATAATTACTATAAATATATAGTACAATGAATTTTATCACAAATACTGAAATATTTAATCCTTTACATATAGATTATGATCCTATTACCGAAAACACAAAATTTATAAATATATATAATAATACTATTGATAAATCATTTCAAAAATTTTGGTTTATTATTAATGAGGCATCTTTTATAAATGAATATGAAAATTTTAAAACAATTTGTTTTGCATTCAATTCTAAATCAAATAAAAATAAAAAAATGGTGGCATATATAAATAATCTTGAAAATTTTGTAAATAATTTATGTTGTGAAAAATTAAAAAATTTTACAATTAAATCACCATGGAAATGCATATTTAATTATCCATATATTATTAATTTTACAAATAATGTACAAAAATTTTATAATGAAGAAAATAAAGAAACATTGATGAATGAACTTAATAAAAATAAAACATATAATATTTTGTTTGAAATAAAATGTTATGTTTTAAATGAAAATAATATATTACAAACCAAATTAAAATTAATTAAAATACAAGAAAATAAAACAATGACAAATATTGATTTATTAAATATGAATTTAAATTTTACAGAATGTAAATCACAAAATAATAATACATATAATAATTCAAATAATAATAATGATAACAATAATGAATACCGTAATATATCAAATATATCAAGTAGTTTAAACATTCAAAATAATCATCCTATGGCAACAAAAAATACACCAATAATGTCATTAAATTTAAATGAATTAATAAATATGAAAAATTTATTAAAAAAAACAGATAAAAATATCGGAAATTATAAAAATATTATAAATTCAACAATTGACAACAATATGCATAATGATGAAAGAATTGAATTTGGTGAAGACGACACAAATAACAAGAATAATGGAAATATGATAAAAGAATTTATAGATTGTAAAAATTCTCTCAAAAAAGTCATTACATCAGAAAAATCATTTATTAATGATTTAAAAAATGATTATGATAACAATAAAATTATTCAAAATGAAACAATTCCAATAAATATTGATAAACACATAAAACATAAAAAAAATAAAAAAGATAAAAAAGATAAAAAAGATAAAAAAGATAAAAAAATACATGAAAAATAAAAAAGCCATAATTCACATAATAAATTATTTTTATTAAATATTTATAACACTATTTTTTTAAACAATATATAATTTTATTTTTTAAAACTATATATTATAATGTCAGAACAACAACCACCACCAAATTGTAAATATGAATTTGATCGAGGAAAAAAAATTGGTGAAGCATTTGCAAATGCTACAATGTCTGGTAAAAATTTTATTTCAGGCGTTGGTAATAATATACAAAATATGGCTTCAGGTATTGGTAATGGGATACAAGGCATAACATCTGGTGTTGGCAATGGGATACAAGGCATGAGTTCAGGTATTGGTAATGGGATACAAGGCATGAGTTCAGGTATTGGTAATGGGATACAAGGCATGAGATCTGGTATTGGTAATGCAATGCAAAGTATGGCTTCTTCTATGCAATTTAGTCCTGCCTCATCATCAACAGTGCCACAATTGCCATCATCAACAGATACACCAAACATTTCTGACCCTGATAGTAGCAATAAACTTCAAGCAACACCACATCATTTATATTATGTTCCTGTAGCAATTTTATTAATGATATTAGGTGCATGCTTAATACTAACAATTAATGTCAATGTAGAAACATCTGACTCAACAAATATAACACAAATCATAGTATCATCAGTGGCAATAATAATTATAATAATTTTTTTGATATGGTCAACACATAAATAATTATAAAAATCATTCAATAAATATTTTATTGATGTTAAAAAATAAATTTAATAATTGTATATATTCATTTGACCTATCAATAATTAATTTTTCAATTGTGCCAACATTAAAAAGTATTTGAGCTTTTTTTATATCAGAAATATTTAATTCCATAACATGTTCAATAATTTTTCTAAGAATGGAATTAAAAACATAACCTTCATTAATAATGTGATTTGATATTTCCATAATTGTTTTAATATCTGAATTTTTTTTTATTAAATTAAAATATTTTTTAATTGTTTTTTTTGTTATCCATTTATTCATATCATAAATATTTTTTTCAGTAACATTTTTATTGTCATGCATACTATAATAATATTTAACGTTTTGTAATATTAATAATGCTTTTCGTAAATCACCACATGATATTGTTGAAATACAATTAATACCATTTTTATCTATATTTATATTTTCAAGTTTTGAAATATCATTTAATTTAATATTAATTTGTTCAAAATCAATTTGTTTGAATTTAATACATACACAACGACTATTAATCGGATCAATAATTTGATTTATATAATTACAAATAAAAACAAATCTTGTAATATGTGATGTGTCTTCCATAACTTTTCTTAATGCTGATTGTGCTTCTTTTGTCATTGCATCTGCTTCATCTAATATAATTATTTTATATGGAGGACATAAATAATTCGGATCTTTTGTTCCTATTGTCAATTTTGCAAATTGAATAATTTTATGTCTCACAACACCAATTCCTCTTTCATCTGATGCATTTAATTCAATAACTCTTTCATTAATTCTTTTTGGTCCATACAGTTGATTACAAAGTGCTAACACAGAACTTGTTTTTCCAACACCAGAACCTCCATATAATAATAAATGTGGCATTTCACCCGTTTCTGCTATATTCGTTAAAATAGAAATTGCTTCATTTTGTGATAATATTTCTGATAATTTTTTAACTCTATATTTTTCTATCCACGAAATATTCATATGTATATATATGTAATTATTTATTTAAACATTTAATTATCAATTTTTTATTTTATTTTTTTTAATAATTGCGTTAATTTAAATAAAATTTATTAGTATTAAATTATAATATAATGGATAATACTATAGACAAAAATAAAACTATTTTTTTAGACAAAATACATAATAAATTAATGGAAAAAGTTGTATCACCGTCAGAAATTGTTGTACAACAATTACAGCCCACGCGGTTAGAAATTTTTGAACAAAAATCACTGCCCTTGCGGTCAGAAATACCATCAATTTCATTAAATTTACCAACTGAAATAGTTCCAATAGTTCCTACAACTTCTACAGTTTCAACAACTTCAATAGTTCCTACAGTCACAACAGGTTTTGATATTATGTCATATTTTAATAGCACAACATTAATGTGGATATTTATAATAGTAATATTTATTTGTGTAATTTACTATACATATCAATATTGCATCGGTTCAAATAATTCAACAAATACCATATCAACAACTGATATAGTAAATAAAATAAAAAATAAAAAAAGAAATAAAAAATCTGACCACAAGGGCAGTAATTCTTCATTAAGAATTTCTGACCACAAGGGCAGTAATTCTTCATTAAGAATTTCTGACCACAAGGGCAGTAATTCTTCAATAAGAATTTCTGATAATGAATCAAATGCAAGTGAAAATTCATCAAATGAATCAGGAACTAATGCAAGTGAAAATTCGTCAGATGATAGTGAATAAATAAATATGGTAATTAAAAATGTAATAAATCATGATATTTTTTTTGTTGTGTGTAAAAAATTAATGATTGTTAATGTATTTTGTGTGTTATTTTTTTCGTTTATTTTATTGTTTAATTTAATGCATATTACATTTAATTGAATTTTTAATGATTGTCCATAAATATAATTCATTTGACTAATATCATATATTTTATGTTGTTGTATTGTTATTTGACATCCACAATCATTTGTAATTATTAAATGAGTTACATTTTGTGGTATATTTATTATTTTTTTTAAATAGTAACCTAAAATTAAATGAGTTATGTTTTGTGATATTTTTATTTTGTGATTAAAACGACCAAATAAAGATAAATGAGTTATATTTTGTGAAATTTTTACTTTTTGTTCATAAAAATATCCAAAAATTAAATGAGTTATGTTTTGTGGAATTTTTATTTTTTTGTTAAATGAACAATTGTAATAAAAACGTAATTTTATCATATTTTAAGGTATTTTTAACTGTTGATTAAATTTTCTTCCTAAATCTAAATTTAAATGAGTTATGTTTTGTGGTATTTTAAATTTTTGATTGAACAAATTAGATTGATCTGAAAAAGTTAAATGTGTTTTATTTTTATTTAAATTTTTCAAATCTGATAAATTATTTACAATAACCATATTATAATAAATTATTATATAGTGTATTACGTATAACTATTTTTTATTGTATAAAAATTTTAATATAAATTTTTTAATAATATGTTATTTACATTTTAATTAAACATTTTTTTAATAAAATATTATTATGTTAAATATGTATTGTTTTTATTATTTAATCTTATTTACATTTTAATATAAAATGTAAAAAATGTAAAAAATGTAAAATGCACCGTTTAAACGCCATATTTATTTGAATTTCGTGATGTTTTATTTGAATTTCGTGATGATGTTCCATATGGATAATTTGATGTTTCATATGTTCTATGTGAATAATTTGGTATTTCATATGTACTATATGAATAATTTGGTATTTCATATGTTCTATGTGAATAATTTGGTATTTCATATGTTCTATATGAATAATATGATATTTCATTTGAATTTTGTGATGATGTTATATTTGAATATGATGTTATATTTGGACATGGTGTTATATTTGGACATGGTGTTATATTTGGACATGGTGTCAAAGAAACAGATATATTATTTATTAAATATAAGTTATTTTTCGTTCTACAAAGAGGACATATAATATTTTTTTTTAATTTATTAACGTTTATATGTTTAAGTATACATGTTTTACAAAATATATGATTACAATTTTCTAATAAATACATTGTTTTAATATTTATGAAATTATGATAACATATTGGACATTCTTCACCAATACATAAATTTTTTATTTTTAGTTCATTTATAAGTTGTTTATTCATTTTGTTATAAGGTATAATATAATAATCTGATTGTTTAATTGAAAAGTCAATATAGAAAATTTAATATTTACGTATATTAGTTATATTTTTCAATTTTTTTTATTATGTATTCTATAAACATAATAGACAAAAACATAATATAAAAAAAAATATTAATTGTTTTAAAACATAAATAATAAAAAAAATAAATAATTTAATAATAAATCAAATACAAGTGAAAATTCATTAGATGAAAGTGAATAAATAAATAATTATTTTTTATTGTATAAAAATTTTAATATAATTTTTTTAATGCATCAACACAAGATAACATTTCAAGACAACATTTTTTACCGATTTTTTTATTTTCTTTATATAATGAGATTTGATGAGTCATAAATTTTTCCATTTCAACACACATTTCTGTAATATTTCCATTTGAAATTAATGTTGATAATAAATAAATTAATAATTGCACCGATTTTTCAACACATGATAAATAAATTTCATCAAAATCAATTTTATATTCAATATTTTTTTTAAAATCATTAAATACACTTAATAACAATTCATCAGAAATAACGTTGCTATTATATAAAATACCAATCACTGAAATAGATTTAATTCCATTTTCTTTTGTCCATTTATTATCATTATAATTAATATTATTAAAATAATCATTTTTAACACTTGTAAGTAGTAATTTTCTAAAATAATTTTTTTCTTCATTTTCATCAACAAAATAAATTGCCAATAATTCATAACATAATGTTCCAATTAATGGTTTTATTTGGTCACTTTCTCTTTTAATTTTTTGAATACATAAATTAACTAATTCTTGTAGTTCTAATAATGATTTAAAATGAATTTCTTTAATGGTTGAAATAGTTTTTGTGACATTGCTACTATTGATTTTGTTTAATAAATTAATGATTTTTTTAGAATTTGTTTCAGTTTCAGTTGCATCTTTAAATAATTTTAATGAATTAATGTTGTTACTAGATATGATATTTTCAAACACAAATTCCTTATAGAATTTAGTGACATTTTCATCAGTTTCTGTTATTTTTGATAGTTCAGTTGTTAGTTCATCATTGTTGTATATGGATATCATAATATATATGAATATTATTATATGTTTATATTATTTCAATTTTTTTTATTTATTATGTTTAATGAATTTATATTTATTATGGAGTTACATTCGTGTCTCATAAATCTTATAAATCTTACAAATGTCGTTGTTGCATAATATAATAAGTTTTAAAATTTGAATTGTACATATTTAATAATTTAACATTTTTAGGCATAAATATATTATGAAACAATATACTACGTGAAATTAATTTTGTTATATTTTGTGGCATTACTATTTTTCCACCATAATAATAATTTTTAATGTAAAGAACAGTTATATTTTGTGGTATCATTATTTTATATTTATAATTGATGTGAAAAGACAAATGCGTTATATTTATTGGTAATTTTATATTTTTATTAAATTGGTAAAACTGTAAATGAGTTACATAAATCGGTATTTTTACTTTTTTGGCGACGCGTTTTTTAAATTGTAAATGAGTCACATTATGTGGTATTTTTATTTTTTCACAATAATATTCACTAAAAGTTAAATGTGTTATGTTATATGGTATTTTAACTGTTTTAAAAGAATTATTAAAAATTAAATGTGTTTCATTTATGTCCAATTTTTTGAATGTTTTAAAATTTTTTACAATAACCATATTAAATTATTCTAAATCAAACAAATCAAACAAATCAAACAACACTTTTATTGTTAAATATAATATATAAAAATATTCAATTTTTTTTGTTATTGTTTTTAATGAATTTATATTTGTTGTGTTATGATATTATTATGTATTATCTTGAAATGTAATAATTGTTCTCTAATATTTTTATTCCATACATATGACATTTTAACATTTTTATGCATAATAACGTTGTCAAATATTGTTTTACGTATAATTAAATGTTTTATGCTTTGTGGCATTATTATTTTTTTACTAATATAATAATTTTTAATGTACAGATAAGTTACATTTTGTGGTACCATTATTTTATATTTATAATTGATGTTAAAAGATAAATGAGTTATGTTTAATGGTAATTTTATATTTTTATTAAATTGGTAAAATTGCAAATGAGTTATATTGTGTGGTATTTTTACTTTTTTGGCTATGCGTTTTATAAATTGTAAATGAGTCACATTGTGTGGTATTTTTATTTTTGCACAATAATATTCACCAAAAGTTAAATGAGTTATATTGTGCGGTATTTTTATTTTAATATTAAAATAATCATATAAAATTAAATGTGTTTCATTTATGTTCAATTTTTTGAATTCTTGTAAATTTTTAATAATAACCATATTGAATTATTTTAAATTAAACAGATTATAAATAACACTTTTATTGTTAAATATAATATATAAAAATATTCAATTTTTTTTATTGTTTTAATGAATTTGTATCTTTTTTGCTACAATTTAAAATTTTACTTTGTATAAATTTGTTGCATGTTATGATATTATTATTTATTATCTTGAAATGTGATAATTGTTCTCTAATATTTTTATTCCATACATATAACATTTTAACATTTTAATGCGCAATAATTTTATCAAATGATGTTTATGTATATGTATAATTATATGTTTTATGCTTTGTG
>Ga0209515_10009202_pt1 | contig 11310 bp, 9 predicted proteins | sample Subgroupgradi54m_FD_187454 | JGI IMG/M metagenome (GOLD analysis project Ga0209515, IMG submission 187454) | Subsurface groundwater microbial communities from S. Glens Falls, New York, USA - GMW60B uncontaminated upgradient, 5.4 m (SPAdes)... ...
GCGCACCACCTGCTCGCGTATGTGGCCATGCTGGGGCGCGACCGCGGACGTGTCCTCGACGCGGCGCGGCGTGCCGACGAATCGCCGCTCGGCTCGGGAGCGCTCGCGGCCACGACCCATCCGATCGATCGCGAAGGCGTGGCCAAGGATCTGCAGCTGGGGGGGATCACCCGCAACTCGCTCGATGCCGTGGGTGACCGTGACTTCGCCGTGGAGCTGACCGCGGCGTGCGCGTTGACGCAGGCGCACCTCTCGCGTCTGGGCGAAGAGCTGGTGCTGTGGGCGACACAAGAATTTCGTTTCGTGAAGCTGCCCGAGGGCTACTGCTCGGGCTCGTCGCTCATGCCGCAGAAGGTCAACCCTGACATCCCCGAGCTGGTGCGCGCCAAGACCGGGCGTGTCTATGGCGATCTCATCGCGCTGCTCACGGTGATCAAGGGTCTGCCGCTCGCGTACAACAAGGACCTGCAGGAGACGCAGGAGCCGCTCTACGACGCGGTCGAGACCACGCACGCCAGCCTGCACGTGATGACCGGGCTGGTCGCCGGGCTCGAGTTCGACACCGAGCGCCTGGCGCGCGCCGTCGGCGAGGGCTACCTGGTGGCGACCGAGCTGGCTGACTACCTGGTGACCAAGGGCGTGCCGTTCCGGCGCGCGCATGACGTGGCCGGGTCGCTGGTGCGTACGGCCATTGCACGCAACGTCGAGCTGGCCGCGCTCACGCTCGACGAGCTGCGCGCCGAGGCGCCCGAGTTCGACGCCGACATCGCGTCGTGGCTGGATCCCATGCGCGCCATCGACCGCCGCGACGTGCCGGGCGGGCCGGCGCGCCCGCGCATCGAAGCCGAGATTGCACGCCTTTCGAAGGAGCTGGGCGCGTAGCGCCAGAGGAAACGACGATGAATCACTTCAACTACAAGGGTGACGAGCTCCACTGCGAAGACGTTCCGCTGCGCGAGATCGCCGCCAAGGTGGGCACGCCCACATACATCTACTCGTATGCCACGCTCGAGCGGCACTACCGCGTGTTCAAGGAGTCGTTCGCGACGCGCAAGCACCTGATCTGTTACAGCGTGAAGGCGAACTCCAACCTGGCCGTGCTGCGCGCGCTGTTCTCCTGGGGCGCGGGCGCCGACATCGTGTCGGGTGGCGAGCTCTACCGCGCGCTGCGCGCCGGCTGCGACCCCAAGAAGATCGTCTTCTCGGGCGTGGGCAAGCGCGAGGACGAGATCGAGACCGCGCTCGAGACCGGCATCCTCGCCTTCAACGTCGAGTCAGAGGCCGAGCTCGAGGTCATCGACCGCGTGGCCGGGCGGCTGGGCATCAAGGCGCCCATCTCGCTGCGCGTCAACCCCGACGTCGACGCCGAGACGCACCCGTACATCTCGACCGGCCTGAAGAAGAACAAGTTCGGCATCTCGATGACGCGCGCGCGCGAGGCCTACAAGCTGGCCAAGCGGCTGCCCAACATCACCATCGTCGGCATCGACTGCCATATCGGCTCGCAGCTGACCAAGACGTCGCCGTTCAAGGACGCCATCGACCGCATCGCCACGCTGGCGCGCGAGCTGCGCGACGACGGCGTCAAGCTCGAGCTGCTCGACATCGGCGGCGGCCTGGGCATCCCCTACCAGGAGGACCAGGAGCCGCCCACGCCCGCCGACTACGGCGCCGCGGTCAACGAGGCGGTCAAGGCCTTCGATGGCCTCGATCTGACCGTGGTCTTCGAGCCGGGCCGCGTGATCGTCGGCAACGCGGGCGTGCTGCTGACCAAGGTGCTGTACCTGAAGTCGTCGGAGATCAAGAACTTCACCATCGTCGACGCGGCCTTCAACGACCTCATCCGGCCCGCCTTCTACGACAGCTTCCACGGCATGAAGCCGGTCAAGCGCGTCGAGGGCGCCCCGCACTGGGTCACCGACGTCGTCGGGCCCATCTGCGAGACCGGCGACTTCCTGGCCCGCGACCGTGAGATGCCGCAGCTGGGCGCAGGCGAGCTCATCGCCGTGATGTCAGCCGGCGCCTACGGCTTCACCATGTCGTCGAACTACAACACGCGCCCGCGCGCCGCGGAAGTCATGGTCAAGGGCAAGGAATTCGCCGTGGTTCGCAAGCGCGAGGACCTGGAAGACCTGGTACGCGGCGAAGAGATCCCGGCCTGGCTCGAGTAGGCGACGCGCGGACCAACCGCCAGGTCGCCAGGGGCGCCAGTTCTGACCAACCCAGTCGCGAGCGATTGTGTTTGTCGGAGCTGGCGTCGTTGGCGACATGGCGGTGAAGAACGTCGCCTTCGTCACCACGCGCCCGACCACGACAGCGTGGGCACCGTCTCGCCTGCCAGCGTGCGCGTCACCCCGAAGCCGGGCACGGCGGCGGTCACGCCGGTGGGAATCTTCTCCACGTCCACGTTGCGCGTCAGCACGGCGCCGGTGACCAGGCCCAGGATCATCCCACCGAAGGCGAAGTGCAGGGGCGTGTCCGAGCCGCCCACGCCGGTGGAGTCCTGGAAGGGGCCGGAGAGGGCCACGCCGGTGACCGCGCCGGCCAGGCCGGAGACGTCGATGAGGGCCAGGTGGCCGCGTGAGTACTCGTAGCGGTAGGCGAGCGAGGCGCCGGCGAGGAGGCCGGTGTTGAGCCCGACCAGCACGAAGGGCGCGAAGTGGTCGTTGCCGGCGGAGGCGTCGCGATCCCGGAACAGCCCCCACAGGATGATGCCGCCCACCCCGCCCCACAGGCCGCCGCTGTTGATGAACGCGCTGTCGCCCGCGCTGGGGTCGAACTTCTTCACCGTCAGCGACGAGACCAGCGCGCCGCCGATGAGCCCGGCGAACGCCGACGACGACACGATCTTGTCGTCGGTGGTGAACAGGTTGGCGATGAGGCCGCCCTCGCAGGCGCCCCACAAGGTGCCGCCGATGATCCACGAGGTGTGGCCGACCGGGATGGTCTCCTTGACGCCGAAGTAGCCGCCCGCGAAGGCGACCGCACCCGCACCCACGGTGATGAGCGACGCGCCCGTCGACTGCTGCGCGAACACGGTCGAGCCGAGCGTGGCGCCCGAGGTCGCGCCCAGCAAGGTCATGCCCGAGATCAGCTCCCAGCGCCCGCTCTGCGGCGGCGGCGGCAGGCTGACGAAGAGCGTCGCGGTCTCGCTGCCGCCGACCTCGATGGCCTGCGTCTTGGGCTTGCGACCCTCGGCCTCGACGCTGACCTTGTGCTGGCCGATGGGCAGGTCGCCCACGTAGGTGCCCACCGCGACCAGCTTGTCGTCGACGAAGATGCGCGCCGACAGCGGGTTGGTGCTGATGCGCACCGCCCCCTGCCGCTCGGTCAGACGGAATGAATAGGTGTAGGGCTGGCCGATGCGCAGCTCGATGGGCTGCTCGATGGGCTCGTAGCCGTCCATGGTGACGCGCAGCGTGTACTTGCCGTGCAGCGCCTTGAGCGGCTCCTTGGCGTCGGCGCGTCCCTCGATGACGCCCTCGTCACCGGTGAGCGTGACGTGCGCGCTGGGCGGCTGCGTCGACACGCTCACGCGCGCGGGCAGCTTGCGCAGGCGATCGATGCGGTTGCCGGCGATGACGCGATCGTGCTCCTCGTCGGGCGGCGCGATGCGAACGTAGAGCTGCAGCCACTGCAGGCAATGCTCGTAGTCGACCAGGTAGAGGTACGCGTTGGCCAGGTTGAACGCGGCCACCGGCGAGGGCAGCAGGCAGTACGAGGCGATGTACTCGGGAATGGCCGCCTCGTACTGGCCCTCCTCGTAGAGCGTGCGCGCACGGTTGAAGTGCTCGATGGCGCGCGCCCGGACGGTGCTCGCGTCGCCGTCGATGGGCTCGCCGCAGTGGATGTCCAGGCCTTCGGTCTGCGCGCGCGCGGCGCGCGGCGCGCCGGCGGCGAGCATGGCGGCGACCGCCAGCGTGAGGAGGAGGACGCGCACGCGTGCCTACTTGGGCGGGTCTTTCCAGCCCCTCTGATCGGGCGTGTCGCCGGGGACTTGCCCGGAGCTCTTGTCGGCGTTCGCGGGTGTTGCTGCCGGCGTGGCGCCATTCCTGGCCGCGGGCTTCTTCGCCTTGCGCGTCTCGCCCTTCTTGAGCGGGCGCAGCTTGACCCCGATGGTGTCGTCCTTGCTCGGCTGGAAGGGCACTACGGCGTCGGCGAAGCCCTCGTGGCTGAGGGTCAGCTCGATGGTCTCGTCGTTGCGGTTGAACGGGATGGTCGCCGGCGTGGTGCCCTTGAGCACGTCGCCCCAGTAGATCTCGGCGCCCGGCGGCGTCGAGTGGACCGTGATGTTCACCGTGGGGATGACCTTGGGCTTGTCGTCGACGACTGGCGGCCGCGCGGGCGTGGGCTGCGCCGGCGGGGTCGGCTGCAGCGTCGGGGTGGTGACCGTGGGATCCTTCGAACGTGTCAGCGGGACGACCACGGCCACGGTCGCACCGACCACGGCGCACACGCCGGCGAACCACAGGAACATGGGCAGGCGCGAACGCCGGCGCCGCTGGCCGATGCCCGACAGACGCGGCTCGGACAGCGCCGCGACCACCGCGTCGCCCTTCTCCAGGCGGGCCAGGTCGGCGTCCAGCTCGACCATGCTGGCGTAGCGGTGGTGGCGGTCCTTGGCCATCGCCTTGAGCACGACCGACTCGAGCGCGGGCGAGATCGACAGATCCGGCCGCACCTGGCTGGGCGTCTTGGGCTCGACCGAGAGCACCTGCGAGATGACGTTCAGGTAGTTGGTGCCGCGGAAGGGTACTTCACCCGTGAGCAGCTCGTACAGGATGACGCCCACGGCGTAGACGTCGATGCGGTGGTCGAGGTCGTCCTCGCCGCGCGCCTGCTCGGGCGACATGTAGAGCGGCGTGCCCAGCACCATGCCGGTATGGGTCAGACGCGGCGACGACGAGCCGTGGCCGTCCTCGCCCTCGCTGGGCCGGATGGCCTTGGAGATGCCGAAATCCACCACCTTGACGAAGTCGCGCTCGTTGCGCCGGCAGATGAACACGTTCTCCGGCTTGACGTCGCGATGGACGATGCCCTTGCCGTGGGCGGCGCCCAGCGCGCTCGAAACCTGGCGCGCGATGGTGACCGCGCGCGCCGGCGGCAGCGGACCCTCGCGCGCGAGCAGCTGCGCCAGCGACTCGCCCTCGAGGAACTCCATGACCACGTAGGTGCGGCCGTCGACGGTCTCGCCGAAATCGGTGATGTCGACGATGTGCTCGTGGCCGATGGACGAGGCCAGGCGCGCCTCTTGCTGCAGCCGGGCCACGATGTCGGCCTTCTGCGCGTACTTGTCGAGCAGCACCTTGATGGCGACGCGCTTGCCGATGAGCGTGTGCTTGGCCTCGTAGACCACGCCCATGCCGCCCTCGCCGATCTTGCGCGTGACGTCGTAGCGTTCGTTCAAGGTCGAGCCGACCAGCGAATCGTTGGGCGCCGGCCCGCCGCCCCGGCCGGAGGCCGAATCACGCAGCGCGGAGGGCGTGGGCGTCACCTTCGCCGGCGGCATCGTGGGCGTCATGCCGGGCGAGCGCCCGCCGCCACCGCCACCGGCCACGGACTGCCGTTGCTGCACCGTGTCGGAGAGCGCTTGCTCCTCCTCCAACGACGCCGCGATGAGCGCGGTGCCGTGCACGGGGCAGAGCCGGACATCGTCCGGATAAGCCTTCTGGCAGCTCGCGCAGGTGCGCATCGTCGACGGAGGATCCTAGCGCATCGCGGCAGGCGATCCCAGGCCCGGCTCCACGGCGCACATGTAGGTGCGACTCAGCGCACGTCGGGTCAGGCCTCGCCGAGGCCGAAGAACTGCTTGATGCGCAAGAGGGTCCGATTCTTGGCCTCGGCGGCGCGCGCGGCGGCGGCCTCGGCCGACAGACCTTCGCGCTCGGCGTCGAGCGCGGTCTGCCGCTGCGACAGGATGGCCGAGATGTCCTCGGCCAGCTTGGGCTTGAGCTCGAGCAGGCGCGAGAACAGCTCGTGGCTGACGGTGTGGCAGGTGACGTCGCTGAGGGCCACGCAGGTGGCGCCGCGCGGCTCGCCGGTGATGAGCGAGGCCTCGCCCAGGATGTCGCCCGGCCTGAGCGAGGCCACCTGGCGGCTCGCGCCATCGACGGCCAGGTGGACCGCGACCTCGCCCGCGGCGATGAGGAAGAGCGAGTCGCCCGGGTCGCCCTGCTGGATGAGCGTCTCGCCGCGCGCGAAGCCGACCTTGCGCATGCCGCGCGCCAGCAGGTCGACGTCGCTGTCGTCGAGCATGCTGAACAGCTCGACCTTCTGCAGCGCGCCCAGCCGGTCCAGGTAGTCGCGCTCGTCGGCGCGGTCGCGCTCGCCCGCGGTGACCTGGTGCATGTACAGCGTGCGCGTGGGGAAAGGGATCTCCAGCCCGTTCCTGCGTGCGGCGTACCAGATGCGCGTGCGCACGTCGCTGTCGATGTGGATGTCGCGCGCGAAGTCGGTGATCCAGTAGAGCAGCACGTAGTTGATGCCGTGGTCGCCGAACGAGCGCACGATCGCCGTCGGTGCCGGGTCGCCGAGCACGCCCGGGCAGCCGGTCACGGCGTCGGCGAGCATGCGCTTCACGTCGTTGGGCGGGTGCTGGTAGGCGAACGAGACGTCGCACCACATGCGGTGGCGCGAGGTCGGTCGCGAGTAGTTCATGACCTCGTGCTGCATGAAGTAGCCGTTGGGGATGGTCACCGTGTCGTCGTCGCGCGTCGACATGGTGGTGGCGCGGAAGCTGATCTTCTCGATGCGCCCGATGCGGTCGCCGAACTTCACGTAGTCGCCGATGGCGATGGTGCGGTCGAGCTGCATCGACAGCCCGGCGAACATGTTGGCCATGGGCTGCTGCAGGGCCAGGCCGATGACCGCGGTCAGCACCGCCGACGTGGTCACCAGCGAGACCAGGTTGGCGCCCGAGTAACGCAGGATGGAGAACACCGCGATGACGAAGCCGATGGCGAGCAGGATGTCGCGCAGGATGGTCGGCACGCGCACGCCCACCCGGGTCAGGAAGAGATCGAAGACCAGCATGCCGCCGATGCCGGTCATGCCCATGGCCAGGAAGATGGCCGAGGCCAGGTTGACGCCCTTCTGCAGCGCCGATTCGGGCTCGAAGGCGAGCGCCAGCACGCGCAGCAGGAAGGACAGCACCACGAAGAACACGGGCAGCTTGCCGCGCCGCCGCTCGCTCGCGGGCAGGAGCATGCGCAGGAACAGCGCCACCAGCGCGGTGGCCAGTGCCATGCCCAGCGCGGTCCATGACACGTTCGCCTTGGTCAGACTCTCGATCAAGCCGGCGAAATCCTAACAGCCCGCGCGCGCGGGCCACAACAGGCGTGGTTGACGTGGCCCGGGGGCTGCGATAAGTCTTTCCGGCTCTGTCGTGAGCGGCTTGCTAGGCTGCTGGGCAGGTTGCCTGATAACCGCAGGATCAAGGGAGATTCCATGAATTACAAGGTTGCAGACCTGAAGCTCGCCGAGCAGGGCCGGCTTCGCATCGAGTGGGCCGAATCGCGCATGCCGGTGCTCATGTCCCTGCGTGAGAAGGCCAAGGTCGAGCAGCCGCTCAAGGGCATGCGCGTGGCTGGCTGCCTGCACGTGACCAAGGAGACCGCCGTCCTCATCCGCACCCTGCGCGCCGCCGGCGCCGAGGTCAGCTGGTCGGGCTGCAACCCGCTGTCGACCAATGACGAGGTCGCCGCAGCGCTCGCCGCCGAGGGCACCTCGATCTACGCCTGGCACGGCCTGTCGACGGAGGAGTTCTACTGGTGCATCGAGAAGACGCTCGAGTTCAAGCCCACGCTGACGCTCGACGACGGCGCTGACCTCATCTTCACCGTGCACGCCAAGCATCCCGAGCTGTGCGCGTCGGTCATCGGCGGCACCGAGGAGACCACCACGGGCGTGCATCGCCTGCGCTCCATGGCCGCCGACGGCAAGCTCAAGTACCCGGTGTTCGCGGTCAACGACAGCGAGACCAAGTGGGACTTCGACAACGTCTATGGCACGGGCCAGTCGTCGCTCGACGGCATCCTGCGCGCCACCTCGGTGTTCCTGGCCGGCAAGACCTTCGTGGTCGGCGGCTACGGTCACTGCGGCCGGGGCGTGGCCCAGCGCGCGCGCGGCATGGGCGCCCAGGTGGTCGTGACCGAGGTCCACGCGACCACCGCGCTCAAGGCGGTGCTCGACGGCTTCCGCGTCATGCCCATGGACGAGGCGGCCAAGATCGGCGACGTGTTCATCACCGCCACGGGCGTGCGCGACATCATCGTCGGCCGCCACTTCGAGACCATGAAGGACGGCGCCATCATCTCCAACACCGGTCACTACGATGTCGAGATCAACATCGGCGACCTGGAGAAGCTGGCCAAGAACAAGCGCGAGATCCGGCCCAACAACGAGGAGTACCTGCTCAAGGACGGCCGCCGCATCTACCTGCTCGCGCAGGGTCGCCTGGTCAACCTGGCCGCCGCCGAGGGGCATCCGTCCGAAGTCATGGACATGTCGTTCGCCAACCAGTTCCTGGCCCTGTGCCGCCTGGCCAAGGACGGCAAGACGCTGGAGAAGAAGGTCTACGAGCTGCCCAAGGAGCTCGACCAGGAGCTCGCGCGCATCAAGCTCGGCACCATCGGCGTGAAGATTGATACGCTGACCGACGAGCAGAAGCGCTACGCCGCCGACTACTCCGCGGGCACGTAAGCTAGCCTTCGTCTGCCAGGGTGGCGCCGGGCGCCACCGTGGTTACGGTTGAGGAAAATGGAGCAAGAGAAGGACCATCCCTACCGTGACCACGCCGAGGAGCTGCCACGCTGCTCCTGCGGCCACGACCGGCGCCACTTCATGGTCTCGCCCGAGAACCATTACAGCTTCTTCGGCACCCTCATCCTCATGCTCGGCATCAGTGTCGAGCCGAAGAAGGTCACCTACCAGTGCCGCACGTGCTGGAAGGTCTTCGACGAGACCACCGACCCCAAGATCATGCGCGGCAGCTGTTGAGCGTCCGCCGCTAGTCTTCCCAGTTGAGGACGAACGAGCGCAGGCGTGCGAACGCCGTGCTCGCCTCGTCCGGCCCCGCGAGCAGACGCAGTCGCCGTTCGACCTCGGGCAGGAGCACGCCGAGATCGTCGATGGTCATCTTCCACGAGTCGACCAGGCCGGCGGTCGCCGCCTCCCACAGCAGCTTGCGCGAGATCAGCTCGTCGAGGCCGATGGTGAACGCGGCTTTCTCGAAGACCTTGCTGCCATGGTACTTGTCCAGCGCCGTGGCGGTCGCCTTGCGACTCTGGTCGTTTGACATGCTCCGCCATCTTCGCACGACGCGCCGTAGGACGCTCGGGACGTAGTGCCACAGGCGAGCGCGAGCGCTCACCGACCGGGTCGCCATTACCCATGTAAGTGTGCGTAAGGGTCCGAGTTTTCTGCATGTGGAGAACTTGCCCACCTGGCGCGGACCTTGCTCTCCTCGACGCCATGGGAAACGTAGGCACTTCTCCATCGAGTCAGGCGCGCGTGGCCACGGCCATCGAGCCCTCGGAGCGCATCACCGAGCGCGAGATGCCCGTGCAGGAACCCACGGTCATCGTCGACATCACCGAGCTGGTGAAGGCGAACCCGCTGTTCCTGCGCCTGGCCGCCGCGCTGCGCCTGTGCGAGGACGACGCGCGCCACATGCTCAAGGCGGCCATGGACGAGGCCGGCACCCACGCCGGCATCATCACCGCCGAGGACATCTGGTTCATGACGCCGCGGATCGAGAGCGACGTCATCGCGCACTTCGTCAACCAGGACGCGAGCGTGCGCCGCGAGCAGCTCAACGAGCTGCTGCGCCGGACGCGCTGGGAGAGCCAGAATTCGAATCGAAGAGCGCCGTCGACGACGACGGAGAAGCCGAAGTTCCTGCAGCGCCTGGGCGTGGCGCGGTTTGCCTAGGCGAGTCGAGGTGGCTACGCGCGGTTGGCGTAGGCGTCCTTGACGCGCTGGCGACCGGTGGTGGCGCCCTTGAGCACGGCCTTCACGCCGTTGCCGCTGTGCGCGGCCTCGACCAGGGCGTCGACCTTGGGCGTCTTCTCCCAGGTGAAGGTGTCCTCGGTGCGACCGAAGTGGCCGTACGCGGCGGTCGGGCGGTAGAGCGGACGCAGGAGGTCGAGCTCCTTGATGAGCGCGCCCGGGCGGCAGTCGAACACGCGGCGCACCGCGGCCGACAGCTTGTCGTCGGGGACGGTGCCGGTGCCGAAGGTGCTCACCATGATGGAGACCGGCTCGGCCACGCCGATGGCGTAGGCCAGCTGGACCTCGCAGCGACGCGCCAGCTTGGCCGCGACCACGTGCTTGGCGATGTAGCGCGCGAAGTAGCAGGCCGAGCGGTCGACCTTGGACGGGTCCTTGCCCGAGAACGCGCCGCCGCCGTGACGACCGAAGCCGCCGTAGGTGTCGACGATGATCTTGCGCCCGGTCAGGCCCGAATCGCCCATGGGTCCGCCCACGACGAAGCGGCCGGTCGGGTTGATGTGGATCTTGGTCTTGGGCGTGATGAGCTCACGCGGCACCGCCTGGGTGATGACGTACTGGCGGATGGCTTCCTCGATCTGCTTCTTCTTCGCGTCTTCGGAGTGCTGCGTCGACACGACCACGGCCTCGACCGCGACCGGGCGGTCGTTCTCGTAGCGCACCGAGACCTGGGTCTTGCCGTCGGGACGGAGGAAGTCGACGCCGCCGGTCTTCTTCTTGCGCACTTCGGCCAGGCGCTTGGCCAGCTTGTGCGCGATGAGGATGGGCGCCGGCATCAGCTCCTTGGTCTCGTCGGAGGCGTAGCCGAACATCATGCCCTGGTCGCCCGCGCCCTGCTCCTCGGGCGCGCCGCGGTCGACGCCGCGCGCGATGTCAGGCGACTGCTGCTCGATGGCGGTGAGCACGCCGCAGGTCTTGTAGTCGAAGCCGGTGTCGGAGTGGTCGTAACCGATCTCCTTGACGGTATCGCGCACGATCCTGGGCATGTCGACGTAGCAGTTGGTCGTGATCTCGCCCGCGACCATCACGAAGCCGGTCTTGGTGACGGTCTCGCAGGCAACGCGGCAAGTCGGATCCTGCGCGATGATGGCGTCGAGGATCGCATCGGACACCTGGTCGCAAACCTTGTCGGGGTGACCTTCGGTGACCGATTCGGAGGAGAAAATGAAATCCGGCATGTTGGCGTTGCTCTCCTAGGTGCGTTCGAAAAAGTCTGCGGACTATATCGCTTGCTGCAGGCCAGTCAACCTCAGGTAAAGTGTGACCTCGTGTGCAAGGGAAGCCCGCTTTTTCCAGCAGTTG
>Ga0209515_10009203_pt1 | contig 11310 bp, 13 predicted proteins | sample Subgroupgradi54m_FD_187454 | JGI IMG/M metagenome (GOLD analysis project Ga0209515, IMG submission 187454) | Subsurface groundwater microbial communities from S. Glens Falls, New York, USA - GMW60B uncontaminated upgradient, 5.4 m (SPAdes)... ...
GCTTCGCTCCTTGCCTCGCGTCCTCGTTCGGAAGTCCCAAAGTCTACGGACTTTGTGACTTCGCTCACTCCTAGCGAGGTAACTTCAGGTAACAGTTTATAAGTAACTTCATGTAACTATGTATTTCAGCTTATCCACACCTAGTTTATTTGCAAAAAAGGAGTATAATCATGGACATTATGGAGGTCTATGAGGATTTAGAAAAAACCTGTCCGGTGTGTGGCATCTTTTTTACCGAGGAAGGCCAGCCCCAAGACTATCAAGGCACAACGTATGTGATGTGTTCCGCTTTGTGTCTTAAAAAATTTCTCGAAGATCCCGAAAAGTATCGGGAAAATGCCGACGACGAAGTCGAGGAGTGATTTCAACATTTAAAGTCTAATGACTAAAGCCTCACTGTATGAAGCTTCAAATTGTTCTTTCGATCATTTTTCTCATAGGCGCAACGCCTGTTTTTGCGGCGCCGCCAAAGTACGATCTTGCGGTGAGTGACGTGACATTTTCCGAGCAAACCCTCGTTGCCGGCGCAACGGTTCGTATGTATGCGCGCGTGCAAAACTTGGGCACGACCGACATGAAGGGGTATGTTTCTTTTTACCAAGGCCCTTCGCTCATCGGTGAGTCACAGGTCATTTCCGTACGCGCAAACGGTTTTGCGGATGATGTGTTTATGGACTTCACTGTTCCGGATCAATCGTTTAATATCCGCGCCGTCTTGCAAGGAATTGATCGTGATGAAAATGGTTCGAATAATGAGATCGTGACTTCGCTTATTACACCAACACCCGATACGGACCACGACAGTATTCCGGACACCACGGATAATTGCTCCACTATTTTCAATACCGATCAAATTGATCATGATGGCGATAAACTTGGCGACGTGTGTGATGACGATGACGACAATGACGGTATTCCTGATGCGCGTGAGATTTCGATGGGCACCAACCCATTTGCCGCCGACACTGATGGTGATGGAGTGAATGATGCTACGGATGCATTCCCCACTGACGGATCACGCACTACGCTTCCGCCACCACCCCCACCGGCCGTGCCCCAGAAAAAGTCCGCGCCCACGCCACCACCGGTTGCCGAAGTAGTGACGCCGCCGCCTTCAAAGATAAATCCGCCATCATCAACACCACCATCGGTGACAAGTACATCAACCACACCGTCCACAAAGCCACCATCAGCGATACCTCCTGCTGTGATGCATGAAAACACAACAACACCACCACTCATTCCTAAAAAGCGTGAATCAACTTTTTCGGAACGTGTGGCGTACAGCGATGCAACCGGATTTTTCGAAGCGACTAACCCTCGTGTGTGGGGCGCAATTTCAACGCTGGGACTTTTGGCTCTTGCTTCGTTTGTCTTCGAGCGCGTCCAAGGCGCCCGCCGCACTGGACTTCCCGATGAGCCCGCTTCGCCGCTTCTTCCGCTCGAACCGATGACGAATCTTGAACCGGTTACTGCGGGTTTACCGGACAAACCAAAACGGAAGCGAAAAGTAGTTATGGCAAAGAAAAAGATTTCAAAGTCGCGATCAAAGAAAATAATTTGACAAAAAAACGGGGTCACAAGACCCCGTTTTTGATTTTCGCCACTCGTCAAATTTGGTACACCTGTACCATTTTTGATGAGTGTTATGTTTCAAGAGATTTTGAAAGAGTCCATAAAAACTCAAAAAGCGATTTCAAAAATCTCGCGCACTCCCTTGCGCAACTCACGAAATAACCAAATGCCGTCCACGCGCGTGGACGGCATTTTTTTATGGGAGTCGAACAGCGAATGTTCGTTGTTCGCAAGGTTCGTTCAGGTTCGCTGTTCGGTTCCAATATGTTATAGTATGAACCAAGGGTGAACATAAAAAGTGGCTAAATCAAGCATAAAACTATGAATAAAGACCAAAAGGACTTGACAAAAGTCTTTAGGTGTGCTATACTAGTTATACAATGGATTAAAGATTAAAGATTTACGCCGTGTCTATAATGACTTAAATCTTACAACTTACAACTTAAATCCACACAAAAGGAGAGAGACCGGAAAGAGCCATCCGGACCCAATAGGCTCAAAAGGACGTGTATTTGTTTGAGTTCTCTCTCTAACCAATTCGCGTTCTTTTTATATCGAGCCACACATCGAGCCATAAGCCGTAAGCCTTAAGCTCTAAGCCATAGGCATAAACAACGGAACGGCTTGGCTCAACTTATAGCTTATGGCTTAAAGCTTAAAGCTCGCGAAGAAAGAGAGGAGAGGGAAACATCGGGGAACTTCCTGCGGGAAGACACTCGATGCGTGTGTCGAGAAGGACGTATCTGGAGATCTACCAAGTGGTCACTGCCTATTTTCTTCCTCGGTTTACCGAGGCAGAAAAATCGGGGGCGATCACATGATCTCTCGAAACTCACTCCTTTGAAAACACATCCTTTATTCTGACCTCGGTCAGAATGTCATTTCCCTTCTCTCCTTCTTCGTGAGAAATAATCGTAGCTCAAACCTTTAGGTTTGAGACGAACCGCATCAAGTCTAAAGACTTGAGCTACGAAGTTAGTCAACCCATTCAAAAAAATCGGAATGCACCCATAGCTCAGTTGGCAGAGCACCGGACTTTTAATCCGAGTGTCGGAGGCTCGACCCCTCCTGGGTGCACCGTGTTCGAAACCTTTCACGAAAAGAAAGGAGAAACATAATGCTGTTATAGGTAGCGCGGAACGCGCTGGGGTAAGTCGTCGAGGCCCCCGAAGACTGAACTCGGCAAAAAATATCATCAACCTTCAACGAAAAAAAGAGGAGGTAAAATGACAATGAGCCGGCTGTTATAGGTAGCACGGAACGTGCGGCCCGGAGCGACTGAATTAACGAAACACCAAAACCAGTCGCATCCTTGTGTGGCCTAGTCCCAACGGCGGCCGGGCACCGCGGAAGAGCCCTGTTTATCCGAACGTAAAACGGTTTGCCATGGACGGTAAGGCATGAACCCGTCCAGCAGTTGCTCGTGTAGCTCAATTGGTAGAGCAGTCGCCTTGTAAGCGACAGGTAGTCGGTTCGATTCCGACCGCGAGCTCCAAGAAAGGAGGGTACAGTCATGTGCCCAAATCCTCGAGGAACAAAACCTCGAGGTGGCGGTCGGGTACTTCACCGACCGCCAAACCACTTTGACATCTCATTAAAAAATGGGGTTGCGAAGCGGTTGGCGATCTTTTCAAGTTGGAATTAGGAATTAAGAATAATGTGCTCTTAACTCAGCGGTAGAGTTCCAGCCTTACACGCTGGCCGTCGCAGGTTCGAATCCTGCAGGGCACACCCATGGCACTGCCTGACATAAAAAGGACGATGCGTCCGGCCTTCCAAGGTCGTCAGGGAGTCGGGCAACTGCAACTGTTGCCAGTGCCACCAATTTTCTTTGTCTGTTCACATCATCAACAAGGAGAGAACACATGAAGCTCGATGAATGGGAGTTGCGAGAGATTCAGAAGAAGGCGCACGGCGGGGGCGACAGAGCGCGACTGAAGCGTGAGTGGCTCGGTCGCAAGGCGCTTGCTCGATGGGCAGAGCTCGATAGGCGGCTCGGTGACGGTGAGGGGGCGACGCGCGAACGCCTCGATCTCATCGGACACATTCAGGCCGCGGGGTTCGCGGTGCCGGTTCCCGAGGCCACCATCGCGGTCATGCAACAGCGTCTCGCGACTGCAAGCTAGACATTCACTAAATCCGCGGGGAGAAATCCCGCGGTGGTGGTCGGCACTTCCCCGACCATCTTCGACCCCCCAGCGCACGCGCGTTGTGGGGGTTTGTTTTTTTATTTCAAGATAAATCTATGAATTACGAATTTTTACGAATACTACGAATACCCTGTCATCGCGAGCGACCGCAGGGAGCACGAACCCCGAGGTTGCACCTCGGGAGGTGCAACCTCAAGATAAGACTTGGGCTTGACCGTTGTCTTTGAAACGACTATAATCAGTCTACAACTATGCGAAGTGTTTATCTTGATCACGCCGCAACGACACCCGTGGACGCACGGGTGCGTGGGGCAATGGAGCCGTACTTTACGAGCGAGTATGCGAATCCGTCCGCGATTTACGCGGGGGGGCGTCGTATTCGTGAAGCGATTGATAATGCGCGACTTTCCACCGCGCGGGTTTTTAATTGCATGATTGATGAAGTTTTTTTTACCGGAAGTGGCACCGAGAGTGATAACATGGCGGTCATCGGCGTTGCACGCGCTTACAATCGCGTGCCGGCGCATCTCGTGGGAAAAGTGAATACGAATTTCAAACACGTCATCACCTCATCCATCGAACATCACGCGGTTTTGCGTGCCACCGAGTTTTTGGAAAACAAAGAAGGGTTTCGCGCGACGTATCTCAAACCCGACAAATTCGGCATGACAAGTCCTGAAAGCGTGCGGGACGCACTCACCCCCGAAACCATCGTCGTTTCAATCATGTACGCGAACAATGAGATCGGCACCGTCAATGCAATTCATGAAATTGCGAAAGTGATTCGCGAAAAAAAACAGGAGTGGGGACGCAAGGTGACCGAGCCACCGTTTTTTCACACCGACGCGTGCCAAGCGGCCGGTGCATTTTCACTTGACGTCAAAAAATTGGGTGTTGATTTGCTCACGGTGAACGGTTCGAAGATTTATGGCCCCAAAGGCACGGGCGCGCTTTTTGTGCGCCGTGGCGTGCGTGTCGAGCCACTCGTTCATGGGGGCGGTCAAGAAAATAAATTGCGCAGCGGCACGGAAAATGTTGCCGGCATTATCGGTTTTGCAAAAGCGCTTGAGATTGCGCATGATGAACGCGATGCGGAGTCAGCACGGCTCATACCACTCCGCGACAAACTCATCCGCGAATTACAGGCACGCATTCCGAAAGTGGTGTTGAATGGCCACGCGATCGAGCGTCTTCCCAATAATGTGAATGTGTCGGTGCTCGACATCGAAGGCGAAGCCATGTTGTTGTATCTTGATGAACATGGTATTGCGGCATCCACCGGTTCGGCATGCGATTCGGCATCGCTTGAGCCATCGCATGTGATTTTGGGCATCGGCAAACCGTATGAGTACGCCCACGCAAGCATGCGTTTCACATTGGGACGCTCGACGACTGATGAGGACATTGACTATCTGCTTGAGGTAATGCCGAAAGTGGTCACTATTTTGCGACGCATTTCGCCGGTGCATTTGGAAGTGGAGGATGAAGCAAAAATCGGCACGCAAGCCGACGCAAAAATGGCCGGCGCGTTTGTGGGAGCGCGGCCGCATTGGGAGAAGTAGAAATATAAAAAGAGTAAAATCTCAAGCATCAAGCACTAAATCACAAACAATATCGAAATCACAAAATGATCGAATATCTAAACCCGAGCCGTTTTCCGAGTTTGAGATTTATCGGAATGATTGGTGCTTATGATTTATTTGTGATTTGGTGCTTGTGATTTGGAATTTTATCAATAATGTATGCAAACACCATTAACTCAAAAAGACTTGAAAGGCGCCGAGGTGGTGAATCAAAACACCGGCGAGAAGTGGGGCCGGAATGCGTGAGGGAATGAACTGCTTCATTCCCGAAGGCATGACGGCGGGTTCGGCGATGTTTGGCGAGAGTTTCACCTCGCTAGGAGCGAGCAAAGTGGCAAAGCTCATAGCTTTGACACTTTCGAGCGACGACGCGAGGCAACGAGCTCATCTTTTTTCACTGAGCGAAGTTACTCGAGCAAACCGCCGAACCCAGGGGTTCTCTCCTCGGGAAGTCACGAGGAGAGAACTTCCTTAATGTATTTTCGCGCTTGCGTCACATGAGACCGCGCAACCCGGGAAGGGCTCCCGTGAGATCGTGCGCTTGCGAGCGGGAATGTATAAGTCAGGGAATGAACTGTGTAAGTTTAATGTGGGTAATGAATTAGTTAAGATTTAGGAATTATGGACGTAAAACCGATGACAACTAAAGATTTGCAGGGTGCTGAAGTAGTTAATCAGCACACGGGTGAAAAATGGGTATATTCTTCCACCGTGAAGGATCATTTTTTTCATCCGCGTAATTTGTTGCTTGAAGATCCGGCAGAAGGTGAGTTTGATGCAATAGGTCTCGTGGGTTCGGCCGCGTGCGGCGACACGATGATGATCTGGCTCAAAGTAGATCACACAACCGACCAAATCACTGATTTGAAATGGCGTACGTTTGGCTGTGGATCGGCGATCGCGTCGACATCAATGTTTTCGGTGATGCTGACAGAAAATGGCGGCATGAAAATTGATGAGGCGTTGAAAGTCAGGCCGCAAGACATCATGACGCGGCTCGCCGGACTTCCGAATCGCAAAATTCATTGCTCGGTGCTTGCCGACAAAGCGTTTCGCAAAGCGGTGAATGAATATTTTCGCGCAAGCGGTCAACACCACCGCGTACAAGTTGATGGTGCAAAAGTGATTGACAAGCGACTCAACATCACGGATAAAGATATCGAAGAAGCGGTGCTCGAAGGCGCGCAAACGCTTGAAGAAGTCCAACAAAAATTAAAAGTGGGTGTGGGCGATCCGGAAGCGCTTCCGGAAATTGAACAACTCATTAGATTTTATAAAGAAAAATATTATGGATAAGCGAGCCATAAGCCATAAGCTATAAGGTAGAACAGAAAGACAGTCGGTTTGTCCTAACCCAAAGCTTATGGCTTACAGCTTAAGGCTAGGAAATACTATGCAAGCAGTTATATTAGCGGCCGGTCTTGGGACACGCCTGCGACCACTTACCGACGAAACGCCAAAACCGCTCCTGCGTGTGGGCGGTGTTCCTCTTATTACGCGCACTCTTCGAGAATTACCTGACATCATTGATGAAGTGATAATCGTGATTGGATATCGCGGTGAACAAATTCGTACTACTGTGGGTGATAACGGGGAAGGAAAAAAAATTCGTTATGTTATTCAAGATGAACTTAAGGGGAGCGGACATGCGGTGCACGCCGCGCGCACATTACTTTCCGGACGTTTTTTGGTTTTGAACGGTGATGATTTGTATGCGCGTGCGGATCTTGATCGTTTTGTGGAACATGATTTGGCGCTCATGGTGCGCGAACTGTCCGTGCCGATTCAGTCGGGTGCGATTGTATGTGATGATCGCGGACGCCTCGTGGCCATCGAAGAAAGTACGTTTACCACACTCGTGAACACCGGTTCGTACATGCTTGATGATCGTTTTTGGGAGTATCCGCTCGTGCCCAAAGCGGCAGGAGCCACGGAACTCGGTTTGCCGCAGACGATTGCGGGGATGGTTAAAGGTCACACTGTGGCGGTGGTGCGATCAAATTTTTGGATGCCGGTCGGCACCCACGAGGAGCTCGCGCGCGCCGAAGCGCATTTTGCCGCACTTGCACCGGAGTTGATTTCATGAAATAATCACAAGGCTAAGTCTTTTAGAGGCTAAACCTTGAATGAAAAACCAAAAGGTTTAGCCTCGAGTTCCATTGCTTAGCTTTTCATTGTATGATCGAAACCATTCTCAAAACAAAAGAAGACGTTACCAAAGGCGTTCTCGAAACTCTCGAGGAAATTCGGCCATCGCTTGCCATGCACGGCGGCGATGCGCAGTTGGTGGGGATCGAAGAAGGAGTGGTTGAATTGAAATTGGAAGGTTCATGTCACGGGTGCCCCATGTCGGTCATCACATTCGGCATGGCGATGAAAGACATGTTGCAAGAAAAATTTCCCAACGATATTAAAAATGTGCGTTGGAATGGCAGTGAAGACACGGATGCGGAGTGTCGCCACGAGGAAAAAGAGTAACCATTAAGACCAGTGAAGAATTTGACTTTCAATCGGAATGATTGGTTTGATACTGTTCTCTCTCGCTCGTGCGGATATCAAAATGAAAAACCTCTTTAGGGGTTTTTTGTTATGTGCGCAATTACTGACTATTGTTTATGGGTATGGGGTATGATATAATAGAACAAGCAAAATTGACTATTTTTTTTATGGTTTCAAGGTTCATTTTTATGGCAAAATTTTTAGCTCACAAACAGGCCTTAGAATTAAGAAAACAAGGAAAAAGCTATAATCAGATTAAACAAATAATTCCAGTGAGTAAGAGCACCTTGAGTTATTGGCTACATGGCATGCCTTTATCTGACGACATGATGAGATCTCTTAGAGATTTAAATGAAGTTCGGATTGAAAAGTTTCGTGAAACTTGGCGTAAGAAAAGACAGCAACGTCTTCAAGATTTATATCAAGTGGCACGTGAAAAGTGGTCTTCCCTTTCGTTTCAGACGCTTCATGTGGCGGGTTTATTTTTATATTGGGGGGAGGGGACAAAAAATACAAGTCATCCTTTAGTGATAACCAATTCTAACCCCGCAGTGATTAAGTTTGCTCTATTTTGGATGCATAAAATTTTAAAAATGCCTTTGGCGAGCATTACTTTTAGATTGAAATTGTACAGTGATATGGATGTTAAAAAAGAACACCGATTTTGGGCACAAGAATTAGATATCCCATTGCGACAATTTAGAAAGTGTCAGATAAAGAACAGTAATTCAGAAACTATTACTTATGCCACATCAAAATTTTGGCACGGAACTTGTGAAATTCACGGTGGTTCAGTAATATTGAAAGAGCAGGTAATGATGGAGATAAAGGCTATAGCGGATATTTATAAAATGGGCGTATAGCTCAACGGTAGAGCAGGCGGCTTATATCCGCCCGGTTCTAGGTTCGAATCCTAGTACGCCCAAATGAAATCGCCTTATTACAAAGGCGATTTTATTTATTTGACGCTTGGAAAGGAGGTGAGCAGTGAGATTCCAAGCGCGCCCACCACGTCCGAGGTTGTGGTTGTTGCAAAACACTCAATAAATAACCAACCCCCACGGCTCATTATTTACTGGGTGGAGTAATCACCATTACCTCGGACGTGGCCCACCAAAAAACACGAGGTTAAGCCTCGTGTTTTTTGTAGGTCTGGAGATGCGGGGATTTGCACCCCGAGGACCTTGGGTGATAATCCAGATCCCGTACTACACCACCCCCAGGCCGTCTTTATTTTATCATATCCACACCAAAAAAGCTTGACAAAAAATTAAAGAAATGTTACAATTATTTTGGTGATAATCCAGATCTGTACTACATAGGATCCACGTCAAGCTCCTCCGAAAGGGGGAGCTTGACTTTTTTACTTCAAAACCGACCCGCAGAACGGGTCGGTTTTGTGTTCGCTATACGCTGGACGCTAAACGCTGTGCGCTTAGGTTTACTGCGAGACGCTGATCGTGGCGCCGACTTCGGCGTTCGGTGCGGCAACCGTGATGCGATTCGTTGTTGCATCGCGTACAACCGTGTAGCCACCGCTGTATGACGCACAACTGGTGTAACTGCCGGTTGATGGATCAAAGGGCAATGCCGACATATAGGTTGGCACAAGGCAACCGCAAATGTTGTACTGACCCACGCCACTTCCCACCACGGCGGCGGTTGTCGGGATCACTCCTGCGGCGCACGTAAAGGTGCCGCTATTTTCGGACGAATTCGTGGTGATGCCGTTTAAGAGGGCATTCACATGGCTCCAGCGCTGTGAGTTACGCGCTTGAGAAAATTGGCGCGCCGGGTTTAACCCGATGATGATTGCGGCGGCCAAAATGGCGATGATCGCAATCACGATGAGGAGTTCGACGAGCGTGAACCCACGTGCTTTGAGTGTTTTAAACATAGTTTCGACTGATAGGACTTACGCGTTCGGCGATCTGCATCGTATTTCACTCGTAAAAATCCTCATCGTATGTCGCATACGACTCCGGTTTTTACTCGCGGCAAGCCACGGCGCATCTCATCCAAACGCGTAAGTCCTAGCGCACTTAAAAATTATTAGGCCCCGATAAGGGCAATTTATCCACACCCAGTATATCACAAACAAGCAATGTCTGACATACGCGATCGATTGTGCTATACTGGAAACATGTTTAAGAAGACTGAGGCAAAAAAAGTTTCACCGAAAGGGACGGTTCCTTTTTTTGAGGATTTGTTTCGCGGTATTTGGGCGCGTGTCGTGGCTATGTTAGGGGTGACGAATGCGCGATCAATGTTTGAGCATGGACTTGCCGAAGCGGTTCTGCGTTATCCGGTACTTGCCGGTATTCGTGTGCAAGACGGCGGGGTGAATCTCACAAAACTGAACGATGTGTTACGCGGAGGAGGTGACGCCGCGCGTAATCTCGAAGAAGCCCTGTGGGCGTATCTTGAAGTATTTACGCGAGTGCTCTCCGAACTTTCGGGGGAGATGTTAAGTCGCCAAGTAGTTGAGGTGATCGAAAAACGCGACAAAGGAAAAGATTTCAGTTCGATGCTGTATCGCACCGGTCTCAATTTTTGATTGTTTTACCATTCGTTACGAAACTACGAGAGCGATATGAACCTACGAAATTGAGGTCATTGCGAGCGAAGCGAGCGGAGCGAGCGGAGCGAAGTCCTCCTACGTCCCAAGACTCCGGCGGATCCGCCGGAGTGCGGCGAAGACGGACAATCCCGTGAAATAAAGGAATTCTTTATTCTCGGGATTGCTTCGTGGATTCGCTGCGCTCACCACAAGTCGCGCGGCTCCTCGCAATGACATACTAAAATCAATGAGCAAGCCCTTAAAGAACGCGACCTGTTTGCTTCTTACAAAACCACCAAATTGAGGTCACACCTCGAGATGCAAGGCACCCGAGGAGTGACCTCCTAGTCGCATTCCTTTAGAAATCCTGTGAGTGAACCTTCACGAGAGACTGAAAGAACATCTGACACCTGACATCTGACACTTAACACAGTGATTGTGAGCGAGGAGTGATGCGTTTGTCATGAGAGACCGGAGGGCACACGCTCGCGCCGACGGAAGGAGCGCCCCGCCTCCTTATTAAAACTGAAGAGGCAAAAGCGGGGAAGGAAAAAGTATCCCGCAGGATACTTTTTACGTCGCTATCTTCCGCAAGCGAGTGTGTGCCCGCAGGTCTCGAATACCGGCTGCGGCAGGACCCCGAGCGAACCTTCTTCCGCAAGCGCGGGCGTCCGTGAAGGTCTTCTTAGACATATCTCTCGTGAACGATGAGCGAACCAACTTCACAAAAAGAGCGCGACCTGTTTGCTTCACTCCTAGGTCGCGTTCCTTTAGAAATCTAGTGAGCGAACCTTCACGAGAGATTGGAATAAAACGGTAACTGAAGCGCCCTGTCTTAAATAAAGAAACTCGAGGGGAGCCACGGAGGGGTCGTGCAAAAGTTTTGTTGTAGTACCTAACAAAATCTTTTGTGCGAGCCCGCAGTGGCAGGACCCCGAGAGTA
>Ga0209515_10009204_pt1 | contig 11309 bp, 8 predicted proteins | sample Subgroupgradi54m_FD_187454 | JGI IMG/M metagenome (GOLD analysis project Ga0209515, IMG submission 187454) | Subsurface groundwater microbial communities from S. Glens Falls, New York, USA - GMW60B uncontaminated upgradient, 5.4 m (SPAdes)... ...
TTCCGAAGCATATATATTTACGCTATACCCATCGTACTTGAAGGTGCGAGATTTTAATGCCTAGATTGCAAGAAATTGAAACGTTCTAATTGAGAAAAACCGCAGGTGTATTCTATATACATCGAGGTTTTTTGATTGAAGAACGTTTCAATTTCGATGCAAGATGGGATATTAAAAATCGCATCTTCAAGTACGATGGGTATATACTGCGTACTGTTATTTCCCTTAAATCTTGTTTAATCCATGGTCAAAATCAAGCAGCCCGCACACTATAACGGTGATGGGACAGTCGATGTAGAAAAATGGTTAACGCACATCACTGAAAAGCGCACGCCCAATGATGTGCGTTTATTGCGTCATGCAATTCATTTGATCCAAGTCACGGGGGGGGATCACCCTGCTGCAATAGGCAAAACTTGTTTGCAGCAAGGTCTCATCATGGCGGAGATTTTATTTGAGTTGAATCTGGATGTTGAAACCTTGGTGGCGGCCCTGCTTTATAGCACAGTGCGTTTTGCAGGGTTGAGTTTGGAAGATGTGGGTGAACATTTGGGTAAGCCTATTGCGAATTTGCTTTCAGGTGTTGCACAAATGGAAGGTGTGAGTTTGTGGCATAAGCATCACGAGATTCACATCGAAAATATGCGTAAAATGTTATTGGCGATGGTGCAAGATGTGCGGGGTGTATTTGTAAAGTTAGCAGAGCGTGTTTGTATTTTGCGTCATGCGGAAAGTTTGTCAGCACAAGAACAACAAAAAGTAGCGCGTGAGGTCATGGATATCTATGCGCCGCTGGCCAATCGTTTGGGCTTGGGACAACTAAAATGGGAATTAGAAGATTTATCTTTTCGTTATTTAGAGCCAGACACTTATAAAAAACTCGCAAAATTACTGCATGAAAGACGGCTTGATCGCGAACAATATATTCAAGGCATTGTCGAAACCTTAACAGAAAAATTATTGCAACAAGAATTGACGCATTTTCAAGTAACAGGCCGAGCAAAACATATTTACAGTATTTATAGGAAGATGAAACGTAAGTCGGTCGACTATGACAAAATTTATGATGTGAGTGCGGTGCGTGTGTTAGTAGACACCGTGGAGCAATGTTATCAAGTGTTGAGTTTGGTGCATGGTTTATGGTTGCCTATTCCGCGTGAATTTGATGACTATATTGCAAACCCGAAGCCCAACGGTTATCGCTCTTTGCATACTGCTGTGTTAGGTCCACAAGATAAAAGTCTTGAGGTACAAATCCGCACTTACCAAATGCATGATGTGTCAGAGCTGGGTGTGGCGGCGCATTGGATGTATAAAGAGGGTGCGATAACACGTGGGGGTTATGAACAGAAAATTGCGTGGTTGCGCCAAGTGTTGGCGTGGCAGAAAGAATTAATTGCCACTGAAAATGTTTCAGAAGAAGAACAGAAAAAAATATTTAACGAACATGTCTATGTGTTTACCCCTAAGGGTGACATTGTTGAATTGCCAAAAGGGGCTACCCCCGTAGATTTAGCGTATCAAATTCACAGTGAAGTGGGGCATCGTTGTCGTGGTGCGAAGGTGAATGGGGCCATGGTGCCATTAACTTACACGCTCAACACCGGTGAGCGCGTTGAGATATTAACCTCAAAAGAAAGTAATCCGAGTCGAGATTGGTTAAGCCCACATTTAAGGTATATTACGACGACGCGTGCACGCGCCAAAGTGCATCACTGGTTTAAGTTATTAGATTTTGATCGCCATGCAGAAGAGGGCACTGTTTTACTTGAAAAAGAACTAAAGCGTTTAGGGTTGCAAGGTGTTAATTTAGAAACGGTGGCACATCAGTTACATTTTAAATTTCGCCAAGAAATGTTGGCCGCGTTGGGTGGGGGTGATTTACGTTTAGCGCAAATTACCCAGTTGTTAGAAAAACCTGCGCCTGTTTCTGAAGGATTGCCTGCAATTACCCATCGAGAAGAAGAAACCGCTTCAACGGGTGTTTATATTCAAGGGGTCGATAACCTTTTAACGTATACCGCAAAATGTTGTAAGCCTGTGCCAGGCGATCCTATCGTCGGATTTATCACTAAAATAAGAGGGGTTGCGATCCATCGCCAAGATTGTCCGAATATCTTGCGCATGCAAACGCCGGGTCACCTAGAGAATGAACAGCGATTTATTGACGTTGACTGGTCTGAAACGGCAAAGGTGCACTACCCGGTAGACTTATATGTGATTGCGCATGATCGTCATGGCTTGCTAAGAGATATGACGACGACATTGGCGCTCGATAAAATCACTTTGTTAGGGTTAGAAACGCGTTTGGCAGGGAGTTTGGCGCATATTTCGCTGACGATTCGTGTGAGTGGCGTGCCGCTTTTAAATCGTGTGTTAGATAAAATTCAACATTTACCTGGTATTGTGAGCGTGACTCGTCAAATAAAAGGTTAAGTAAGGAAAATAGTGATGTTATCCGATTTATCTATTTGGTTAGATTTTCATACCTGGATTAGCCTATTTACATTGAGTGTTTTAGAAATTGTATTAGGCATCGATAACCTGGTATTTATTTCCATTCTGAGTCATCGCTTACCGCAGGCCAAACAAAAGCTGGCGCGTCGCTTAGGGTTAAGCATGGCATTGCTCACGCGGTTAATGTTGTTGGGCACCATTAAATGGATGATAGGGTTTATTACGCCTTTGTTTACCGTATTTAATCACGCCTTTACGGGGCGTGATTTGTTGTTGCTGGGTGGGGGGGTATATCTGATGTATGAAGCGACGCGAGAGATGCATCAGAAAACCACGAAAGGGATAAAAGGCGAAGAAGAAGCCGTTAAAACCTTTTATAAAAAGCCCAGCTTGTGGCTCATCATTTTTCAGATTATGTGCTTAGATATTATTTTTTCGTTAGATAGCGTCATTACGGCAGTGGGGATGGCGCAGCATTTCACGGTGATGGTGTTGGCTGTGGTGATAGCCGTGGGAGTGATGGTGTGGGCGAGTGAGCCACTGAATCGGTTTATTCGCAGCAACCCGACCATTGAAATTTTGGCATTATCATTTTTGCTCTTGGTGGGGATGGTCTTGGTCGCAGACAGTTTTGGCGTCCACATCAATCGAGGCTATGTTTATTTCGCGATTTGCTTTTCAGTTTTTGTAGAATCGATTAATATAGTCGCCCTAAGGAAAAAAAAGAAAGGCTGGCGTAGTTCTAAAAAGGCCTAGGGGTAATAAATATGCCCTATTGCACCTTTAATTAAGCTGTTCTTCGAAGGATCGAAGAAAAATAACAATTGTTCTCCCTGAATAATAAACACGATCCTTTCGGAGATAGTATGAAAATCAAATTGCTGCCATTGGCTGCGGCCATGGCGATGGTTCACGCTGCTTACGCTGCCCCTGATACCCCGGGCGATCAAAATATTCAAGAAATTCGAAAAGAAGAAAAGCTGCTAAAGTCTGAAGTTCAGATGCTAAAATCTGAAATGCATCACTTGCAAAAAGTGGAAAGAAAGCAAGAAAGACAAATCATCACGGTTGAAAACAAAGAAGTTTCTCAAGTCAATATCCCTTCTGCGTTTTATTTTGGTTCTACCCCGATTTTGAGCGCGCCTTATATTGGCACGCAAACAATGTTTGATGGCTCACATTTAATTGTGAATATCCCCAGCACCAACGAAGATCTGCGCTTATTACAGCAGCAGCAGCGCTTATATAACACTTATCGCGAAGCAGGCATTCCTTACCCTAAAAATCCTTACGTAGAATTCAGCGGTAAGATCGAAGGGCAAGCGATGTTAAGCACCCCTTACACAGGCGATCGTATCAGCGATATCAATTTATCTGGTGCTGAGTTAGATATGGCGGCGGTTTTAAATCCTTGGGCGGTATCTTTCTTAGGGTTTACCTACGATCCTGCTCCACCGACCTCAAGCAATCCGCCTATTACACGTACAGCGAATTCGCAGGTGTATTTAAGCAAAGGGTTTTTGAGTATTGGTAACTTCAATAAAGCCCCGATGTACGGCACGATTGGGCAGTTTGTTGTGCCTTTTGGGCTCTATGCCAGCAATATGTTAACGCAAACCTTAACGTCTTCCTTGGGGCAAATGACAGAGCGTGCCATTTTGTTAGGGTATACATCAGGTTCGCAAGGGCCTTATGGGTCTATGTTCACCTTCAGGGGTGACAGTGGTACGGGGGGTACCTTAGGGCACATTAATCAGTTTGGTGCAAACGTAGGTTATGCGCACGCATTTGGTAAGGTGCAAACCGACGTGGGGGGAGGCTATATTGCCAATATTGCTGACTCTAATGGCATGCAATATAACGGCCAAACACAAGGGTTCACCGGGTTTGGGGGGTCAAGTACAACAGAATTGTTAGCCCACCGTGTGCCTGCGATTGATGCCAGAGGGAATGTCGCCGTTGATAAATTTAATTTTAGGGCAGAATACATTGCTTCCATGCGTTCTTTTGACTCAGCTAACTTGAGCTACAACAGCCGTGGCGCAAGACCCAATGCATTAAACGTAGAAGGCTCTTACAGCTTCTTGAGTTTTGATCATCCGAGTGCATTTGCTTTAGGGTATGGCAACTCCAGTGAAGCGTTGGCGCTCTTGATTCCAAAGCAGCGTTACAGCGCTGTATACAATGTCGCAATTTGGCGCCACACCATTGGTACGCTGGAATACCGTCACGATATTAACTACACGACGGGAGACAGCGCCACAGGGGCGGGTGTAGCGGTAAACACCAGCAACACGGGCAGCAACAACAGTAACAACTTGGGGCATACCAGCCAAACATTGACAGCACAAGTAGGGGTGTATTTCTAACACGCGCTGACTAACATTAAGGTAATTTTGGCGGTTTTCTTTCTTGAGGTAAAAAACTTTTAGTGACGGGGACCGTGCCGAATAGCTTGTAGCAACGGCGTAGATAATGTGATGTTTTTGATCTTATCGGTTGCTCAGCAGTTTTAATGAATGAGTAGAGTGCCTCTCTCGTTTTTTTATCCCTCGTGAAAATTCGTACTACGCCGTAGGAATTTTTATCTGCACCGAACTGCTGGTTTTTAAAACCACTTTCAACGATAAAAAGTGTTGAAGCACGTGATGATGCAAATTTATTGATATGGACACGAACGCAGTCTGTTGTCGCACTGGTGGCATCTAAAATGACAATTTTATTGCAATCTAGCAGAGTATAGTCTGCATTCGTTATTGCGCTTGTTGCACAAGCATTTAAGTCATATAAGATCACATTAGCTTGGCTCGTTTTTTTTGTTTTAGTAATGGTTTGAGTGCTATTGATTTTTTGAATCAACTGTAAGCCTAGGGAGATCTCAAAATAGGATTGATCTAGAAATAATCTGCAAGGGACTAGCCCCGCTTGTAGATGGTGCATGGCTGCTTCAACAGCGGCCCAGATCGCACGCATGCCATTGTGGGTAATGATCTTTTTTGCAAATAATTTTTCCCCCTGTGCTTCTCCTTCTGTTTCTGAGTCGCTGCCATAGCCATCACCTACATCGTTATCAGTGGCAGATTCGATAGCGTTCACGAAAAATAACTCGTTTAATATTTCGAAGTGATTATACAATTTATTTATAATTTTTTGATCGATAGCATTTTCTATGGCATCTAGCGTCTCAATGAGATAGTGATTATTGACTTGGCGTGCGCGAGCGATAATTAATTTCACTAATTCCCAAAATACAGGGTCATCTATTTTTTTGGGAGTAGATGAGAAGTGCTTTCCGTAACGCAAGGCCTCTTCTTGTATGACAGTCAGTTTTTTTTCGGTAGCTTGGATACGGGTAATTGCCCACTGAAGACCTACAAAAAATGCTTCTAAATTTGTTTTAGGTAGACAGAGTGCTTTAAATATCTCGGCAGAAATACCTTCCCTTATAAAAGCAGTTCGCATCAAGTTTTGGACGGTCGTTCTTCCTTTTTTTTCAACTTGCACCCAAAGTAATTGGAGGATATTTTCCAGTGCATAGTGGGGATATTTATTTGCTAAGTAAATTTCGTGTTCAGCGGATTGGTAGAATGTTCCTTCTGGAAGAGAGGGGATTTTATTTTTTGATAATTTAAAATTTTGAAGGAGATCGCCTAATGAATTTAAGCAATCAATCATTAAGTCTGCATAAGCAATGGGGGTTAAGCCAATGTTGATTCGAATGCTTTCCTTCATTGGTGCAACGCTGGGAGTTTGAAATCCAAAACCAGATTGTCTTTTTATTTCTATGGGTAAATTCGCTTTGTAAGCGGCATAATTGAGAGAGGCAACAAAGTAGCTGATCAAGAAATTCACCCACTCTTCAAAGGCATTATCTGAGGGTATTTTAGTCTGTGTGTTTTTAAATAGCGTTTGCGTTATTTTTTTAATATGAACCATCACACAAGGATAATCATTGTAAAAATTAACGGTGATTAAGTTATCCTGGGTTTTTTTAGTATTTTCTGCGACATATCTGCAAATCGCATTTTTATAGTTGAGCAGCGCATCATAGAGAACAGCATCGCCAGGGGATGTTTGGCGTTGTCTATTTTCTTGTAGCTCACTGATGTCTCCGAGCATCTCAAAGGCATTTCTGTAGTTACCATAGTGGGCATGCCCTCCGTTTTTTAATAAGTCGCCCGAGACATTAAATAAATGAGCGTTATTCCCAAGCTGTTTTGGAAGGGGGTGTTTTTCACTGCGAATATACGTCTCTGTATCTTCAAGTTCTGCGTTTGCCAAAGGAGGTGTTTCACTGAGATTAACGCGGGCAGGGCTTAAACGGGCGCCAATTAATTCGGACAAGGGGTTGCTCTGATGTTGGGTCCTGAAAAATGACAAACTTATATTGGATGCGGTTTTTCCCATTGAAAGCTCGAAATAAACTCGTCTTAACCATTTAGAGTATCAGAGAACGTGTGCAATTGCGAAGCAATTAGTGCTTAAGCAATCCCTCTTGAAGCAAGAAGCCGTCGTCGTTAGACAATCACTTTATATTTAAATTCGCATAAGTCTGCGATCAGGCAAGTGCTACATTTTGGTTTTCTAGCGATACAAACATAGCGCCCATGCAAGACTAGCCAATGATGTGCATTTTTCAGATATTGATCTGGGATCACCTTTAATAATTTTTTTTCAACCGCCAGGGGAGTTTTGCCGCGCGCTAAACCCGTGCGGTTTGCTACGCGAAAAATGTGGGTATCCACCGCAATGGTTTTTTCACCAAACAAGGTATTTAGCAAAACGTTTGCTGTTTTTCGCCCCACGCCAGGTAAAGTTTCTAATGCTGAGCGCGTGTGGGGGACCTCCCCTTTAAAGTATGTGATTAAAGTTTCGCAAGACTTTAGCAAGTGTTTTGCCTTGGTTTTATAAAGCCCAATGGTTTTAATCAAGGTTTCAAGTTTTTGTAAGCCTAATGCCTGTAATGCTTCGGGGGTATTTGCAACGGCAAATAATTTTTCTGTTGCCTTATTGACGCTTTTATCCGTACTTTGGGCGGATAACACCACTGCCACTAAAAGCTCAAAAGGGGAGCGATAGTGTAGTTCGGTGCGAGGGTGTGGGTTGGCTGCTTGAAAGCGTTGAAAAATCGTATTAACTGTTTTTTTGTCCATGTGTTTGATGATCTAATTTAAAAAAGGGATAATCCAGCAACAGTATCATTTTCACATTTTGATGTAAGAGGAAAACAATGACAATTCGTACACGGTTCGCGCCTAGTCCCACGGGGTATCTCCACATCGGTGGGGCGCGTACAGCCTTATATGCTTGGCTATATGCGCGTAAACATCAAGGTCAATTTATTTTACGAATTGAAGATACAGATACAGAACGCTCTACACAAGAAGCCGTGCAAGCCATTTTTGATGGGATGCATTGGTTAGCGTTGCATCATGATGAAGGTCCTTTTTTTCAGATGCAGCGTTTAGATCGTTATCGTGATGTGGCTGATCAATTATTAAAAACAGGTCAAGCGTATCGGTGTGATTGTACTAAAGAAAGATTAGAAAAATTACGAGAAGCGCAAATTGCGAATAAACAAAAGCCGCGCTATGACGGGCATTGTCGCGAAAGAAATTTATCTCACTCAGAAAAACCCCATGTCATACGTTTTAAAAATCCGCATGAGGGTGAAGTGGTGGTGCCTGATTTAGTGCGTGGCCGCGTTATTTTTAAAAACGAAGAATTAGATGATTTAGTATTAATCCGCAGCGACCACGTGCCTACGTATAATTTCAGTGTGGTTGTTGATGATCACGATATGCAAGTGACGCATGTGATTCGTGGAGATGATCATTTAAATAACACGCCTAGACAAATTAATTTATATCACGCGTTAAATTTTAATGTGCCTGCTTTTGCGCATATCCCCATGATTTTAGGGCCTGACGGTAAGCGTTTGTCAAAGCGCCATGGTGCAGTCAATGTGATGAGTTATAAAGAGGAAGGCTATTTACCGCAAGCTTTGCTGAATTATTTGGTGCGTTTAGGGTGGTCGCATGGTGATCAAGAAATATTTTCATTAGAAGAGATGATTCAGTTCTTTGATTTAGATCATATTAGTCGTTCACCCGCTTCTTTTAATAGCAGCAAATTATTGTGGTTAAATCACCACTATATTAAAACATTGCCACTGGCTGATTTAGAGCCTGAATTGGCTTTTCATCTGCAGTTACATCATTTGGAGGTTACAGCGGGTCCTGCATTATCAGACATAATTTTATTACAAAGAGAGCGCTGCAAAACGATGAAAGAAATGGCGGCTGCCAGTGCGTATTTCTATCAAGATGTATTGCCAGATGCGGCACTTATCGAAAAATATGTAACATCAGATGTGATGCCAGCGCTTAAACAATTTCGAGATAGCTTGAATGCGTTAGCAGTGTGGGAGGTGGAAGCAATTCAGCACAGCATTCATGAGGTGATTGCGCAAACTCATTTAAAAATGGGTCAATTTGCCCCGTCAGTGCGTGTAGCGGTTTCTGGTGGTACGGTGACACCAGCGCTCAATCAAACACTTTTTTTATTAGGGAAACACAAAACCATCGCGCGGCTTGATCGTATTTTTGCGGGATAGGGACAGCCATGATTGTGTTAAAAAAATGGAAAATGACAGCGTTAAATCCGGGGGTGTGTTTGGGGCCAGAGCGATGGCTTTCAAACAAAGAAACACCCTTAGTGGTTTCTTATAATCCGAGTAACCAACAAGTGTTGGCGGCGGTGCAATCTTGCTCGCATGCCGATCTCGATAAATTAATTCAAACAGCACACGAGGCTTTTCACATTTGGCGCAAAGTGCCGGCGCCGCAACGAGGTGATGTTGTGCGGCAGATAGCCGTGGTGCTGCGACAACAAAAAGAAGACTTAGCGCATTTGATCACGTTAGAAATGGGTAAAGTGTCGAGCGAAGCTTTAGGTGAAGTGCAAGAAATGATTGATATGGCCGATTTTGCAGTAGGCCAATCCCGTATGTTATATGGCTTAACCATGCCTTCTGAGCGCCCTTCGCATCGCCTGTTTGAGCAGTGGCACCCCTTGGGGGTGGTGGGCGTGATTACGGCGTTTAATTTTCCTGTGGCAGTGTGGGCATGGAATGCTTTTTTAGCAGCGATAAGTGGCAATGTTGTGATTTGGAAGCCTTCGTCTAAGGTGCCGCTGTGCGCTGTGGCTGTGCAGAAAATATGCAATGATGTGTTACGCGCAAATGGTTATCCCGGTATTTTTACGTTGTTTATTTCACACGACAAAAAACTAGGCGAAAAGTTTGTTAAAGATGAACGTGTTGCCTTGGTTTCATTTACGGGTTCAACCAAAGTAGGGGTGCAAGTGAATGAATGGGTGGCGGCTCGCTTAGGGCGTTGCTTGTTGGAGTTGGGAGGGAATAATGCTGTTATTGTTGATGAAACGGCCAACTTAAAAATCGCTTTGCCTGCCGTATTGTTTGGTGCCATAGGTACAGCGGGTCAGCGATGTACCACCACACGGCGCTTATTTGTGCATGAAAAAATATACGATCGCTTTCTTGCAAAACTCATCAAGACATATCGCGACATTAAGGTGGGGGATCCCCGTAAGCCACAATCTCATATGGGGCCTTTGGTAGATGAAGAAGCGGTAACTGCCTATTTGGATGCATTGGCAGTGATTAAAGCGCAAGGGGGCGAGGTTTTAGTGGGCGGTCATATCTTGTCGATGCCAGGTTATTTTGTGGCACCTACGCTGGTGGCCGTGGCAAACCCGTTGGAGATCGTTCAAAAAGAAACTTTTGCCCCTATTTTATACGTTATGAAATACCAAGATTTTCATGAAGCGGTCTCTTCTCAAAATCAAACCGATTATGGGTTATCTTCTGCGCTTTTCACCAACAGCCTCCAGCATGCAGAGTATTTTCTCTCTGTGTTAGGCAGCGATTGTGGCATCGCTAATATTAATGTGGGGACCTCAGGTGCTGAAATTGGGGGGGCATTTGGTGGTGAAAAGAAGACTGGAGGCGGGCGTGAGGCGGGTTCTGATGCCTGGAAAGCCTATATGCGCCGCCAAACTTGCACGATTAATAGCAGTTCTGCATTGCCTTTATCGCAAGGGATAAAGTTTGATTTGGGTGAGAAAACATAATAACTCACTCAAAGACGTCTTAAGCGCAATGATGCTTCTCTCCCCCTCCGGCTTGCCATTGCTGTTTCCCTCCTGGTCCGTTATTGCTCTTTCCCCTCCGTAAGCGAAGCAATCCATCTTAGGCAGATGAGAAATCGCTGTTATTCTCTTAAGTTGACAGGATTGGCTGAGCTGTTACAGAAAAACTGACCCGTAACTGTTTGTAAATGAATGTGATATGCTGGTCAAGCTTGACGTATGCTATGATTTGTAGCGGTATAGCAAGAATTAGCCAGACATTTTAATTGACTAACTTATGGAGATAAATAGTTATGGTAAAGGGTAGAGCTTTTACAGCCATTATTGTTATCATCGCTTTGGTTATGGCCATCGCTGTTAACTTATTACCACCGGAAAGATTAGGCCTCTTAGTACCTGTTTCTCGTTTCTTTGAAGTCATGATTCCAATTTTGGGTGTGGGCGCATTATTAAAATATCTCTGCTGCTGCCAGCATCATCATGATGACAAAGGCTGCAAGTAAATTTGTTTTTGAAAAAACTGGCTTTGTTTGACGGCAAAGCCAGTTTTTCTTTTTGTGTACAGTGGATATGTGTTTAATCCTGTGAGTCGAATTAAAAGAATTTTTTTCATTTATTTTGTTTTTTTTCGTTATGGCCTAGATGAAGTTATATTGGCCACGCCCTTCTTTTCTCCTGTT
>Ga0209515_10009205_pt1 | contig 11308 bp, 11 predicted proteins | sample Subgroupgradi54m_FD_187454 | JGI IMG/M metagenome (GOLD analysis project Ga0209515, IMG submission 187454) | Subsurface groundwater microbial communities from S. Glens Falls, New York, USA - GMW60B uncontaminated upgradient, 5.4 m (SPAdes)... ...
TATCTCAACTGTAGGATGAGGATTGTTTGATTCTTTGGCACAACCGCCCACGGAAAAAACGGCTCCTGCAACGGCCGCACCTCGCACAATATCTTTAATTGACGGACCAAAACCTTCTTTCATGCTAATTCGAGCAGTAATAATAACACAATCAAACGTGTAATTACAACACTATAAGATATCTTTGGTCGCGCCTTAGGAAGTCATTTGTTCTTTTACATTTTCTATCTTTGTGGTAATGTTTAGTTAGAACGTCACAGGTGAAACATAAAACTCTTTTTCTAATTGTTGTATTAGTCGCTATCCTCTTAGTTGTGCCTGAACACTTATCAATATCAGCCCAGTCACCCAATAGCACATCCTCGGCAAATGAAAATGTAATGAGCGATTATGCCAAGGACGTTTCTGAAGGAGAGCACGCAACGGCCAACGACATTGATGCCCAAAATAATCAAAAAGGGGCTAAAGAGAACGAGAATACCGAAGGCAACGAAGAAGGAGAAAACGTTGAAACACAGGAGGGAATTAACAGCAATGAATCCCACGAGTCCCAAAACAAATTAGAGTCAGCCAAGGTTGAAAACGAAGGAAACCATTCAGAGAGCAAGGATAATGGCAAAAACAATCAAACAAGTTCCAATCCTGACCCGGACAATGAATCGGCCGATTAATGATCTAAAATGAAAAAACTAACTGCCAGAAACAAACTAGGATTTGCTCCAATAAGTCTGATCCTAATAGTTATCTTAATTGCTGGAGCCTCTTACACTGGATACCGCTTTTTCACCAATAACTCTCAAATTCCTCAACTATCGATTGGTCAAAAATCGCAGGATGCCAAACCAAGAAGTAAGGCACCAGGCATCATCACTCAGGTTGTCATGGCTAAAGGAATCGATCAAAAAACAGGTGAGGCTGTGGATTCCTCGTCCTCATTTTCAAAAAAAGACAAGAATATCTATGTTGTTTTGACTCTCAAAGATCCTAAGGTAGGGACTAGATTTGAATATACAAGATATTTAAACGGTAAGTTTTTGGATAACGGCAGTTTGGAAATGAAAAAAGCCGCGACTAATAACGTTAGTTTTAACTGGATGTTAAAAAAGCCTGATGCAGCTCACCTCGCAGGAAGTTATGTAATAAAAGTCTACACCAACGGAGTATTTGAGAAAGAGACTCAGTATAAGGTAAAGTAAACAAATAGCCAATCTTCAAAAACCAATTTAAAACTGTGCCGAGAGAGGTGTCGAATCCTTCGATTACTCATGACTATAGCCCTCAGGGATACACCTAGTGGCCGGGGAGGGAGTCGAACCCTCACGGAGTTGCCTCCATACGTTTTTGAGACGTAACTGTCTACCAGTTCCAGCACCCGGCCCGTCGGATCAAGGCTCACTTTAATGCTTTTTCAAAAAGCGATTTAATCATTCGCCTGATCCTCCTCTTTCAAACGCAAGCGTTTGAGTAAGAAGAAAAAGAACAAAGGAATTATATCAGTTTCATGGGTAAACTTAAACCTAAGAAGCTTCGGATTTGCGCTTTTTATCCACTCCGTAAAATCTGACTCTGTCGCCTCTGAAAATCAGATCAATTTCGCCTGTTGGCCCATTTCGGTGTTTGGCTATTTCTATTTTGACTTGCTCGACATTTTCCGGATCTTCCCTATATATAAACATCACCACATCAGCATCCTGCTCAATTGCCCCGGATTCCCGAAGATCTGCAAGTTGCGGCTTGCGCGAACCTCTGGATTCGACTGCACGCGAGAGTTGAGATACTGCCAAAACAGGAATTTCAAGCTCTCTGGCTAAATTTTTAAGTCCCTGAGATATTTCTGAGACCTCCTGATTACGATTATCAAGGTTTCTGCCTCTGATAAGCTGCAGATAATCGACAATTAAAAGCTTTAAGCCATGCTCAAGCTGCAGCCGTCGGGCTTTGGTACGCATTTCCGAAAGGGACTGAGCGGGGGTATCGTCGATATAAAGTGGCGCATCGGCGATCTTGCCCATAGCCTCTTGCAATCTGTCAAAGTCAGAATCGTCCAGCTTACCAGTTTTGAGTCTCCATGCATCGGTATCCGATTGAGCAACGAGCAGGCGGTCCATAAGTTCAAATTTACTCATCTCCAGTGAAAAGAGGCCAACTGGCACATTGTTTTTGATCGAGGTAAATTGGGCAATGTTTAAAGCAAGCGTTGTCTTGCCTTGACCTGGACGGGATGCCAAAATAATGAGGTTAGAGTCCTGAAAACCTGCTAATTTGTCGTCGAGCTCTTTAAAACCAGTCGGCACTCCCCTTATTGATCCGGCATTTTTATGAAGTTCGTCGAGCTTGTCAAAACTTTCGGCCAAAATATCTTTAACAGGTATAAAATTTTGCTTTAGATGACTCTGAGAAATTCCAAAAATATCCTGCTCGGCTTGATTAAGTACTTCATCAACCGTGCTTTTGGCATCAAAAGCTGACTCGGCCATTTTGGAGGAAAGTGAAATCAAATTACGCTTGATTGCTGCTTCGCGCACAAGGTTGGCGTATTGCACGACGTTGGCGGCAGTCGGGACGATTGAAGCCAGCTCAGTGAGATATGAAGCTCCCCCAACCATTTTAAAGTCCCCTTGGCTTTTAAGCTCCGATGTGAGCGTCACCAAATCGATTGGTTCTCTTTTTTCATAAAGCGCAAGCATAGCGCGATATATCGCGGCATGGTTGTCTTTGTAGAAAAAATTGGGATTTAGGGATTCGGCCACAGCAATGATTGCTTCCTTATCAATAAGAAGCGCGCCTAGAATACTCTGCTCAGCCTCAAGATTTTGAGGTGGGATGCGTCCAATAGCCATAGCTTTACTCCAAGGAGACACCAAGGTATCTGTCACCCCTGCTGTCGCGGGGACCCCGTCTCCTTGGTTTTTCTCTTCCTTTCAAAGAGAAATTTGTCCCGGCGAAGCCGGATCCAAATTTAATTTTTAAACAATTTTCAACTCTCAATTCTAAACTCCGAACTTCTTCTAGCCTTGCTTGGCTAGCATTACAACTTGGGTTTCTTCTGGAATTTTGTCCCTAGAAATTGATAGTTTAGCAATTTCTTCTTTGGACTCTATTCCCATTTCTTTGAGGAAATTGTCGGCAGGATCGAGTTGAAATTTAAGACCAGGAAGGAGGTAATGCATCGGGATAATGATTTTGGGCTCAATCTGGGCTACAATCGCCGCGGCTTTTTTGGCATCAATTGTAAAAGTTCCGCCAACAGGAATAAGCAGCACATCAACACTCCCCAACTCTTCCATTTGCTCATCGGTCAATTTTTCTTGACCCAAATCTCCCAAGTGAGCCACTTTCACCTCATCAATTGTTACGCAGTACATTGTATTGCGACCCCGTTCGGAGCCGTTTGAAGCATCATGAAATGAGTTGACCCCGACAATCGCCACGCCCGATTTTTCATATTCGCCTGGACCGGCAATGACAAAGGGAGTATCGCCTGATTCGGTTTTGACAGCGGAGACATTGTTGTGATCTTCGTGGGTATGAGTGGTAAGTACGATATCAGCCTCAAGTTTGGGCAATTTAAGCCCGACAAATTCCGGGTCGTACGGATCAATAACCACAGAAGTGGTTTTGCCCTTGAGCTTAAAACATGCCTGTCCGTAAAAATAAATATCCATCCGAAAGTAAACGTTATACTACAACGCAGAGGTATTTCTTGACAAGGGTAAAATAGCTTGTTACTCTGCTAGGACACTTTGTGACCTCTGATGAAAAAAGGCTCAATCGGCGCAACTATCCTCTCGCTTGTTTTGGTTTTACTTTTTATCTCTTGTATCGCGGTAATTGGAGTCCTGTGGTGGCGCCAAAATGGCCATGCGTTACCTCAAAATATCTCCAAACTTGTTCGCAGCAGTGACCAAGATACGTCCGCTGGATCGCTTTCTGTGATTGCACCAGCTGATGGGAGTGTTTTTGAGGCCCAGAAAAATAATATCCAGGTCTCGGGTATTGCCAAACCTAATAGCGTTGTAGCTATTTCGACCTCCAAGACCGACAAGCTTTTACAAAGTGACGAAGCGGGCAATTTTCAAAATAATATCGATCTTGATACAGGGGTTAATTTTATAAAAGTTACCAACATCAATGGTGCTGATAAATTTGAGAAGACCATTGCCGTATTTCTCTCTGATCAGGCTGAAGCCAGTTCTTCGGGAAGTAGCCTGGGCGTTGTTGCTGACAAAAAGGTCTTTTGGGGGAAGGTCAAAGGAATCCTTAAAAATAACCTGACCCTTTCTGCGGGTGATAAAACAAGAGAAGTAACCACTTCAGGTAGTACCAAATTTGAATTTCCCGATCGTAAAAGCGACCCAGACACCGATAGCCTACCTAGTATCCAAAAAATTATTGTTGATAATATTGTGATTGCCTTGGGTAGCTCCAAAGATGACACAATGAGTGCAAGCTCGTTAATCGTTTACAAAAATAGCCCACTTCCTAGCTCCAACATTTCATATGGAACTATCTCTACAGTCGACACCGATGACGAATCGATCATATTTACCGAAGTAAAGGGCGCCAAAACCAAAGTCTTTTGGAACTCCAACTCCGTGTTAAGCGGAAAAGTAGCCACTAGTTTTGCCAAAATAAGTACCGGTAATCAGATTTTTCTGACGTTTACTAAAAACAAACTTGGCAATTTGATAATAAATGAGGCAATTGTAGCGACTCCTTCCGCCTCCACCGCATCGTCTTCTGCAAAAAAGTCCTAAATTCCCATATAATTAGTTATATTCGCATTCGCTCTCGTCCTATTGGACGCATGCATTGCATCTTAAATTCGTTTAAAATAAACTTAACGAATTTATATTCGCACTTTGTGCTCATTAAGCGCGCGAATAAAGCGATCATTGCGAGCTTATAATCACATGTTCATTAAATTCGTGATTAAAATGAGTAAACGAATTTATGAATAAGTTAGAAGCAAGGCTTCCAAAGGGGTTTAGGGATTTTTATGGACCAAACGCAGCTGCCCGAGATTATTTAATAGGAAAAATAAAGGCGGTTTTTGGCCTTTATGGGTTCGAAGGTCTGGAAACACCCATTGTCGAATATGCCGACACTCTCAAAGGCAAATACGGAGCCGAGGAAAAGTTAATATATGAATTTGAGGACCGCGGCGGTCGAATGGTGGCTCTGAGGTATGACCAGACAGTACCACTCGCCAGGTTTGTGGCCCAAAACCCCGAGCTTACGCTGCCTTTTAAAAGATTTGCCATTGGCCCCGTTTTTCGAGCTGATAATCCCCAAAAAGGTCGTTATCGCCAGTTTTTGCAATGTGATGCCGATATCGTCGGCTCATCAAGTCTGATCTCTGATATTGAGATTTTAAATCTGGCACTTGACGTCTATCAAAGCCTTGGACTAAAGGTAATTGTCAAAGTAAATGATCGCGCTATTTTTGAAGGTACTGACCCAACTTTCATTGCCTCCATTGATAAAATGGACAAAATTGGTGCAAAAGGAGTACGCGAAGAATTAAAAGCAAAAGGTCTAAAAGGGCCAGAAGCCAAGAAATTATTAGATACTCTTTTAAAGACTAAGCCCACCAACCGTTTGTCCCAAATCATAAAGAGCGTCGCATCGCCTCAGGTTCGTTTTGATCCTCTTTTGGCCAGAGGCCTTAGCTATTACACGGGACTTATTTTTGAGGTTGTGTTAAAAGATTCGGCCTCATCGATTTGTGGCGGCGGACGCTATGACAATCTCATTGGCATGTTTGCCGGCCGCCCAATTCCGGCCGTTGGTTTTGCCATCGGCTTTGACCGAACCCTCCAAATCTTATCTGAGAAAAACCTGATCCTTGCTTTTGACCAACCGGCTCAAGTACTGGTAACGGTCTTTGATGACGAGAGCTGGGAGTACTCTTTAAAAATCGTAAAGGAGTTTCGATCAAGCGGAATTTCGGCCGACATTTACTCGGAGCCGGACAGGCTTGATAAACAGATAAGGTTTGCCAATCGTAAAAACATTCCTTTTATTGCAATTGCCGGTCCCAAAGAAATAAAACAAAATAAAGTGACCATAAAAAATTTGCAAAATAGCGACCAGTCGACACTTCGCATTAAGGAAGCGGTCAGTCTAATTCCCAAAACGTAACCTATGGAAATCCTGCCCAGGTCCAAAAAATCAGCGATTTTAGGTTTGATTTTGGTAAATTTCATCTGGGCAATAGCCGTACCGATTACCAAACAATCGCTTGGACAATTCCCTCCGTTTACCCTGCTTTTTCTGAGGTTTTCCCTATCAGCTTTTGTCCTGACTCCTGTATTTTTAATCGACGACCTGCCCCATCCGATCAAGTTAAGACATACACCGATAATAATCCTTTTGGCTTTTCTGGGACCATTTCTTTCAAACGCTCTTTTTTATATCGGTATCAAAGAAACCACGGCTTCTGATGCCTCAATCATTGGTGCTGTTTTTCCAGTTCTTAACATGATTGCTGCCGGGATTTTTTTAAGAGAACGATCAGCCGTCACGGCCTGGATCGGCGCACTGATCGCATTCTCTGGAACCCTGGCAATTATCGGCGAACCAATGCTTAGAGGCCAGGGATTGGTATTTGCGGACGGCTTAAAAGGGAATATTATTATTGCCGCATCTGTTGTGACCTGGACGGCTTTTGTAATACTCAGTAAAAAAATAGCCAATGAATTTTCAAGCCTCACACTTACCGCACTTTACATGGTTTTTTCAGCACTTCTTAGCGTTCCATTTTTAATCCTCGAAGCACAAAATACCCACCTAGATTTTGTCCAAAAACTCACCGGAGCCGATCTTGCAAGCCTTGCCTTTTTAGTAATTGGAGCCTCAGTTACGGCGTATCTGGTGATGGAATGGTCATTTGAAAAGGTTAGTGCCCAACTTGCCGGATATCTTTCTTTTATACAACCCTCGGTAGCTGTTTTGGCTTCTTTTTTGATTTTAAAAGAAATTCCATCCAATTTTTTCTATCTTGGGAGTGCAATGGTTGTACTTGGAGTCTTTTTAATTTTTAGAAAAAGCTCCCCAATACCTAAGCGCCATCACAGACTTTAGGATAAGTGTTTGAGTCTGGCCGACCAGATATGTTACAATCCTTAACTGATAAATCAGAACTTCGATGAAAGCAAATATACATCCAGAGTGGTATCCTGAAGCACGAATCACTTGTGCCTGCGGCAATACTTTTACAATCGGCTCGACAAAGCCTGAATTTCGCGTGGAAATTTGTAGTAATTGTCATCCATTTTTTACCGGTCAAATGAAGTTTGTCGACACGATGGGCAAGGTTGAAAAATTCCAAGCCAAAATGGCAGCGTCCAACGAGCGCCGTTCTCAAATAAAGAAAAAAGTTGAAGAAAGAATTCAAAAAGACGATCGCCCTCTGACCTTGCGCGAAATGCTGCAACTTGCTAAAAAGTAACCCAAAGACCAAAATCATGCCACGAGACTGGCGCGGGTCCCAAATTGACGAAATTGATCGTAAAATAGCCGATGCTTCTGCTTTACTTGATGACCCCATTATGTCTGATTTGGCGCAGGATGAACTTGCCAATCTGGAAAAAGAGAAAACGTCACTTACAACTAGTGACACTCCTGAGGATAACGGCAATTTTAATAATTTAATTTTAGAAATCAGAGCCGCAGCCGGTGGCGACGAAGCCGGCCTTTTTGCAACAGAGTTAGCCCGAATGTATAGCCGTTTTGCAGTTTTAAAAAACTGGAAAATGGAAGAGGTCGACCGGTCAGAAGGCGGAATTGGCAATACCAAATCAATTACTTTTAAAATCTCTGGTCGTGGCGCATATGAAGCTCTCAAGCACGAAAGTGGAGTTCATAGAGTCCAGCGCATTCCTAAAACAGAAAGCGGCGGCCGAATTCATACCTCAACTGTAACTGTTGCAATCATGCCCATTGTCCCCCCTTCACTTGTGATAATTAGACCTGAGGATATCGAGTTTGACGCTTTTCGCTCAGGTGGACACGGTGGTCAAAATGTAAACAAAGTTTCAACGGCGGTACGCCTCAAACACACACCAACCGGCATAGTCGTTACCGCCCAAGCAGAACGATACCAAATCCAAAATAGACAAATAGCCGAAGAACTTTTGAGATCCAAAATATATGCCGCCGAAGAAGAAAAGAGACAATCAAAGGAAAGCTCACATCGCAAAGGTCAGGTCGGTTCGGGCGATAGATCTGAAAAAATACGCACTTACAATTTCCCCCAAGACAGACTGACCGATCATCGTACAGGCAAGTCTTATCATAACTTGGAAAAAATTTTGAATGGTGAAATTGGTAAAATCGTTGAAGATTTATCGAGTTTTAACGACCAATAATTTTACCTAAAGTCCTGGGGACCAAATGAGCAGTAAATAATTCCGCTTTAATTCCCACAATACCAACCAATAAAATAATCACACCGACTGTCACCATCGAGGCAACTACGCCAAAAAGATCAGCCATGACTCCGGCCAAAACCGCTGGAATCGAGACTCCCAAGGCCACAAGTAGCGCCCAAACCCCAAAGACTCTTCCCCGCAAGTGACTTGGTGTCGCAGTTTGCAGGGCAGTTTGTGCCGGGATTATGACAAGCGCTACCCCAAACCCGACAAAAAGTGCAAAAAACGAAACCCAAATTGATACTGTAAACGCCTTTGAAAAGGGCCTTAGAGTTGAAACCAAAAATTCCCGGTGTGACAAATTAGCCCCCACAACCGGCGTCAATGCCAAGGCAATTAAAGCCGACCCACAGACAAAAAGACCGCGCATTACAATAAGTCGGTGTGGAGTGCGTTGGCCAAATTTAATGGTCAATGCCCCGCCTGTCAAAAGACCAATTCCCACCGGCAAAAGTAATATTAACGACGCATCAGTTGCCTCAATTCTTAAAGTCTGTTCCATAAACCCTGGCCCCAGAGCCGCAACGGTGGAAGCAGCAGCTTGAATAAATGAAAGGATAAAAATTGCAGCCCAAACTTTATTATTACTAAAAACAAACCTTAACCCCTCTCTAATATGCACCTTTGTCAAAGTAATTAGTCCTGCGAGGCCTTCCTTACTTCCTCCATACGCCATTTGTTTTTCAGGTGGAAGGGAAGGTAAGACGCGCCTGATAAAAAAAGTTGCAAACATCGCCAAGGCACCAAAAACAAAAATCGGCACATAGCCAAAATGTGAAACAATTGGCCCGGCACTCGATGAGCCAATTATTAAAGCCGCTGTGGGTGTAAATTGGAAAAGTGCGTTAGCCACGAGCAAGTTTTCCTTCGGAACAATTGAGGGCAATGTTGCCGCCTCGGCGGGGATGAAAAATTGAAAAATGATATTTAATATAAAAGCCACTGCCAAAATCAAAAATACCGAATGATAAATTGGGACAAAAAGAAGCATGGTCACTCCAATCCCAATATCCGTAACCAGTAAAATCTTCCGCTTATCAAACCTGTCCGCCACAACTCCAGCAGTGACACCAAAAAGAATCGATGGAATCATAGCCATTAAAATAAATGTTGCCGCAATAGTATTGGATCCAGTTAGACGAAACACGAGAATGATGAGGGAAAAATTGAGCATATTGTAAGAAACCTGGACCAAAATTTGATTGATCCAAAGTGTTACAAATGCTTTGTTGGAAAGAATTCCTTTTATTTCCGAAAAAATACTTTTATTCATTGGGGAAGGCTATCAGCCTTCAGATGCGCCGAGCTTTACATCAACATCAAAAGTTTTTTCGTCTCTCCAAATATTTAATTTAATACTGTCCCCGACCTTTTTCGAACGGATTACGCTTGAGAGTGAATTATCAGTCGTTAATTTTTGACCATCTGCTAATACAATAATATCCCCAACTTTTACACCTGCTTTATCAGCCTCAGAATTGGACACTACTTCCCTAACAAAATCCCCCTCGGGTACCTGGTTTATGATCGCAACATTTTTATTGATATGGGTGTATCTGACTCCTAAAAATGGCCTAGAGATTTTGCCGCCATTTTTTTCAAATGAATCAATCAAGTCCTTACCAACATTGACAGGCAACGCAAATCCAATATTTTGTGCTCCGGCAACGGCGGTATTGATTCCAATGACCTGTCCAGCACTATTGACCAGTGGTCCACCAGAGTTGCCGGGGTTGATAGCTGCATCAGTTTGAATAAGATTATCAAGCTGCTCAGCAATGCCGGTGGTTGGATCAATTGGAGCCACTCCTCGACCCAGACCCGAAATTACACCAGTTGTGACCGTATTATTAAACCTGCCAAGTGCATTACCGATAGCGACCACTAGCTGTCCAACTTGAAGATTATTGGAATCACCCAGCTCGGCCGGCTTAAGACCAGTCGCATCAACTTTGACAATAGCCAGGTCATTAAAAGGATCGCGGTGAACCGCGGTAACGGTGTATTTTTTCTCTTCACCTTTTTCATCTCTGATGATGGCGAGATATTTGACCTGGGTATCGGATACAACGTGTTTGTTGGTAAGAATTAGCCCATCTTGCCTAATTACAAATCCTGTTCCTATCCCATTTTCAGTATCAGATCCGCCCAAAAGTGGGTTAATCGCTCTCTGCTCGACCGCAATTGATACGACCGAGGGACTCATATTTTTGACAATATCAATAACGACTGACTCTTCGGAAACTATTTTTGTGGTTTTTTGAGCGGAAGGTAAACTAAACCGGCTCGTATCAACTTTACCAATTACCCGGTAAGCACCAACAGCAAAAATTATAACCAAAGCTGTCAGAATAAATAAGTAAGACGTTCGTCTAGTTGGTAAATAATTCATAATAAATGTAATTTCTCCTTTTCCGTGTTTAACAAGTTTTTAGCTTTGCAAAGCACGGTTTAATGATTTTAATCTTGTGCAAAACACTGTCAGTGTTTTTAGCGACAGCGCAAAGCATATTCATGCCTTTAACGATAGTGCAAGGCATATCATGCCTTACTTGACCAGTTCCAATGCCTTGTCCAATTGAGGGTCACGGCCAGCATCGCGATCCTCTTTAGTCATCTCTACTTTAACATTTGGTGTCAAGCCCACTTCATTAATCCACTTACCCGACGGCACCAACCATTTCAAAACAGTTACATGCAAGCCTGCCCCGCCATCAAGATTGATGACTTCTTGGACTGTTCCTTTGCCAAATGATTGTTCGCCGACTAATTTTCCTCTTCCCCTATCTTGAAGTGCGCCGGTTAATATTTCTGAAGCTGATGCCGAGCCGCCGTTGATAATACTAACAACTGGCTTATCCAGCCACCTGCCG
>Ga0209515_10009206_pt1 | contig 11307 bp, 12 predicted proteins | sample Subgroupgradi54m_FD_187454 | JGI IMG/M metagenome (GOLD analysis project Ga0209515, IMG submission 187454) | Subsurface groundwater microbial communities from S. Glens Falls, New York, USA - GMW60B uncontaminated upgradient, 5.4 m (SPAdes)... ...
TACTGCGAAGGCCAGATCCCGGCTTCAGTGGAGATACAATATCATCAGCTTCAGCCAATGATCTGACTTTGATTTTTCATGATTTGATTTGTGTTCCTGCCAAAGATTTGGCAGATACACTGTCTCCGTTGCCCCAAAGACCTTGGGGTAAAAAAGAGGTCGCTTTGTATTTTGAAAATTATAATCAGGAAAGAAGTAATGGAGGTCAACAGACAGCAGAATATGTACGAAGCCTTTTGATTGATATATTAACCGGGCATGGATCAGAGATGAAATTAAGCCATATTATTGGTTTACATAATAGTCAAGCTGAAAGAGAGCTTAGGCCCGTATCTTTTGGAAGACATCTTAAAAAGTTATTGAAATCAGGTAGGATTGAGCAGCCAAGACCTGGTTATTACAGATTGGCTCAAAATTAACACACTTGATCCTTCGACTGCGCTCAGGATCTGCGGTCCGATATAATCGAACCTTGACAAATAGAAATGACTATGGCCATATGGTTATGGTGCTATGCAAAAAATAATTTCCAAATCCCAATTTATAGCAAAGATTTCTGAGTATTTAAGGGGCGTGGAGAAACAAAACCATTCTCTGGTAATTACCCACAATAAAAAACCCGTAGTTAAAATAATCCCAGTTAGTTTAGAAGGCTTAAGTTAGTCTATTTGGTAGGCCATTTGGTAAGCATGATTGATTTTTCTTGGTGGGGTAGTTTTTGCCAAAGTTCTTCGGTGATGAATGGCATAAAGGGGTGTAGCAGTTCTAGCGATGTTCTGAAGACATACTCTAGCGCTGGTTGAGCTTCTGCCCGTCTTTTTTTCGACCATTCAACATAACTATCTGCAAATTTATGCCAGATAAAATCATAAAGCTCTTCAATTGCCAGATGCAATTGCAAGTAATTTAAATTTTCCGTAACTTTATCTATAGTTCCATTTAACCACTGGATAATCTCAGTATCTTCGGGATGAGAAAAATCAGTTTCTGTAGCTGCATCTTCAGGTTTTAGCTCAATTATGAATTTAGACAAATTTTTTAGTTTGGTAGCAAAGTTTCGAAAGTTTTTAGCCCGTTCATCCATGCTTTGGGGAGAAATGCGGCCATCTCTTCCTGGAGCTGAATAGCTATAAAGTGTCATTCTGACAGGGTCAACACCCCATCTTTCTAATTGTCTTGGTAAATCAACGTCATTATTTAAAGATTTAGAAATCTTTCGTCCTTGCATGTCCCTTAAAGTCCCATGAAACATCATATGCTTAAAGGGAACATCATTGTTAAACCAAAGCCCCAGCATAATCATCCTGGCTATCCATAAATATCTTATTTCAGCTGCAGAGAGTTCAAAATCCCAAGGATAATATTTCTCTAGAAGTTCATTTTTGTCTGGCCAGCCCAAAGTCGCCATAGGCCATATACCAGAAGAAAACCAAGTATCTAAAATTTTCTCTTCTTGTACCCAATGCTTCTCGCCGCATCTTTGGCAGGTTTTTCCAGGTTCTTCAAATGAAATGACCATATCTTTATCCTTGCCAATTTCATGGGCGTTGTTACATTTTTCGCAATACCAAACTGGAATTCTATAGCCCCACCACAAAGGTCTAGAAATACACCAATCATGTAAATTTTTAATCCAATCAGATAGAATTTTTTGATAATTCTTAGGGATAAAGTTAACTTTATCGATATTTTCCAACGCCTTTTTAGCTAAAGGCTCCATGTGTATGAAGAATTCTTCAGAAATTAGAGGTTCGATGATAGTTTTACATCTTTCACAAACAGGAACAGAGTGTGTATATTCTTCAGTTTTTTCCAAGGCCTTTCTTTCATGTAATATCTCTTCGGCTTTTTCTCTAGCGTCAGTGGCTTTCATTCCGGCTAGATTACTAGCCAATTTAGTCATTCTCCCTGTTTTGTCGACGGCGTGAAGTATTGGCAAATTTTTATCTTTTCCTATTTCAAAATCCAGAGGATCATGTCCTGGTGTCATTTTAACCGCCCCGGTTCCAAACTTTTTATCAACACGCTTATCCTCAAAAATGGGAATTTTAGTTCTAGTTAGGGGATTGATGGCATTTTTCCCTGCTAGCTTATTATATTTGGGGTGTTTAGGATAAATCGCAATTCCAGTATCAGCGTAGATTGTTTCGGGTCTGGTGGTAGCAACGGTGATATATTCTTCGACGCCTTCTATTTGGTATCTGACAAAGTAGAGCTTGACTGTTTTTTCCTCATATTCCATTTCAACATCTTCAATAGCAGTTTGGTCCTTAGGACACCACTGAACGATATAGGCTCCCTTATATAGAAGATCTTGTTCAAAAAAGGTTCTAAATTCTTCTAGAACTGCTTTTTCAACCTTTTTATCAAGAGTAAAAACTTCTTTTTCCCAATCAGCTGAAATTCCAAAAACAGTCCAATTATCATGGAAAGATTGATAAACTTCGTCACGAAACTGCCAGGCTCTTTTTAACCACTCATCCCGACCTAGTTTCTGCTTAGAGAGTCCTTCCTTTGCTAATGATTTGTTAAATGTAGCTTCAAACTGTATCCCAGCATGATCCACACCTGGCATAAATAAAACCTCATATCCTTGCATTCTTTTAAATCTGGCGATAGCATCTAAGATGGTATGTTGCATGGCGTAACCCAAATGAGGTTTTCCTGTTAAATTAGGGGGTGGCATTAATAAACCATATGGGGGTTTGGAGGATTCAGGATCTGCTTTAAAAAATCCATTATCCTCCCAGAATTTATACCAGCGCTCCTCAGTTTTAGTTTGATCGTATATTTTGTCCATTAGTTTTTGGTAGCTAATTCAATTGCGCTTATTTTATATCTGGTATGTCTAGTTAGATCTTGCGATTGGGGGATGTGCTCGTCTGGACAGATTGGTTCAACAATATATTTTTCTCCAAACATTTCCTGTCTAGTTACTTTGATGACCCGACCATCATGAGTTCCATATGTAAAAATACCTGCTCTATTAAGCTGAGCAGATTTCAAGGGTGTAGAAAATTTTTGGGCTCCATCCCAAAGTGAACCGCCACCCCTTAATACATAAATTGTTTCTTTGTTCATTTGCCTCAATTATACTATGGAGTGTTGTATCTTTGTGTTATAGGTGATTGGGTAGCTAAAATTTCACGGTTTAAATGTCTATCGAGTCTGTCAATGAGTTGATTCCACTTGCCAGATAAACCCTCTATTAGGCTTTTTAAAAGTGGCTTAGTAGTACTCTTTAATATTTGTCTATTTGATAAAAAATTATCCAACTCTCTATATCGATGATCATAAATGCGTTCTTCTACTCTGGTCATTCTAGGTCCGTAGGCCGCAGCGGGATCATTACAGAGAGCATTTTTATACTCATTAAGGTCAAACTCATGCTCAAGATGAAAGGTGGATTCGGTTAGATCAAAAATGCTTAGGTGGCCATTAACTTTCTTAAACGTCACAAACTTTTCTCCTTGAGGGGATGTTTTTATCTCATAGGTACGGTAAGTATTAGTGATAGGCCGTCCTTGTTGACGACCCACCCAGACTTTATCTGTGTCAAGAGAATCTATATCGCGTGGTCCAATATATCTTTCCATTTAAAAAATAGCCCAAGGCTATATTGAGATTATTTTACAATTTGGAAGCTTGATAGTCAAGACTTGCTAAAGATAAGTTAGGGTCTGCTTGTAAGATTAGGGGGTTTTTAATTGGTTTTTGGAAGAAAGCTGCAGCAGCTATCATGGCAGCATTATCAGTACAAAGATTTGCCGGAGGAATATGAAGCTTTGTCTTTAATTGTAAACTGTCCACTGCAACCTGTAACCTGTCAACTAGTTTCTGATTTGCAGCTACCCCTCCTGCAACAATAATTTGGTTAACATTATGCTTTTGAGCTGCTGTAACAGTTTTTGCTACTAAGACATCTACTATAGCCTTTTCAATAGAGGCAGCTAAATTAGGTTTACTCATCTCGGAATTTTCTTTTAATAGATTTGCCGCTGCAGTTTTAAGCCCTGAAAAAGAAAAATCAAAGTCTCTCGAATCTATCATTGGTCTGGGTAACTTATATACATCCTGACCTTTTTCAGCTAGTTTAGAGATTTCTGGACCTCCAGGATAGGGTAAACCCAAAAGTCTGGCACATTTATCAAAACATTCACCTGCTGCATCATCGCGAGTTCCTCCCAAGTATTCATATTTGCCGCGGCCCCTAAATATAACAAGGTCTGTGTGCCCTCCGGAAACCAGTAAACCAATACAGGGAAAAGTTGGAATATTTTCTCCAATCCAATTTGCATAAAAATGACCAATTAAATGGTTTACCGGAATTAAGGGTTTCTTCCAAACTAGGCTTAAAACCTTGGCTGTTTCAACTCCAACCAGCAAAGACCCAATCAAACCTGGTCCCTCTGTTACTGCTATAGCATCCAAATCCTGTCCACTGTAACCTGAAACCTGTAAACTTTCCTGTATGACAGGAATGATTGCTTTTATCTGTTCTCTGGCAGCTTGCTCTGGAATTATCCCTCCGTATTTAGCCTGTAGCGGAGCAGATGAAGCCACAATATTGGATAAAATTTGTATACCATTTTTTGTCTGTTCCAAAACAGCTGCACTTGTCTCGTCACAACTAGTTTCAATGCCAAGAATGATCATTGTTGCATTTTAGCAGAAATTAGTTTAATTTAGGTTGGTGATTGCAAAAACTGATAATAGTTTTGTTAAAGATGCCCTGTTTATTTCCTATACAGGACTGAAAGATTATACCCGTTGTCCCCGCTCTTTTTATTTAAAAAATATCTACAGAGACCCAAAAACAGGTTATAAACTGCAAGTCGCCTCGCCTTATATGACTCTTGGTGCTATTGTTCACGATGTCATTAAATGGTACCTGCAGATGCAAGGACAAGTAAGTAAGGAGCAGTTAATTCAAAAATATCGAAATCTTTGGCTAAAGTATCGAGGTAAAAGAGGTGGTTTTGCAACCAGAGAAGATGAGGCTAGTTTTGGCAAAAGAGGATTAAAGATGCTGGATAACTTTTTTGCTAATACAAAGGTTTTAGAACCGAATCTAAAAACAGATGACTTTTTAAAATTTAAGATCGATGAAACAACTTTTTTAAATGGTAGGATAGATTTTTTAGGTACTCTTCCGGATGGCAGCATTCATGTTTTAGATTTTAAAACCGGCAGCAAAGATGAGGAAGATAGCCTTCAGCTTTATATTTATGCAATTTTAGCTGAATCTAATTTGCAAAAATCTGTTACTAAAATAAGTTACTGGTATTTGGATAGGGATAGTAGTCCAAAGGAAGCTGTGCTGGATTCTTTAGAAGAAAAGCTGGAGTGGTTAAGGAAAAAGGCTAAGGAGATCAAAGCTATGATAGAGCAGGCAAATTGGATTTGTATAAAAGATCCAAAGCTTTGCCAAGACTGTCAATCCTATCAGGCTATTATAGATGGAAAAGGGGAGTTTCAATTCTCAGATGATGCTTTTAAAAAGCAAGTTTACTACTTGCAAAAATTATAATTTTTGATTAATAATTAAATTAATGACTTTCGGTAAAGATTCTTATGTATCCTCTTATCTGGCTGGTATCTCCTGGCTTTTGTACTCCTACTATTTTGTAATAGCCAGAGATACACTTTTGTCTAGCCTGTTTTTAACTCTGGGAGGCTTTTTTGCTATTAAGGTATTTGTGGCTTTGTATAAAATGCTAAAAGATGAAGATTCCGGTTTTGCACTAGTAATAGTAGTTTTGGGAGTAGCTGGAGCGCTAGGTACTATGATTCATGGAGGCTATGATCTGGCAAATGCTATTAACCCTCCACTTACTCAAAACTTGGATTTACCAAGCCAAGTTGATCCAAGGGGCTTGCTCTCTTTTGGTTTAACAGGACTAGCTATTTTAAAAGCCTCCTGGCTGATGGGTAAAGTTAAAAGTTTCCCCAAAAATTTAAGCTATTTGGGGCTTTTATCTGGGGTTCTGCTTCTGGTTATTTATTTGGGAAGGCTAATTGTTCTTGATCCCACCAGTCTGGTCGTAAAATACCCAATTCTTATAGAAGGATTTATCGTTAACCCAATTTGGTATCTTTGGTTAGGCTGGGTTTTCCAGAAAAAATTAAAGCTTAGTTAGTTTATAGTCTTATGGAGATTTGGGTAATTTGATTGGTCGTCTCAAGCTTCTCCCATAACCTGAAGCCATGGGGCTAAATCGATAATCTCCATAAATATTTGGATCAAGAAGATGATTTCGTACGTCCTCAGGAGTAGTATCTGGGTTTAGAGTACCGTCTATACCACCACTTCGTTGACTTTTGCTTCCTTTAATGTGATGGTGTGGATGAGAATCTAAGCCATTTGTGCGTTCTCTCATAAAATTTAAAAAACCAAGGATTTTTGTATCCTCGGCGTTTCTATTTAAATAGATTAATTTAAGTCTTCTATTTTGTCAGTAGATTAGAATGGCACTTATCCCTTGACTACAAGTAATTTATGTGATATAGTGAGGCTATGAATGGTAAATTCAGCCTCAAAGAATTCTTCTCAAGATTCCCTGATGATAATGCTTGTTTGGAGGAAATTAAGAATATAAGATGGCCTTCTGGTATTACTTGTCCTGTTTGTAAAAAAGCAACCAAGTTTTACAAAGTAAAAGGAAGGACTGCCTATGCGTGTGAGTTTGGTGGAACTACTGTCTATCCTCTGGCTGATACTATCCTTGAGAAAACAACTACGCCACTACAATACTGGTTCTATGCAATGTATCTGATGACAAAAACAAGATCAGGCATCTCAGCTAAGCAACTGGAGAGAGAATTAGGGGTTACATATAAAACAGCATGGAGAATGTTTAAACAGATACGGATGTTAATGAATGATACATCAAGCGATCCTTTAGATGGAACAGTTGAGGTTGATGAAACATTTGTTGGTGGGAAGGGAAAAAATAGAAAAAGTACATGGGTGCAAGGTATTGAAGGAAAAGAAAAAGAGATTTTAATGGGGATGGTTAAACGAGGTGGTAAGGTATACATCAAGCATATCCCTAACACTGGTAAATGGACACTCCTTAAACAAATTCAAGAACATATTAGTCCGAAAGCACGAATCTTTACTGATGAATGGAGAGGATATATTCAACTCTCATATAAAGGTTACGGGCATGATTCTGTAAACCATAGTGCTACTGAGTATGTCAGAGGTGAGGTACATACGCAGAATATAGACAACGTCTGGAGTCATTTAAAAAGGGGTATCTTTGGAGTGTATCGAATTGTTTCTGCTAAATATTTACAAGCCTATGCTGATGAATATGCTTTCAGATATAACAATAGAAAGTTTGATGGCACAATGTTTGATATACTGCTTAATCAAATAGCAGAAGTGAGAACTATATCTCCTCAAAGCATCGGTTAATATATTCCCCTCTCCAGACGAGCTAGACTAGTTGAACTTGCTTTTTCTCCTATTTTAGAGTTTAATGGAATAAAGTCTTAACTCCATATGGTTGCAGTAATCACAATTTTTTTAACAATATTTTTACTAATATTCTCATTTGTTATTCAGGATTTTCTTACCGAGTACTTTTATTCTATTGGACTTGCTGACTATCCTCCGGGTGGTAACCCAATACCACTTTTACAAGTTCTTCTACTGCCTATTTTAATCCCTATTTTAATATATTTATCCAGAAAGTTTGTGAAAGGTCCAAAAAAATTTTCCATATTGTTCCTAAAAATAATTGCTATATTGGCCGTTTTTTTAACCATTACTTTTTTTGTATGGAACTATTTTGTTCCACAAGTTGTACCACAAATAATCTTTGATGATACCAAAAAAGCACTTGAAGAAAAAGATTTCAGTAAAGTAATTTTTAGGTATGGGCGAATAGCAAAATTGTACCCGGGCTTTGCTGAACAAACCAGATTTAAAGAAGCTCAAAAACAAGTTGAAGCTATGGTTTTAAACTCCAAAGATATCTTGGTGTATGCGCAAGCGGCTGATAAATATAGACAGCTTGGAAATTATAACAAGGCTCTAGAGATTCTTCAGAAAGGACTTGAACTTGGCTTTGAAAATGTAGGCCCGAAAACTATATATCATGTTGTATATACTAAAGAGCTTGTTATAGCCTCATTTTATGAAGAGTTGGGTCTTGTCTACTACGATCTTGGTCAGGCAGATAATGCTGTTGAGGCATTTGAGAAAGCCTTTAAATTCTATCCAGAACTCAAGCCTACCCAAGAATACCTGAAACTCTTGCAAAACAAAAAGTAAACATCCGGCACCTTCAAAGAGTTAACTGTCTTTTTGTATATTACTTTTTGTTGATAAATTTTTCTTTCTATCAAAGGGTCTCTGTTTTGTACTTTGTTGCAATACTTTATTAAACTTCTCTTGTAAATCATCATTTCCTTCACTTTCAATTACTCGATGGAGTTCTTTGTCCTGAGGATTTGATTTATGTCTTTTGAGAATTTCCTTTAGGGATAGTTTTTTATGCTGTGTAGGTTTTTTCATTTTAGGATTTATAGATTTTTGCTTCTAATAGTTAAATTGTAGCAGGTTTACATCCTCTTATATTTATATAAGTAATAGAGAGGAAGGATTTTTTAAGAATTCAGCTTCAAAAACAGCAAATTTTTACCAGTACGCGTACTGGTAATTTTGTGAATCATTGGCTACTTACTTTTAATGAGTTTCAAACCTTTTGCGTTTTTTCTTGTGATTATTTTTTTACCAGTTTTTGATTCAATTTCTCTTCTCGCATTACCAGCTACGGTTCCGCCCTCTTTGGCAACTCGTTTATTTTCAGGAAAACTTTTTGGTTGTCGTTTCTGTGATATTTCTGTCGTGGCAGTTTCAGCAAGCATATTTAAGACTAACTCAAGGTTTGTCATATTATCTCTTAGATTTTCTTTCTTTAATCCTTTGAGGTTTTTGTATTGCTTGGTCGTTAATCCAACCCAAGCCTCTGTTATTTCATTGGTTAAAATAGCAAATTCTAACCCCTCCTTAACTCCTCGTGTTTCCCATTCATCGGTAAGTGCTTTACGAACCTCGATGCTTTTTAAGCGCTGATTGATCCATTCTTGGCTATACCCTTTTTGTAAATACGTTTTTAATGCTCTGTTAATAGCAAGTTCTGGGTCGGCTGTTTCTTCAAGTCTCTCATAACCTACTCTAGCTAACCAAAGCTTAAAAGGTTCGGCATTAGGGGAAGGGATAGATTGTATTATTCGAAGCATAACCTCTGTATCTGCTGCGTCTGTTTGATAATATTTTCCATCAGTAGCTTTCATTTTTAGTTGGTGACATTTTGTCACCGACTCGCTTCCTTCTTTACGCAATCTCTCTGCTAATTTATTCCAATACTTTCTTGGACTACTACTATTAGTTAATACAGCAACAACATCTACAACAGAAAAATACCATTTTTCCTGTTTTCCGTCCCAATGCCTGCGGATACTCTTACCTTCAAAGATTGCAATTTTAGTAGTTTTAACCATGAGGCTATTGTAACAGATTTTACCTAGATTTTACTTTACTTGTATTGAGGGTATAAGTGCGATTAGAATCAAGTTTAATCTCGGCCAATGTATTATGTTTATGGAAGCCTTCGGAAGGGATTGATTCAAAAAGTTTGATAGAAGTAATTTGAATAGGATCAAAGGGGACTGTCATGATTTTTTCTAGGCCGACTTCTAGATCTCTTGAAATATCTATTTGTTTACTCATCTTGGCAATGGAGATATGAGGGATGAAACGGCGTTCGTCAACAGGTAAATGGAGACTTTCCAGTCCATCTTTTACCCTTTCTCTGATCAGTAAAATTTTATCTATATCTTCTTTTACTCCTACCCAAAGAATTTGTGAGTGATGAATATTTGGGAAACCATCAATGTAGGCAGGAGTGACTTCAAAAGAAGGGATATTTTTGGCTGCATCCTTGATAATTTGGGTAAGTTGAGTTCTAAGTTCATCTGGTTGCTCTCCGATAAAAGCCAAAGTTAAGTGAATTTTATCAAGATCTGTTAATTTAACTTGAGGAATTAATGTCTGCAAACTGTTTTGAATAGCTTGAAACTGAGCTAAATTCTCACTCGGAATTTCTAAGGCAATAAAAAATCTCATAACAATGCTCTAAGTACCTTCGTGCCAGGAGGCTAGATATTTTTTCTGTTCTTCTGTAAGGGTATCAATTTTGATGCCTAAAGACTCAAGCTTAAGGGCAGCTATCATATCATCCAATTCTTTTGGGATTGTATGCACTCCTACTTTAAGCTTCCCCTTGTTTTGTACCAGATATTCTGCTGCCAGAGCTTGGTTGGCAAAGGACATATCCATCACATCTGGTGGGTGGCCTTCAGCTGAAGCTAAATTAATTAATCTGCCTTCTCCTAAAACAAATAACTTTTTGCCACCCTCCAAAGTAATTTCTTCCAAGTTATCTCTCATGTGCCTTCTGTTTTTAGCAATTTTAACCAGTCCCTCGTAATCAAACTCAACATTAAAGTGTCCTGTATTGGCAACAATTGCTCCTTCTTTCATTTTTTTGAAATGTTCAACTGATAAAACAGTTTTATTGCCTGTGGCAGTACAGATAATATCTGCAATTTTTATGGCCGTCGCAATTGGCATAACATCAAATCCATCCATAACTGCCTCCAGTGCATGCAAGGGACTCACTTCTGTAATAATTACTTGTGATCCCATACCTCTTGCCCTTTGAGCCAGGCCTCTTCCGCACCAACCGTAGCCTACAACCACAAACTTTTTGCCAGCAAGCAGTACATTTGTGGCTCTTATTATTCCATCTATTGTTGATTGACCTGTACCATAGCGGTTATCAAACATATGCTTGGTATTACTATCATTTACCGCCATGACAGGAATTTTTAGAGTCCCATCTTTTAACATAGCCCTAAGTCTAATAACTCCTGTTGTGGTTTCTTCAGAAGAGCCGATCACCTCTTTTAGTTGAACTTTTCTTTCTGTGTGAAGTAAAGTTACCAGATCTGCTCCATCATCCATGGTAATTTGTGGTTTAAAGTCCAAACATAAGTTTAGATGTTTATAATAGGTATCTTTATCTTCTCCTTTGATGGCAAAAGTGGGAATCCCGTAATCTTCAGTTAAAGATGCTGCTACATCATCCTGAGTAGAAAGGGGGTTTGAGGCACAAAGAGCTAAATTAGCTCCCCCTTCTTTTAGGGCAATCATTAAGTTGGCAGTCTCAGATGTTACATGAAGGCAAGCCCCTAAAGTTATTCCTTTAAGAGGTAATTCTACCGAGAATC
>Ga0209515_10009207_pt1 | contig 11305 bp, 16 predicted proteins | sample Subgroupgradi54m_FD_187454 | JGI IMG/M metagenome (GOLD analysis project Ga0209515, IMG submission 187454) | Subsurface groundwater microbial communities from S. Glens Falls, New York, USA - GMW60B uncontaminated upgradient, 5.4 m (SPAdes)... ...
AGTGTCTCGATCATCCCGTCGAGAGACGCAAGATGCGCACCTCGGGCCGGACCGCGAAAAGCGCGCGGGGCGAGCAGACCCGAGCCTCTAGCTCATGGCATCTCGGTTGCGAGCTCTGATCGAACGAGCACTCGTCAGAAGCAAGGAGAGCCATGCATGAAGACCGATAGCGACCTGCAAAAGGACGTCCTCGCCGAGCTGGCGTGGGAGCCGAGCGTCAACCCGGCTCACATCGGTGTCTCGGTGAAGGACGGGGTCGTCACGCTCAGCGGCCACGTTGCGTCGTTCGCTGAAGAATACGCCGCCGAGGAGACCGCCAAACGCGTCTACGGCGTCAAGTCCGTCGCCAACGAACTAGACGTCAAGCTTCCAGGCACGAGCGAGCGCTCGGACGAAGACATCGCCCAAGCAGCGGTCGAAGCACTCAAGAGCGATATCTCGGTGCCCGACGATAGAATCAAAGTCATCGTCAGAAAGGGGTGGGTGGAGCTGGAAGGCGACGTGGAGTGGCAATACCAGAAAGAGGCCGCCGATCGCGCCGTCCGCCACCTCACCGGTGTAACGGGCGTGACCAACCTGATCAAAGTCGCGCCGCGCGTATCGCCCTCGGAGCTCAAATCCCAGATCGAAGAAGCCCTGACCCTACCGGTATGCACGGTGCGTGCGGCAGCGCAGAAGACATGACAGACCTCACCCGGGCCAGGTCCAGTCTCGAATCTCGGCCATGTCCTCGAAGTGTTCACGCACGTACGTGCGGTGCCTGGCCACCATGTCGCGACATTCATCGATGAGCAGATCGACGTCCTCTGCAACGCGGCGAGTTCGCCGGAGCGCCTCGATGGCGAGGTGGAATCGGCTCGTCTGGTTGAGAACGACCATGTCGAACGGCGTCGTCGTCGTCCCCTCCTCGCGGTACCCGCGCACGTGGAATCTCGGGGCATTCGGGCGACCGTGAAGCAGTTGGTGCACCGCGCCGGCATAACCATGAAACGCAAAGACCACCGGCGCGTCCTCGGTAAAGACCTCCACGAATCGCTCTTCGGACATGCCATGCGGGTGCTCAGTCGGCGAGAAGAGCGTCATGAGGTCCACGACGTTGACCACGCGCACGCGGAGCTTCGGAGCTTTGTTTCTCAGCCACGATGCGGCAGCGACCGTCTCGAGCGTCGCCACGTCTCCTGCGCAGGCCAAAATGACGTCTGGGGAGCGGCCGTCGTCGTTGCTCGCCCAAGACCACGTCGAGATACCTCGCGCGCAGTGTAAACGAGCAGCATCCATTTCGAGCCATTGGAGCTCTGGCTGCTTGTCGATGATGATGAGGTTCACGTAGCTCCGGGTTCTGAAGCAGTGGTCGGCGACCGAAAGTAGGCAATTCGCGTCGGGGGGCAGGTACACGCGCGCGATCGTCCCCTTCTTGGACAAGATGGTGTCCATGAAACCGGGCCCCTGGTGGCTGAAACCGTTGTGATCGTTTCGCCAGCACGTCGAGGTCAGCAAGTAGTTGAGCGAGGGGACGGGGGCACGCCATGGAAGGTCCGCGCAAGCTTCCAGCCACTTGGCGTGTTGCGTGGCCATGGACGCGACGATCAAGGCGAACGCCTCGTAGGTGGCGAAAAGGCCATGCCTTCCCGTGAGGAGGTAGCCTTCGAGCCAGCCCTGACAATTGTGCTCGCTCAGAACCTCCATGACGCGGCCGTCGGGTGACACGTGGTCGTCGGTGGGGACCGTCCGCTCGACCAGGCAGCGATTCTCCGCCTCGAAGACGTCTCCTAGACGATTGGAGTTCGTTTCGTCGGGGCAGAAGAGACGGAAGTTCGTTCGATTGCGCCGATAGATGTCGCGCAAGAGCTGTCCGAGCTGGCGGGTCGATTCGCGGCGCTCGGTGGCCGGGCGAAGTACGGGGACCGCGTAATCTCCGTAGTCGGGCAAGTCGAGAGGCGTCGTGAGCCGACCGCCATTCGCGTGAGGGTTCGATCCCAGTCGCCGGTCGCCTCTGGGTGCCAGCGCGGCGAGCTTCGGCACGAGCCGCCCCCGCTCATCGAAGAGCTCGTCGGGTCGGTAGCTCTTCATCCAGGCCTCGAGCATCGCAAGGTGCGAAGGATTCGAGCTGACTTGGGTGAGCGGTACCTGGTGCGCGCGGAATGTCCCCTCGACAGGCTTCCCATCGACTTCGCGCGGCCCCGTCCACCCCTTGGGGGTACGAAGAACGATCAATGGCCATCGGGGCCTGATGGAAACACCGCCGCGCGCGCGCGCTTTCTTCTGAATGTCGACGATGGTGTCGACGCACGCGTCGAGCGTCGACGCAAACGCACGGTGAACGCGCGCGGGCTCGCTCCCCACGACGAAGTGCACGTCGTAGCCGTGACCACCGAGCAATCGGCGAATGTCCTCGTCCGAAGCTCGCCCCAGAACCGTCGGTCCGGCAATCTTGTACTCGTTCAAATGAAGAATGGGCAAAACGGCGCCATCGCGCACCGGGTTCAGAAAGCTGACCCCTTTCCACGAGCCTTCGAGCGGCCCCGTTTCCGCTTCGCCGTCCCCGACGACGGCGACGACGAGCAGATCCGGGTTGTCGAACGCCGCTCCAAACGCATGTGAGAGCACGTACCCGAGCTCACCGCCCTCGTTGATCGAACCCGGCGTCGGAGGACTCACGTGGCTCGGCACACCGCCAGGCGTGGAGAACTGTCGAAAGAGCGTGCGGAGACCGGCGACGTCTTGGGTCACGTGGGGATAGATTTCGGAGTAGGTGCCCTCGAGATACACGTTCGCGAGAACGGCGGGGCCGCCGTGCCCTGGCCCGACGACATAGATGACGTCGAGGTCGCGCTGGCGGATTGCGCGATTGAGGTGGACGTAGACGAGGCTCAGGCCGGGTGACGTCCCCCAATGGCCGAGGAGGCGCGGCTTGATGTGCTCCGGCCGGAGCGGGTCGCGGAGGAGCGGGTTTTCCTGCAGATAGATCTGGCCGACGGTGAGGTAGTTGGCGGCACGCCAGTACGCGTCGAGCGCGGCGAGTTCGTCTTTGGCGAGGGGCGACTCAGGCATGGGTGCTCCGCTAGGTCCACGGTGTGTGGGTCTCGCGTGCAAGAACCAGGCACGCGCAGCGGCCTGTCGGCCTCACCCTGCCTTCCGAAACGTCAGGTCTTGGTGGAGCGTCAGCCTGGCGCCCGGCTCGTAACGGTTGATGAGGCAGGCGTCAGGCACGAACTCACCGAAGCCCGCGCGCGTCGCCGCGGCCGTTGCCAGGCGAAGGAAGGACGGGGGCATCTCCGGCCATGCGCAGCCACGCTCGGGATCCAGAGAGGTGTAGCGATAGCCGGCGCGGTCCGAAACCCAACCGAGCGCGCCGCAGTTCGTCATTGCCACCGACATGCGAAAACCGCCCGGCGTAATCATGTGTCGGAGCGGCGACGCCGCGATCAGCTGCGCGAGATCGGCCAAAAGCGGCTGCTCGTCCGCCAGGGCGAATCCACGCAGGACGCATGCGCCCGGCCCCAACGCCTCCTCCGCGCGGTCGCCTGCGTCACCGAACAAGCACAGCGTCCACTGCTCCGTCATCACGCCACGTCGTGGAAGATGACGCCGACCGTGTGCCTGTGCCCAGAGCGCACGCGGCTGACCCCATGTCGCAAGTTGACTCGGTAGACACCGCGCGTGCCCTGCACCGGACGATGTCCCCGCGCGGAAAGAACGCCGCGAGCGCATCGCATTCGGTCCGCACGAGCAAGCGCTCGATCACAGCGTTGCCCTGCGCGTCGAGCTCTTCCGCTACCCGCTGCCAGTCGACCGCCGCCACCCGATGAGGCACGTTCACGCGCGCAGTCATGACGAAGCCTCGCGCGCGAGCAATGCGCGCTTGCGCTCGACGCCCCAGCGGTAGCCGGACAGGTTGCCGTCGTTTCGCACGACGCGATGGCAGGGAATGGCCACGGCCAGCGCATTGGCCGCGCATGCCCGGGCCACCGCCCTCACCGCCTTCGGAGCGCCGATGGCGCTCGCGAGCTCCGAATAGGTCACCGTCGCGCCGGCGGGGATCTCGCGCAGCGCTTGCCAAACGCGCTCCTGGAACACCGTCCCACGGATGTCGAGCGGAAGCTCGACGCGGGCGCGAGGCTTCTCCAAGAGGCCGATCACCTTCGCGACGACCTTCTCGAAGCCGGCATCCGCGCCGATCAGTCGAGCCTTCGAGAAGCGCCGCTCGAGATCGTGCAGAAGCTCCTTGGGATCGTCGCCGAGGAGAATGGCGCACACGCCGCGCGCAGTGGCGGCGACCAGGATGGATCCGAGCGAGCACTCTCCGATGGCGAAACGGATCTCCGTCTTCGTACCGCCATCGCGATATTTGCTGGGAGTCATGCCGAGCATTTGGTTGGACTTGGCGTAAAAGCGCCCACTCGAGTTGTACCCCGCTCCGTAAATCGCCTGGGTAACCTTGCCGCGCTTGCCGAGCGCCGCTCGGACTCGCTTCGCGCGATGCGCCTCCGCGTACGCTTTTGGCGTCACGCCCGTCACGGCCTTGAAGAGCCGATGGGTGTGGAAGACGCTCCATCCCGCGCGGCTCGCCAGCTCCTCGAGACTCGGGCTCTCGTCGCGGCTCTCGATGAACCGGCAGAGCACGGCGATTTCGGCTACATGACGCTCGGCCAAGGGGGGCTGGTCGGGCTTGCAGCGCTGGCACGGCCGGAAGCCAGCTCGTTCAGCGGCGGCTCGGGTGTGGTGAAAGCCGACATTCTCGGGTCTCGCGAGACGAGCTGCGCAAGAGGGACGGCAATACACGCCTGTCGTTTTGACGGAGTAGAAGAACTCGCCGTCGGCTGTCGCGTCGCGCGCGATCACAGCGGCCCATCGAGGGTCGCGCACCACGGAGTTTGCGATGGTTTGGGCATTCGTGGACATGCGGGCCGGCTCCTTCTTGCGCTGCTTGCGGGTCACGAGAGGAATCTAGTCCGACGCGGGAGAGGTCGCACTCCGGGTCTTGCTTTTGAATTCCAGGAATGACGGGGGCGGTGAACTGCACCAATCATCGAGTGCGCGGCGCCGATCCTCGCGCGCACGCCGCAGCGCGCGCGAGGAGCAGCTCTTTCTCCCGCGCATTCTTCGTGAGCGAGGCCGCGCGCTCGAGCTCCGCCCGAGCCTCCTCGAATCGCCCGAGCTTCGCCAGCAAATCAGCGCGCACGGCGGGCAGGAGATAGTACCCCGCGAGCGACGCCTCCGAGACCAGTGCGTCCACCATCTCGAGGCCCGCGACCGGGCCGTACGCCATCGAGACCGCGACCGCACGATTCAGCTCTATGACCGGCGACGGTGCGATCCGAGCGAGCTCTCCATAGAGAGCCACGATGCGGCTCCAGTTCGTCTCCTCGGGCGCGCGTGCACGCGCATGACACGCGGCGATCGCGGCCTGCAGCTGGTACGGACCAAGCGCGCCGCCGAGATCTTCGGCACGCTTCAGCGCGGCGAGACCGCGACGGATCTGACCGTGATCCCATCCTGCGCGGTTCTGTTCGAACAGCGGGATGGACTCTCCCGAAGGTCCGACGCGCGCCGCCGTGCGCGACGCCTGGATCTCCATGAGCGCGACCAGACCATGAATCTCCGGTTCGTTCGGGGCGAGCTCGGCCAGAATACGCCCAAGGCGCAGCGCGTCTTCGCAGAGCCCAGGCCGCATCCAATCGTCACCGGCGGTCGCCGAATAGCCCTCGTTGAAGATGAAGTAGATGACTTCGAGCACGGACGACAGACGCGCCGCGAGCTCTTCTCGGCGCGGCATCTCGAAAGGAACGCGCTCTTCGGAGAGCGTTCGCTTCGCCCGAACGATGCGCTGCGCGATCGTCGGCTCCGGGACGAGAAACGCACGCGCAATCTCCTCGGTCGTCAAACCTCCGAGCAACCGCAGCGTGAGCGGCACGCGCGCGTCCGTCGAGAGAACCGGATGGCACGCAATGAACATGAGGCGCAGAAGGTCGTCCCCGATGCCGTCGTCGATGGCCGCCTCCAGATCCGGCACGGCCGCCTCCTGCTTCGCCTCGATGTCGTGGCCGAGCTCCTCGTGTTTGCGCTCGACCAGCTTCTTCCGCCGGAGATCGTTCAGCGCGCGATTCTTCGCGGCGGTCATGAGCCATGCGCCCGGATTGTCCGGAACGCCCGACTCCGGCCAGTGCTCGAGCGCCGCAACGAGCGCGTCTTGCGCGAGCTCTTCGGCGAGCCCAACGTCGCGCACCATTCGCGTGAGCCCGGCGATGAGCCTCGCCGACTCGATCCGGAAAACCGCCTCGATGGCGCGGTGCGTGTCTGCAGCCGTCACGGCGCCGACTACAGCATCTCCTTACGGCGACGTCACGACCCCTTGAGCGCTTTGTCGTGCGCCACCTGCAGCTCTTCCCCGAAGTCCGCCGCTTCGTACACCTGACGCAGCTCGATCTCGCCCTGCCCCTCGAAGTGAAGCTCAGGGTTGAACGGCACGCGCTTGGCCCATTCGACCGCCTCTTCCTTGGACTTCACTTGAAGGATCCAGAATCCAGCGATGAGCTCCTTCGCCTCGGTGAAAGGCCCGTCCTTCACGGTGGGCTTTCCGCCGGAGAATTGAATGCGCGCGCCTTTCGAGCTGGGGTGGAGCCCGGCCGCATCGAGCAGCACGCCGGCTTTCACGAGCTCGGCGTTGTACTTGCCCATGGCTTCGAACTCCCTCGGGTCGGGGAGAGCGCCGCTCTCGGTTTTTTTGTTGGCTTTGATGATCATCATGAATCGCATGGGGGGCTCGCTTTCCTTGGGTGTGAGGCGGAAATCGGCTCAGCTTGCCGGAGTAGCGAGCGGGGCCTGGGTCTTGTCCTCATACCCGGGCGACAGTCGAGAGGGCCCGGGATCGACAGAGGGTGATCCTTTTTTCGCGCGCCAGCTACGTGCGCGAAAGGTGGAGGGGGCTTGCGCTCCGCCCAATCAGAAGGGCCGCCGATCCCCCCCGAACGTGAAGCGATCAGCGGCAGATGCCTGTCTTGTCCGGTTGCGGCAAGCACGTCGAGCCGGCGCCGCATGTGCGCGTCACCCAACGCGGCACTCGGCCGCCCCCCCGGTGTCGATGGTGCAGATCTGCATCGCGCCGCCCACGCCACATTGCTTGCCGGCCAGGGCGAGGCCGGGGTTATGGTCATCGCAGTCCTTACCGCAAAGGCCCTACTTCCCGCGCCTTGCAACGGGCATGTAACGCTTGCGACAAGCGACGGGACCGCGGTCCCGTGGTGGAGGCGCCGGGAATCGAATTGGGGCGCTGGGGGTCCACCACTTGGTTCGAGAAAAACCGTCGAGTCCACACGAAGCACCGCGAATCGTGCGGCCTCCGTGCTTCATCAGCCTGCGCGAGAGTCTTCCCCGTTCCACACGGAACTGCCCAAGTCGTGGAGGAAACTTCCCCGCGCCTCAACTATGCGGCAGCGGGCTGCCAATGACGATCATGAACCCGAAGTTCAACATGAACAGGAGGGGGATCCCGACGGTCATCGATCTTCACGAGGTCGTCGACAGAGTAGTCCTCAACCGGCCAGCCCCGAACCACGATGAGGCGCAGCAGTCGGTCCGAGGTCGAGCTGATGGGCTCCTTCTCGTTCTCCCACCGGGAAACGGTCTCGGAGTTCACCCCCATGCGGGAGGCGAAGTCCACCCCCGACCACCCCATGTACTTCCGAAGGTAACGAACCTCGGCCCCGAGGAAGCGGGCGGGCTTGTGGACGAGGGCCATCGCGATGGCGCGGTGAAGTTCTGCCACGCGGGGAAGAGGAACCTCTTGGGTCCCGCAGTTCGGGCACCGACGAATCTCCACATCCTTGAGGATGACGTTCGGCAACCCCGACTCGTTGTAGCGGTACGCCTCTCGGGAAGAGGTCATCTCGCCGGAGCACGCCTTGCACTTCTTCATGACTTTTGCCTCCAGGCGGTGACCACGATGAGTTCCATCTCGCTCACGTCATCTTCATCGGCGGGAAGGGCTTCAACGTCGGGCTCGAACGCAGCAACGGCAGCCATTCGCTGCGTCAGGACCCGATACCTCCAGGAACCGTTCTCCCACTCGGCAGGCTGAACGATGCCACCCCGGAGGATGTTCACCACGTCCACGTCGGTTAGGTTGTCCTTACTCATCTCGATGAGGGCGTGAGGTGAGAGCACGAAGATCCCTTCTTCCAGCAGCCTGCGCAGGAAACGGCGAGCATCTGTCTCCCGCAGAGGCATCGCAGGGAATCTACGGGATCTTGCGTAAATGTCAAGTCATGCGAAAACAGCACGACCGCCACGGCCCGGCCCTCGGTGTTTGTGGAGCCTGGAAGGACATCCAGAAGAACCCAAAGTCCCAAGGTTGAGCACAGTGGTTCGAGAGCTCGTGGGCAAAGATCGTGGAGTCCTTCTTCAGCAGGAAGACGGCACGCCAATGACCCCGAAGATGCTCCGGATGATGATGATGCACATCCAGAGGGAAGCGGGGCTCAACGATAGTGGGGCGCTCCACATCCTGCGTCACACGTTCTGCTCCCACCTGGCGATGGCGGGCGTGCCGGTGATGGAGAGGCGGTAGCAGCCGACCGCGCAGTCATGGCCCGACCGGCTCCGGAACTGGACGTCGGGGCCTGACTTCTTCCCCCCGAGTCGCTGGATGTTCTGGCCGCCGCGCTTCAAGGCAGCGGCGATCCGAACCTCGTACCGCGCGTCCGCTGCCTCGTCTCGCTCCTTCACGCTCCTTCACCTTGGCCGTGCGTCTGCCTCTTTCTCCTTGGCGCTCAACACGATGAACCTGTCGTTGATCTCGACAGCACCGATCAAGGCACTTTCTCCAGCCATATGTCCCCCATACCGAAGGTATTTGTAGCGGCTACGTGCGCCATGCTGGTCCGCGAAAGGTCGTAGCTCTCTTCTCGCGAACTCCTCATCGATGAGGCGCATCAGCATGGTGCCGCGCGTGTGCTCCTCCTTGATACCGCGTGCGGCATTTCGCTGGTTGGCGAGGGCAACCAAGTGATCGAGCTTGCCGATCGTCTCCTCTACGAACGAGAAGGCCGCTCTCTTCTTGTAGAGGACGTTGCTCTTGAACTCCCAGGCAATCAGCGAACGGACGACCGCTGCCGGGCTGGTCTTCCTCCTGAGCCTCCGAGGACTGGTGCTGTCCACCCAGTAGGCTTCTGCTCGGCGCACGATGGCTGTTAGCCACCCCACCTCCTTCTCGTTGAGGCGGATGCCGAGATGCTTGGCGTGGACGGTCGAGCGGTCTTCACGGGGCTTGCCGGCCATGGTTCCGAGAGTCTGTCTGAAACGCATCTTCGTTTCACGATCATTGATCGTCCGCGACTGATGGACCCCGATCGGAGGAATCGACCATCGGTAACCTATGGACACCATTGCGTCTAACGCAGCGCGTGCATCCGACATCCACCCATTCACTGCAAGGGTTGGCGCACAGGCAGAAGCAAACACGAGAGCGGGCCAAACGGTTCGTCTCTCCCCAACCACGGAGCACACATCATGAACACGACCCTCGTCATGTACCCCGAGGTGCGTGAGGAGCTTCGTAGAGCGCAGGCCGACCTCGCGCTGGCGCTCTCGTTCATCGGCGGCAAGTGAGCGGAGGGGCCCCACCCATTCACGGAAGACCGACCCCTCCGAGTAGCAGGGAGACGCACTGCACGAGCTGCGCCCGCAGGAGGGAGAGCATGAGATTACCCGTCTACAAGTTGAAGTTGATTCGCTCGGGCTGGATGTCGTTCCCGCACATCGACATGAACCACCCGCAACTGGCTGCCTTCTTCTTCCACCGCTTGATTGGGCAAGGAGCTGTCGAGCATTCGGCTGCCATCTTCCTTGACCCCGTGGGGCAGGTCACGGGTTCGACCATCATCAGCGTGGGTGATCTTGCGAGCGTGCCGATGATTGCGCGGGAGGTTTTCAAGGCCGCCATCCTGGCCAATGCCAGCAGCGTCATTGTCTCCCATAATCACCCTGCGCCTTCCTCATCCAAGCCCAGCCCCCAGGACATTCGCGCAACCAAGCGGCTGATCAGAGCTGGCAGCATCTTGGGCATCGACGTGTTGGACCACATTGTCGTGGGCCCCAACGGGAAGGACTTCACGTCCATGCGTGAGGCCGGGTTGCTGGGTCTCTGGTGGCCCGACATCAGCGAGCCGGCAAGGCCATCGGCACCTGTCGTCCCGGAATCGACGGCCCCGAATCCTTTGAATTTTTCGAGGTCTTGCCCGGCTATTTCCACGAAATAGGTTCCTCGTGCAACGGCACGTACCACCCAACGCATTCCGCAAGAAGGAGGCCCGACCGACAACGACAGAGGAACAGGATCATGAGCAGTACAACCGAAGCTCCGAACCCGGAGGCAATCAAGACCGAGACCGAGATCACGAACGAGACCGCAACCGAGCCAACCCCAGAAGTGCTCACCGCAGAGCAAGTCGCCAAGCTTCTGCACATCAGCCGAAAGAGCGTCTACGCCTCGTTCAGGAAGGGAGAGATTCCCGGAGGCAGACGAATCGGAGCCGCCCTCCGGTTCTCGCGCACGCGAGTGCTACAGTGGCTCTTTGACGGTCAAGAACGCGCTCCGCGCTCACCGAGAGGTGCGCGATGAGCGTACGAAAAGAGAAACGCCGCAACCCGAAAACGGGTGCGGTTTGGGAGAAGTACAGGGTGGACGTGGTCGTTACGATGCCCGACGGAAGCACGAAGCGCGTCAACAGGGACGCGCCCGTGCAGACCAAACGTGATGCCGAGAAGTTCGAGCAAGAGCTGAAGCGCTCGATCCTCGACGGCACTTTCGGGAAGAAGGAGGAGAAGCCCGCTCCGACTCTCGTTGAGTTCGAGAAGGAGTTCATCTCGAACTACGCAGAGGCGAACAACAAGAAGAGCGAAGTAGAGACGAAGAAGGGCGTGATCAAGAACCACCTGGTCCCGGCGTTTGGGACCAAGCGACTCGATCAGATCAGCGCCCGTGACATCGAAGCCTTCAAGGGTCTGAAGCTCCGACAGGGCAGCTCAGCGAAGACCGTGAACAACATGCTCACGATCCTTCGCAAGATGCTCTCCGTGGCGCAGGAATGGGAAGTGATCCCGTTCGTTCCGAAGGTGAAGTGGCTGAGGGTGCCGCCCAACAAGTTCGACTTTCTCACGTTCGAGGAAGCCGACCGCTTGATCGGGGCAGCCGATGGCGAATGGCGAGCGATGATCATGCTCGCCTCGAAGACGGGTCTACGTCAGGGCGAGCTGTTAGCGCTCACGTGGGATGACGTTGACTTGGTCAAAGGCCTTCTCGTGGTCT
>Ga0209515_10009208_pt1 | contig 11305 bp, 7 predicted proteins | sample Subgroupgradi54m_FD_187454 | JGI IMG/M metagenome (GOLD analysis project Ga0209515, IMG submission 187454) | Subsurface groundwater microbial communities from S. Glens Falls, New York, USA - GMW60B uncontaminated upgradient, 5.4 m (SPAdes)... ...
CGACCGAATCAATAGCCTGTTGCAGAGTGGATTTTTAGAGACCGGAAAGCTCATGAAATTCTTTCCGAAGGCTTTTTCAACACCCTGCTAAAGAGGTCGATGGCGCCACCTTGGGCCCGCCGCAAGACCAGAAGGCGCATTGCCGGGATAGTAGAAAAAAGACAAACCTTGTAAAAATTCTCCTTCACCCTCCGGAAACCGGAAAATCCTCTTGTAAGAACATATCCTGCCGGTGCGCCCCGCAGTAGGTTAAGAAAAATCATGATACGAATGAAGTGGAGGAACGTGGTGCCGCCGGCATTTGAATTCGCGCGTGCGGCTTTTAAAGTGGAACACGTTCGGGATGTGAATGTTCCGTAACAGCGTAATGGCGATAATGCTCGCTTTTTTGCCGGGAAAGGCGGGCGCGGCGATCAACATCGTTCCTCTGCCGCGGGCAATGACAATGAGGAACGACACCTTCTTTGTGCCCGACACGGTGGCCATTTATTCCGACGACGCGATGTCCGATTCCACCGTGCCGTGGATCGCCAAGCTCTTTCAGCAGGCGGGCAAGAAAACCCGGCATGTGTATCCGGCAAACCAGGCGAAAATCATTGTCCGGCACGCTCCCGGAACGGACACGCTTGGGTCCGACGGATACCGCTTAACGATAACCAAAAACAACATCACCATGGAGGCGCAGACGACAACCGGACAGTTTTATGCGGTGCAGTCGTTGCGCCAGATGTTGCCGCCCGAGGTAGAACGGGGTTACGGCCTTGTTCCGTCCATGATAAAGCTGAATGGCGTAGCGATCACGGACAATAAATCCAGACTGGGCTACCGCGGAACGATGCTCGATGTGAGCCGCCATTTTATTTCGTTGCAATACGTTCGCGAAACCATCGACCGCATGGCGCTTTTAAAGCTCAATGTATTGCATCTTCACCTCACCGACGACCAGGGCTGGCGCATCGAGATCAAGAGTTACCCTAATCTTATAGCGGTAGGCGCAGCCACGCAGGTGGGCGGAGACCATCCGCCGAGCGGGACCCGGTGGTACTACACGCAGGACGAAATGAAAGCGCTGGTCGCCTATGCCGCGGCCAGGAAGATCACCGTGATGCCGGAAATCGACATGCCCGGTCATTGCCAGGCGGCCATTGCCGCATACAATAATCTGGGAACGAGCGGTTCGTGGAGCCATACCCAAGTCTATACCGGTTTCAGTGTCGGGCAAAGCTGTCTGGATATCAATAACGGCATCGCACCGGTGGTCGATACCTTCGCCCGCAAGGTGTGGACCGAACTGGCGCCGATATTCCCCAGTGAATATTTCCATATCGGCGGCGATGAAACCAATAATTGCTCGAAAACCGGTTATACCGCATTTGTCAAACGCATGGAGCAGATTATCCACGGGCTGGGGAGAAAGATGACCGGATGGGACGACATGTACGGTATCTCGTCGGATCCGCTGGTGCAGGCCTGGCATCAGAGCAGCGACCGCCCTGGCTCCATTTATTCCTGGTGCAGCACGATGTATTGGGACCAGAACAACCGGTCGGCGGACACCGGGGCCTATTCGTGGTGCGTATCGCAGGTCACGCTTCAGGACGTGTACGGGGCTTCTCCGCAGGTTACCGGTCCGAATTCCCACCCGGGCGTGGAGGGGTGCCTATGGGGCGATAAAGTCATCGCCGCGAGCGACGACCGGCAGTTGTTTCCGCGCACCGCAGCGGAAGCGGAAATCGGATGGACGGCCACGAATAACTGGTCGGACTTTGCAACCCGGATCGCCCCCTTCAGCGTCCGCTTCAATCTGATGGGAATGTCGTGGTATACAAACGAAAATCTCGTCGCCTGGCAGGCGGGGTACGCGCAATACCGGGACAGCTCCGCCATTTCGGCTTTTTCCGGTTTTATGCCGGCTTCAGTCCGGGTCGATACCATCGGGGCGTCCTTCATCATCGGATCCAATCCGTACCGGACGCCGGCGCTCAAATCAGCTGCCTATTACAGGATTTTCGACCATCGCGGACGGTTGATCGGCTTGACCGACGGACGTGGATTGGAAGCTGCGGTGAAGTCAAGGGACTATCCGGAAGGCGTCTATTTCATTGTCGAGGAAAAGAGTAGGAATGTTCAAAGCATCCTTAAATAATCCAGCAGAAGGATCGTTGTTATGAAATTATTGCGGCAATTGCCGGTAGTCTTGGGTCTTGTCGTCGCGGCAAACGCAACCACGCCGAAGCAGGCGGCAGCGCGGTGGGCCTCGTTCGCGCCCGGTATGACGGGTAAGATCGTTTACGGAGACGTTGCGCCGCAGGGCAGGATATGCGTGCTTGATCTGATCGCCGGCGAGACGAAGCAAATCGCCAAGTACGACGTGGAAGCGGACAGGACCGTTTACGGGAGCGCCGGCTTTCGCTGGTCGCCCAGCGGTAAAAGAATAATGACGCAGAACTACGACAGCGTCAATGTGCTCAACGAAGACGGTACGAATTTCAAACGCATCGCAAAAGCCAATGCATGCTGCGACATGATCTGGGGTGATTGGGAGAACGACAGCGCAATCGTATACAGCACGGGCAAAACGGTCGTTCGCACGGCAATCCATGCGGACAATACTCCCGGGGCCACCGAAGTGCTGGTCGGCACGCCGCCCTCCGGGGACGGTTATACCTGCGTCGGCATCAACGGCGATTGGCTGACCTACCTCGACTACCTGGCCAATCAAAAGTGCTGCGGCGGAGGTCACCGTCCGCTGCTGAAGAACCTGAAAACCGGCGTCGTCACGAAGTTGATCGCCGATAAGGAGGATATGTGCCAATTGACCAATATCCCCGATCCCCATTATAAAGCGGTTGGAGAGATGTGGACCCATCTGGTGCCCGGCACGATAACCGATACGAACGGGAACCATATCGAGGAGCTCCCGAGAATCGGATCTTATCCGCAACGGGAGTTTGCTTGGTCGAACCAGTTGGAATACTTCATGAGCCAGGGCGAAAACAGTTCCAACCAATGGGCATGGATCCGCAGCTGGTCCAAACGCGGCACGAGCGCAAACATCGTCGTGAGCGATACGGGGAGCATGGTGATGTTTTTCCCCGACCTGTGGGTCGCGCCGGCGGGAGGGGTAGGGACGCTGGGCCGGGCCGGATCCCACAACTCCTGGCCTCCTGCGGGTAAGCTACCGGCGATGTCGCTTGCGGAACTCGCGGCCAGACGCGCCGTTATTTACAATGCCAAGGGCTCGGCAACCGACCCTCGGCGCGTCGGTTCGATTCCCGCCGGAATCCATATTGTCAAGACGCCCGGCGCCGCGCCCGAACGTTGTCTGGTGCGGGGGAAATAACATGGAAAACCCGGAAACCACGAAAAGAGCAATGGTGAAATCCACTGCGTTTGGATTCCTGTTGCGCGCGTTTCTCGCTTGCGCTCTCGCCTGCATTTCCGCATGCGATAGCGGCAGCGGGCCGACATCTCCCCAGACGCCGGACGTACCGAAAACACTTTCCCCAACCGCTTCGGCAGTTGCGGTGTCGATTAGGCCGACGCTTACCTGGAATGCTTCCGTCGGCGCGACGTCATATACGGTGCAACTCTCGGTGAACGCGGCCTTCGACAGTGCGATTGTCGACGATTCGACGGTTGCGCGGGATTCGTTCACTGTTTCAGGTTTTCTCGCAAACAACACCCTGTATTACTGGAGGGTGAAGGCGAAGAACAGCGACGGTGCGAGCGCCTGGTCGGGCGTCGCGAACTTTACGACGGATATGGAACGGCTTGTCCTGCTGGCGCCGAACGGCGGCAAAACCTACCATGCGGGCGACACTATCCCGGTTTCATTCGAATACCGGAACCGGCCGGATACAACCTATTTCGTCAGCCTGTGGTTCTCGCCTGACGGAGGCAAATCGTTCGATATGCCGGTGTGGGGCGCGCACAATACCCTCCACTGGAGAGGATCGCCGCGAATAGACACGGTCTGGATTGTCCCGACCGATACCACCCTTTTCGGCAATTACGTGACTACTCAGGCCAAGATCAGGGTCGAGGATTATACGAAAAAAAAGACCGAAAACGATGCGAGTGATCAAGCATTTACAATACTAAGCAGGTAATGGATTTCACCTCGAAGGTAAAGATGCTGATCCAATACGGTCGAAACCACTTTCTCTTTCTATTAGTCGGAATTTCGATTTTCCTCCTTGCTCCGGCATTCGGGCAGTTGAGTACCGCCCGGATCACGGTTACGCAGGGACGGCTGGATACGGTCTGCGGTACGCATAACGTAAAGCTCGTTTTCATGTGTAAAAACATCGGGTACTACGTCGATTTCTCGGAGGCCGCGCCGCAGATCAGACAAATGGCGAACGTGACCAACTCCTTTTTCCCTGTCATCTCCTCCGACGGAAAATCGATCACCTATCAGAGCGGAATCGAGGCCGAGGGTCCTTCGACGAGTCCGGTTCCCGGAAAAGTGTGGTTCCGCGAACTGGCCGTGAACGGGACGCCGATCAAGGTTGCCGACACCGGATATGTTCCCCGTTTCGTGCAGAACGCTCCGGTCGACACCCCGGCCATCATCTATTCCACGAGCGTGGCTTGTCCGCAGCAAATCTGCTACTCCACCGGCCGGACCGTTGTGCGCAAGATTTTCAATAAAATTCCGCTGCCGGTCGAGATCCTTTTCGCCGGGGGCAGCTACTACGGCGGGCTCTCGTGGGACAACCGGTACCTGATCACCGGCTGGCCGGGCGGGCCGAACGGTTTCATGCTCGACCTCCAAAACAGCGCGGCCGGGCCGCATGCCGTGCATACCATGCGGGTAAAGAAGAACGGCACGGACGTCGACACGTCCGTGAGCATAGGGACTTGCAATATCTCCCGGTCGCCGAGCAGGGTTTTCACCAATACGATGCTTTATTACGATTTCGGCTCGGGGGCATTGGAAACCGCTAAATGCTTCCATCCGGTCCTGGGGTCATGGCCGTCCCATTCGCTGCTGTTCATTTCGAGGTACGACTCCGAAGATTTGAAAACATTCAGGCTGCCGGCGGACCGGCAGCTCGTGCCGACGGCGGACGCCCAGGGACTCGGCGAAGCGGTTGAGAAAGAGTGGTACTATCCCGAGTGGTCGAACCATCCGTACTACGCCGCCTCGTGCCTGAACATCGACCGGTTATGGCTCAAGAGCGGGAATTGGGAGCATACCTACAACACCGAGTCGATATATCTGGTGGGACTCAAGGACTCCACATATGTAAAGCTTATCGAAAGCACCGATACGTCTTACGCCTCGGCGACCAGCTTCATTTATCCCGGGGTCTGGGCGGAAACACCCGCCGGATTCCAGGAGGACCCGGCCTGGCTCGCGAAGACGATCTGGCAGAGCACCGGTGTGAGAAATCCCATCGGTAATTCCAAACGATTTACTTCCCTTAAGGCAATCCTGTCCGACCCGCTGATCACCGGAATTTCACTCTTCAACCTTTCGGGAAGAAAAATCGCGACGCTGCCTCTCGCGGCCGGTCTCACGCTGGAGAAGGTGCGGAAACTTGCCGGTCCGGGAAATTATTTCATCGGAATCAGCCGCAGAGGAAAACAGCGGGAATATATCCGGATTGCCGATGTTCAATAGTGGGAGTTTTTGAACATTTCCCCCTGCTTTTGCTTCATCAAGGGGTGATGGTAAAGTCGTTGGATCTCTCATAAATGACACTGGGTTTGGTGTATTCATCCACCTTGATTCTGCACTTCGCGTTGTTTGCCAATGCGAACTTGCCGGTTCTCAAGTAGTTGACGGTATCCGGAATCAACCAGGAGAAGTTTTCCCATTGTGCATCGACCGGAGTGATCGAGCGTTGGTTGAGATTGATCCAGGTTTTTCCATCATCGGGGGATAATTGGATATCGACGGCGTTGACGTCGGTTTTTCCTTGACCCTGTTCGGTCCACTTTACAATCAACGTGGAACCGATTTTGAAGCTCTCCCCGCCTTTGGGGAAGACCAGCAGAATTTCGGAAGTGTCGGCGGGTCCGGTGGGTCCGGTTGCCGAACTGTTACAGCCACTAATGGACAAGAATGCCGAAGTAGCGGCAAAAGCCATGGCGGCACCGAACGCAAATAAAACGCCGCGAGATTTGTTTGAACGCATTTCATCGCCCCCCTGCAATTAACCAACCTACTAACCGACGGATTCCAAACTAGTGGGTAGAGGCCATTTATAATAAATAACTACTTCCGCGACCATGTGGCCCTTGCAGGCCGATCCGGATTTGCGCGTTGCGCGCGGCCGGCGTTTCCCGTACTGCGGACCCCTTAAGGGCCTGCGTCCCGGCTTCGCTTATCGGTTTGCGAATATCCGGAATCAGAGCCGCGCGCACGCCCATAGGATTTGGAGGAGTTTCATAATGTCGGATTGCCGGGATAGTAGGAAAAAGACAAAGCTTGTAAAAAATCTCCCTCACCGCCCGGAAACCGGAAAATCCTGTTTCAAGAACGTATCCCGGCGCTCCTCTCCGCAGTAGGTTAAGGCCTCCATCATCCTAGGAGGCCGTTATCCAAATCATACCGGTTCGGGCCCTGATATCCGCGGTCCTCTTGTTTTCCGCCATCAAGCCGTCCTCGGCCCAGGGAACCAAGGACAGCGATAAGATGCTGGACAAGACGTTTCAGTCATCCGTGGGGGCGCTGAAGTATCTCCTTTTCGTTCCCAAGGGTTACAGCGCGACCCAGCGTTACCCTCTGGTCGTTTCCTTGCGCGGCGCGGGCAACACCTATCTGGGCGCCACGAATGATTTCGATCAGGCCCATCCTTGGATCGAAGACAGCATCCAGGCCCGAGTGCCGCATTTCATCCTGGTCCCCGAATGCATTTCAGGAGATTGGGGAGGCCTGGCGGGAGCCCACTCCAACGGCGTCATGGCGGCGTCTTCGAAAGCCGTCATCGAAGCCATCGAAGATCTGAAGAAACAATATTCCCTGGACACGAACCGTTTCATTCTCGCGGGCTTTTCCATCGGAGGTTCGGGAACCTACCATATCATCGAGTTGAAGCCCGGCTACTTCGCCGCCGCCGTGCCCTGCTCGGCGGGAGGCGACTCCACCCAAATGGAGTCCATCGCCAAGACGCCCATTTGGCATCACCAAGGGAGCGAAGATCGTGGGGCCGCCGCCGGCCGCCGCATGGCCGAGGCGCTGGAAAACCATCATCATCCGGTTGTCCGCATGGTCTGCGACTATGCCATCAATTCGCCCGCCGTCTGGCGTACCGAAGTCCAGAAAGGCGCCAAGCCCGAAGACATCATCTTCAAGAACCCCAAGCCTCCGGTCACCGTGGATTCGCTCCGTCGCGCCATCGCCGCCGGCGCGAACGACATCTACACCGAAATGACCGGAGGAACCCATGAAGCCGGTTGGATCGGGGCCGCGCATAACCCCTTGATCGCGACCTGGGCGTTTTCGAAAGTGCGGGGCGGCATGACGGTATCCCTGGCCCCCAAGGCCTCGGGAGCCTGGACGAAACGGAATGGCGTGTACCTGTCTTACGGCAACCTGACCGACCCGGCGGACGGCTTTATCTCCACGCTGCTTGGGCGCCGCGTGGAGCACCGGAATCCATACTTTTCGCATCCATACTTTGAGCATAAGAGGGAGCTGCAATGAACTTACGGACTCTGATACTGTCGGCCCTGTCCATGGGGGTCGCGGTCAATGCGCAACAAACCAATGTCCGCGGCAAGGTAACCGATGGCGCGGGGAAAGCGGTGGCGAATGCCATCGTGGAGCTTGCGCGCCTGAAATACAAGGATACCACCGGTTCGGACGGGGCATTCTCCTTGAGTATATCGTCGAATGCGCTGCGGGGCTTACCGGGAGCGGAGCCCTGGGACATCGCCATGGATCACGGCGTGCTCGTGCTTTCCGTGGCCATGCCGGCGCCGATGCAAGTCGAAGTCTTCGACGTAAGAGGCAATCTCCTGGACCGGAAGGCCATGGATAAGGCGTCGGCGGGAGTCTATCGCCTGGATCTCGCGGGGAGGCTCCCGACGGGAAACCTCATGATCGTCAAGGCTACCCTCGGAAATGAGGTGAAGACGTTCCAATACTTCAAGATGGCCGATGGCGATCGTGCGACCGAGGTTTCCCCCGGGTATTCCTCCCCTGTCGGCGCCAGGTTGGCGAAGACGGCCGCCGCGATTGACACGCTCAAGGTTTCCGCCGCCGGATTCGCGTCCAAATCGTTGCTGCTTTCCTCCTACGATACGACGGTCAACGTGACCCTGGAAGCCTCCTCCGGGGACTATTGGGGAGGACTGAAGAATCCCCCCGGCAATAGCGCCGGCTGCGGCAAGACCACGACCGTGACCAACGGCAAGAAGACGATCATGAGCGGCGGCGTGTCCCGGGCGTACATCATCGATATCCCCGCCGGCTACGACATGAACAAGCCTTATCGCTTCTTCTATTGTTCCCATTGGATCGGCGCCCGCGCGGAAGATGTCCAAGGCCAGGACTACTACTTCCTAAAGCCCTTGGCGAAAGCGGCGAACGAGCCCGCCATTTTCCTCGCGCCCCAAGCGCTCCCCGGGAATCCGGGAGGGACCTGGGATACGCAGAAAAATACCGACCAGGTGTTGTTCGATGACCTCCTGGCCTACGTCAAGGAAAACCTTTGCATCGATACCACGCGCGTCTTCGCGACCGGTTTCAGCTTCGGCGGCATGATGACCTATTCCCTTTCGGAGAATCACCAAAAGCAGATCCGCGCCGCCGTAGGCATCGCGCCCGCCAATTACAACATCTATGTGCCCACGAAAACCCACCAACCCCTCGCCTGGATGCAAACGACCGGCGTGAACGACGGCACCTGCCCGTGGGTCAATGGGAACAGTACCACCCAAGGCTCGAAATACATCGCCATCGGACATGCCACCGACAACGGGTGCGCCATTCCCACCGATATCCCGACCTGGAAACAGGGAGGCCACCTCTGCTATGACTTCAGCGGGTGCAAGACGGGATATCCCACCAAGGCATGCACCTTCAACGGGCCCCATACGAATATCGCCAATGATCCCGGCAGCAATGCGAACTGGATACCCGAGGAGTCCTGGAAATTCTTCCTGCAGTTCTGATGGCGATGCGGCGGCTGATGGGGTTTTAGGCCCCCGCCGTCATTCCGCTGAAATCCTCTATATTAGCCCGGTTCCACCGGCCGCACCGGCACTTCGCCATCCATCGTTCACTACCTAGAGAACGGATCCGGGATAGCCGCCGCGTGGCCGCCTGCCATTGGAGATAAGTTTCCCATATCGCCCTAACGGTAAGGATGGGAAAATGGTTCGCTCCCTGAACAAGGCTCTCCAGTTTGGCCTGCTCGCGTTAATCGTGGCCAGCCGCACGGCGTGGGGCATTCAATTCACCGATGGCGCCACGCAGCTCACCATCGATGCCGCAAAATACCAGATCGTGTTCGACAAAGTCAACGGCAGCATCGCTGCGATTGTCGACAAATCGACCAACGGGAAAGTGTCCTACGGCGACCGCAGCGGGTTCCTCTGGTATTCAAGGTCCGGAGTGATGCCGGCCGAATACATCGATGCGAAGAGTTGCCCGATGACCTATGCCTGGCAGGCGGCTTCCAACACCTTGACTCTCCACTACACGGGCGTATTGACGGTTGATGTCAAAGTGACGGCATCGGAAACGGATGGAATCGAACTCGCCGCCCAGGTAAACAATACCCGCACCGCCGTTATCGATACCTTCAGTTTCCCCTCCAACCTGATCCTCAACGTCGAGGAAATCAAGGACTTCTTCTATCCGCGCGATCCGGGCATCACCCTTCCGAAGGCTTTTTTCACCGCGCGCAAATCCTTCGCGGAAGTCTACCCCGGGCACATTTTCGCCGATTTCGTCGCGGTCCGGACCACCAACGGTTCCCTGGCGCTTTATACCAAAGGAAAGGACAAGAATCTCGAGAATACCGTGGTGGGAATCTGGGACCCCGGTACCGGCACCTCTACCATGTTGCAGCATAAATTCTCCAGCGAGGTGGCGCCCGGGCAGACCCGGAATTTCCCGCCGGTAGCCATCCATATCGGCGAGACGTATGTCACCTCCGGCATCGCCTACCGCAATGATAACGGCATCGACAAATTCCCGAGCCTTGCGGAAAAGCTCGGGGCCAAGAAGGACCGGTTCTTCAGCGAGGTTGTTTACAAATGGGACATGACCGCGACCGGCCTGTCATTCGCCCTATCGAAGGCCGGCGTCATCGATAAATTGCCGCTTCCGGGAATCCTGCTGCCTGTTACTTTCCAGAACGCCAAGCATGATCAGAAGTATCCCGATTTCCTTCCTCCCAACCCGTTGTTCGGCACCACCGACCAGATGAAGGATATGGTCAGCTATGCGCATTCGAAGGGAAGCCTCGTCTATCCCTACGTGAATTTTTCCTGGTGGGACCTGAATTCGCCGACGCTGCAGAGCCTGCCTGCGGGAGTCACGGTAGCGAACATCTCGGAACGGCAGGAAACCTATAGCGGAACCGTCGGCGTGGACGTGATTCCGGACAATGCTTTCGTCCTGAAGCGCACGATGGATGAGCGCGACAAGCTGTGCCTGCCGGCAAACGTCGGGTTGGACGGGCTGCTGGAAGATCAATGGGGCGTGCACCCTATGCTTACGACCACGCATTACAACGCCGTGCAGACGAACCTGGCAGCGGGCAAGGCCTATAACCTGGGCACCGAGTGCGGCGTCGATATGCAGGCGAAATACCTCGCCACCTTCCAGGGCTCCATGTATGATTGGGACGTCCGTTGGCCGGACGTTACCACCACCTACTCCTTCTACTACCCCATGGAGGGCGTTATTCTGCGCGATAAGGTCCTGCTTTATCAGCATGGCCTTTCCCAAATCGGCTGGACCCATAGCAAAGCGGTGCTGCGCTGGAATCTCGCCTATGGATATCAATTGAGCAGTTCGGTGTACCTCTACGCCGACGCACCGACCTCCCCGGCGCCGGAGGATTTCAAAAAGGATGGCCTGCACATCGACGACAATCCCTGGATCAAGGTCGATGGGGTATTCCAGAAGTTCGTTCTCTCGCGGTATGCCGATGAAACCGTCACGAACTTCGAGGACTTGGGCAACGGCATTTTCAAAACGAGCTTCAAGACCTTCTCCACCTATTCCAGTTGGGCAAAACAGCCCTATGCCGTCAGTGGCCATACGATTTCCGCGGACGGCGTCGCCACCATCGCAAACAATGGCTTGGCGGTTGCGGGCGTTTTCACCGCGTTC
>Ga0209515_10009209_pt1 | contig 11304 bp, 13 predicted proteins | sample Subgroupgradi54m_FD_187454 | JGI IMG/M metagenome (GOLD analysis project Ga0209515, IMG submission 187454) | Subsurface groundwater microbial communities from S. Glens Falls, New York, USA - GMW60B uncontaminated upgradient, 5.4 m (SPAdes)... ...
CCGCCTATGAGTATTCTCGCCGCGTAGAGGCCGGTCTTTAGGCGGGCCTATAAAGTACAATGAAGGTTTCAGAAGTCCGTCAAATTCACGGCAGTAGGGTATGGGCCACGACTGGATCGCGGTGCGCGGCGCCCGCGTTCACAATCTCAAGAATATCGACGTCGACCTCCCGCGCGATCAGCTGGTTGTCATCACCGGCCTGTCGGGCTCCGGGAAGTCGTCTCTTGCCTTTGACACGATCTACGCAGAGGGCCAGCGGCGCTATGTCGAGTCGCTGTCGGCGTACGCCCGCCAGTTCCTCGAGCAGATGGAGAAGCCCGACGTCGATCTGATCGAGGGTCTTTCGCCTGCGATCTCCATCGAGCAGAAGACCACCGGATCGAACCCGCGCTCGACCGTCGGGACGGTCACCGAGATCTACGATTACATGCGGCTGCTGTTCGCCAACATCGGCGTGCCGCACTGCTACAACTGTGGCCGCGAGATCTCGGCGCAGTCGCTCGAGCGGATTCTCGACCTGGTGATGCTCTATCCGACCGACGCGCGCATCAACGTGCTCGCGCCGGTGGTCCGCGGCCGCAAGGGTGAGTTCAAGAAGGAGCTTCAGGCGCTCCGCCAGCGCGGCTTCACGAAGGCGCGCATCGACGGGCAGTTCCGCTCGCTCGACGACGACATCAAGCTCGATCGCCGCAGGAATCACAACATCGACATCGTCGTCGACCGCCTGATCGTGAGGTCGGGCATCGAGCGCCGGCTCTCGGAATCGCTCGAGACGGCGCTCACACTCGCCCGCGACATCGTCGTGATCAATTCGTACGAGAGCGGCGACCAGCTGTTCTCGCGATCGCTTGCCTGTGTGACGTGCGGGATCTCGATGCCCGAGATGACGCCGCGCGCGTTTTCGTTCAACTCACCCCACGGCGCATGCCCCGGCTGCCAGGGGCTTGGCGCGACGTATGACTTCGACCCACGACTCATCGTGCCGGACGAATCGAAATCGCTGCTGGGCGGAGCGATTGCGCCGTGGGTGCGAGGCGATCGGAAGCTCATTCGCGAAGCGATCATGACGCTGGCGCAGACGTTTGGCATCGACCCCGACGCACCTTTCTCGAAGCTCCCGAAGAAGCATCGCGACCTGATCCTCCACGGTCCGTCGGCGGGTGCGAGGGTCGCGAAGGTTGCCTCGAAGCCGGCAGCACCAGCAGACGATGACAAGGACGATGAGGTTGAGGAGGAATTCGAGATGCCGAAGCCTCGCCGAAGGGGCGCGAGCCGCGAAGGCCGGGGGCGCATCGCCGATCCGTTTGGAAAAGGCTTCGAAGGCGTGATCCCGAACCTGCGGCGGCGCTATGAGGAGGGCTCGTGGGCCGTGCAGGAGGATCTCGAGCCGTTCCGCACGCTGCGCGAGTGTCCGCAGTGCAAGGGGCAGCGGCTGAAGCCCGAGAGTCTCGCCGTGCATGTCAAGGACCGCGGCATCGCCGACTACGTCAACCTGCCGATCAGCGAAGCGCTCGAGGTCTTCAAGGCATTCGAGCTGACGGAGCGCGAGGGGCTGATTGCCACCCGCGTGGTTCGCGAAATTCGCGAGCGCCTCACGTTTCTGGACGACGTCGGCGTCGGCTACCTCACGCTCAACCGCAGCGCAGCAACACTGTCTGGCGGCGAAGGGCAGCGCATCCGTCTCGCGACGCAGATCGGCGCGAACCTGACCGGCGTGCTGTACGTGCTCGATGAGCCGTCGATCGGCCTGCACCAACGCGACAACCGGAAGCTCCTGTCGACGCTCGCGCGGCTTCGAGATCTCGGCAACACGGTGGTGGTCGTGGAGCACGACGAAGAGACGATCCGGATGGCCGACTGGGTGGTGGACCTCGGACCAGGGGCAGGCGAGCACGGCGGAGAGGTGATCTTCCAGGGCCTCCCCGAGGATTTGTTGAAGAACGGCAACGGCTCGCTGACGGGCGCCTACCTGCGCGGCGAACGCGCCATCGCCACGCCGGCATCGCGCAGGCCCGCGCTCAAAGGCGAGATCGTCATCCGCGGCGCGCGCGCCAACAACCTGAAGAACGTGGACGTCACGATCCCGCTTGGCACGCTGACGGCCGTCACAGGCGTCAGCGGGTCCGGAAAATCCACGCTCGTCAACGACATCCTCTATCGCTCGCTCGCGCACATCTTGTACAAAGCTGCCGCAGATGCAGGCCCGCACGATCGAATCGATGGCATCGAGCTGATCGACAAGGTCATCGAGATCGATCAGTCGCCGATCGGACGAACGCCGCGCTCGAATCCCGCGACCTACACCGGCATGTTCACCTTCATCCGCGAGCTGTTCGCGATGATGCCCGATGCGAAAGCGCGTGGCTTCAAGCCCGGGCGCTTCTCCTTCAATGTGAAAGGCGGGCGCTGCGAGGCGTGCCAGGGTGACGGCGTCATTGCGATCGAGATGCACTTCCTGCCTGACGTGTACGTGACATGCGAGCAGTGCAAGGGGCGCCGCTATAACCGCGAGACGTTGGAGGTTCAATACCGCGGCAAATCGATTGCCGAGGTGCTCGACCTGACCGTCGACCAGGCGTTGCCGCTGCTCGAGAACTTTCCGCCGATCGCCAACAAGCTGCGCACGCTGCAGGACGTGGGGCTGGGCTATATCGAGCTGGGGCAGTCGGCGACGACGCTGAGTGGCGGCGAGGCGCAGCGCGTGAAGCTCTCACGGGAGCTCTCGAGGCGCAGCACCGGGCGCACGCTCTACATCCTGGATGAGCCGACAACGGGATTGCATTTCGAGGACACTCGCAAGCTGCTCGACGTGCTCAACAAGCTGGTCGACCAGGGCAATACCGTGGTCGTCATCGAGCACAACCTCGATGTGATTCGCTGCGCGGACTATCTGATCGACCTCGGCCCTGAAGGGGGCGCTGCGGGCGGGCGCGTGATCGCGAGCGGCACACCCGAGGAGGTCGCCGCGAACCCGAAATCGGTAACCGGCAAATACCTCCAGCCCTTACTCGGGACTGCGGCTTAGCCAGGGTCAGACCCTGGTGATGCGCTGTTCCAGGGTCAGACCCTGGAACGGATCGACTCAACTTCGCAGTTCTTCCAATGATCCGGTGTGTTAAAGTTGCCACAACCCTCGTACGGATGTCTGTGGTCGAAGAGCCACAGTTTCAGAGGAAATCGATTCAAGGGATCCGCGCGATTCGCCGCTAAGCAGCCGAGTCCACAACAGGTTAGGAGGGTTTATATTGAACGGCGCCCGCGGGCACTCTGATTGCTAGGTAGCAGGCACCCCTCGCGGACGGCTCAAAACCAATAATGAACGCACAACGGACGCTCCGCCGACCCATCTCGTGTGCCGGGATTGGCCTCCATTCCGGCAACAAGGTCAGGTTGTCCCTCAAACCTGCCCCCTCGGACTTCGGAATCCGTTTCCGCCGTTCCGATCTCGGCGGCCTGGAAGTGCCCGCAAGCGTGGGCCATGTCGGCGGCATCGATCACGCGACGGGCTTGACCCGCGACGCGGTCAACGTCGGCACGGTCGAACATCTGCTGGCGGCGCTCGTCAGCCTCGGTGTCGACAACGTCATCGTCGAGCTGAATTCACCGGAAGTGCCGATCATGGACGGCAGCGCGGCGCCGTTCGTCTACCTGATTCAGGAGGCCGGCATCAAGCGCCTTCCCGCGGCGCGCGGGTACCTGAAGATGCTGCGGCCGCTCTCGCTGACGCGCGGCGACAAGCGCATCGCGCTCTATCCGTCCGACCACTTCAAGGTGACCTACAGCATCGCGTTCGATCACCCGCTGCTCCGGCATCAGTCCCGGACGATTCGCTTGAACGAAGAGACGTTCATCGACGAGATCGCACCGGCGCGCACCTTCGGATTTTTGAAGGAAGTCGAGATGCTCCGCCAGCACGGGCTCGCGCTCGGCGGCTCGCTCGAGAACGCGATCGTCATCGGCGACACCGGCGTGCTGAACAACGCGCTGCGGTTCGACGACGAGTTCGTGCGGCACAAGATCCTGGACGTGATCGGCGACATGGCGCTCGTCGGCCACCCGATCATCGGCCACCTGGTGGCGCACCGCGGCGGGCATGCGCTCCATACCGAGTTTGCCGCGATGGTGTTACAGGAAAGCGATGCGTGGACGCTGGTGGAAGTGCCGATCGACTCGGCCATGGTCCATGCGCCGATTGCGCAGCCTCTCAGGGAAGGCGCGCGCGCAATCAACTAGAGAGTACTGTCCCGGAAAAGCCTCCAACGCGACGATCAGGGCCGCGATCGATCATCGCGGCCCTTTTTTATTTCGAAATCTTCTTCATGTACGCCCCGAGCTTGTCGTTCTCGTAACGCACGGTATTCAGGAACAAACTCTCGAGGAGGTACGCGCGCCGCTCTGCGTCGTCCATCTGGTCGATGAGATGGGTGATTTCGGCCATCATGTCCTCGAAGGAGCGATCCAGCTCCCGCCTGGCGGTGACCTCGCGGTACAGAATCTCCATGATCGCGAGCAGGTCACCGTCGAGCAAGACCGATGCGCCGGTGGTCGTGCGGATGGTTCGCATGGCTATGCTCCGAAGCTCTTCAGGGCCGACGGCTCGTCGGCGTGAATCTCGAGGAAGTTCTGCGCTCCGGTCATCGTGAGCATCGTTTCTACGCGCTTCTGCACGCCGGCGAGCTTGAGGACGCCGCCGGCCGTGGTGGCCTGCCGGTACAGGTCCATGAGGCAGCCGATCGTGGCGCTGTCGACGTAGGTGACCGTCGAGAGATCGAGCAGCACCTTGCGCTCGCCGCCGCCGATGAGGGACGTGATCGTGTTTGCGAACTCGGAGAGCAGCGGGTACATCAGGCGGCTCTCCTGAATGCGGACGATGGCAACACCGTGCGAGTGATCGGTGGTCAGATTCATCCTGAAACTCCGGTTCTGGTGACGGTATCCTGCCGTTCACGCAGCCGGGCGATCTGGCGCGCCAGCTCCGTCCGGCCTCGATTGATGCGGGACTTGACCGTGCCCTCGGGCACCCCGAGGCGTTCCGCGATCTCCTGGTAGCTCAGCTCCTGGATGTCGCGCAGCACAATCGCGGTGCGCAGCGACGGGGTCAGCTTGTCGAGGGCAGCGCGCAGAACCGCGACGCGGTCGCGGCGCTCGAGCATCGTCTGTGGCGTGTCGCCGCCGATCGGCCGTCCGAGCGTGACGACATCGACGTCACGATTCACGAGCTCGCGCTCGCGCCGGACGCTCCGATAGTGATCGATGCAGAGATTACGGCTCACGCTGATCAGCCACGTCGAGAAGTTCGCGCGGCGATCGAAGGTCCGCAGCGACTTGAACACCTTGAGAAACACGTCCTGCGTGAGGTCTTCGGCTTCGTCGTGCCGGCCGACGAACTTGTACGCGATGTTGAACACCTTGCGCCGATAGAGGCGAATGACGTGTTCCCATGCGGCCTGATCGCCGCTCAGACACCGCTCGATGAGGGAATCGATCTCCTGCGGCGGCGGAGACGCGCCGTCAGAAGCCATCCGTGGCGTGCGAAGCGTCGATGGCTGGAATGCGCGCATGATAACATGCGATTCGCTCGTGTACCAACCGTTTCAACCCTCGGATCAGGGTCTTGCCTGCGACGGCGTCAGCATTCAATCGATCGTCGATCACGCGGGCACGCCGACGTACGTCTACAGCGCGCGCGCGATCCGCGACGCGTATCGCGCGATTGACGACGCGTTCGCATCGTACCCGCACGCGATTCATTACGCGCTGAAGGCGAACTCGACGCTCGCGCTCGTGCGCCTCCTGCGATCGCTCGGCAGCCGCGCCGACGCGAACTCCGGCGGCGAAATCCGCGTGGCGCAACGCGCCGGCTTCGCGCCGGAAGACATCGTGTTCACGGGCGTGGGGAAGACGCGCGACGAGCTCGAGTACGCAATCGCGCAAGGCGTCGGCACCATCAACGCCGAATCGGCGGGTGAGCTCGATCGGATCGCCGCGCTCTCGCGGGCGCAGGGACGCGTCGCCAGCGTGGCGGTGCGCGTGAATCCGGACATCGACGCCAGGAGCCATCCCCACATCTCGACCGGCCTCAAGACGAACAAGTTCGGGGTGCCGCTGCAGGAGGCGCGCGCCATCTATCGTGAGCGGGGCCGCATGGAGGGGCTGCGGTTTGTGGGCGTTCACGTCCACATCGGTTCGCAGATCACCACGCTAGAGCCACTTCGCCGTGCCGCGGAATCGCTTGTCTCGCTTGCGCTGGAACTGCGTGATGACGGATTCAGTCTGCAGCATGTCGATCTCGGCGGCGGGCTTGGCATTGCGTACGAGGGGAGGCCGATCGTGAGTCCCGCCGACTACGCGGGCGCTGTCCTTCCCGAACTGCGCCGCAGCGGACTCCCGGTGGTGCTCGAGCCGGGCCGCGCGGTTGTCGGCTACTCGGGCGCGCTGGTCGCGCGAATCGTCGATACCAAGACCTTCCCCGATGGCCGCGCGTTCGCAGTGCTCGATGCGGGCATGGGCGAGCTGATTCGCCCGGCGCTCTACGGATCCTTCCATCGCATCGTACCGGTGACGCCGCGACAGGGAGCCGAGAAGCCGTGGGACGTGGTGGGACCGATCTGCGAGAGCAGCGACGTCTTCGCCCGCGACCGCATGCTGCCGCCGCTCGATGTCGACGATCTCGTCGCGCTCCTCGACGCGGGCGCGTACGGATCGGTGATGGGATCGAACTACAACCGCCACCTGCTGCCAGCCGAAGTACTGGTGGATGAGGGCACATGGTCGGTGATTCGCCGTCGCCAGACGCTCGAGGACGTCCTCGCCCTTGAAACCTAGCGCCGGGTTGCTCATCGCGTTCGAGGGGCTCGACCAGAGCGGCAAGCAGACGCAAGCCGAGCTGCTGCGCGATCGGTTGATGTCCGGCGGCCGGTCAGTGCGCCTGCTCTCGTTTCCCGATTATCAGACCGCGATCGGCGCCGAGATCGGTCGCGCACTTCGCGGCGAGCGCGACTACGGTCCAGACGTCATGCAGCTGCTCTACGTGGTAAACCGGTACGAGCGGAAGCCAGAGATCGTGCGTGAGAAAGAGGCGGGGACGATTCTCCTCTGCGACCGGTATCTCGCGTCCAGCGTCGCCTACGGCGAGGCGCATGGCCTCGACGCCGCGTGGCTGACCGAGATACAGAAGTACCTGCCGCAGCCCGACATCACGTTCCTGCTCGATATTCCGCCCGACGTTTCGGCTCGGCGCAAGACCGAGGATCGCGACAAGTACGAGCGCGACCTCTCGCTGCTCGCTCGGGTTCGCGACAGCTACCTGCGTCAGGCGCAGGCGGGCTGGGTTCGGCTGGATGCGAGTCGCGATCGCGAGGCGATCGCGGCGGACGTCTTTGCCGAGGTGCGTACGCGCCTGCAGGCGAACTTCTCCAAGTAACGTTGAGCGGGGTGTCGATTCAGGCGCCCGTCGTTCGACGAAATGGCTGGAGGAGAAAAGCGGTCGCATGAAAAAAAACGTCACTCCGAAAAGCGTGGACGAATACCTCGCAGGCGTTCCGGAACCCGCCCGTGGCACCTTGAACAAGGTTCGGGTGGCGATTCGGTCCGCCGCGCCGCCAGAGGCCACGGAATCCATCAGCTATGGGGTTCCGATGTTCAAGTACAAGGGATTGCTGCTGGGGTACGCCGCGTTTTCGAACCATTGCAGTGTGTTCCCTGGTCCGGCGGTGATCGCGGCGTTCAAGGACGAACTCAAGGACTTCACGACATCCAAGGGCACGATCCGATTCCCGGTGGACAAACCTCTGTCAGCCGCTCTTGTGAAAAAGCTGGTGAAGGCGCGAATCGCGCAGAACGAACGCACGAAGCGACGCTGATCGGACGTGCCGTGCGCCTGGGCGGGCGACTCCGCAGCCTGCAAAGCGATGACGCACAAACTAGACGGCGTGGTTGGAAACGAGACCTTCAGTCGCCTGTGCCGGGCCAGGGAGATGCTGCGCGAAACGCGCGATCCTCCGCTGACGATTCAGGACGTGGCCAGAGAGGCCAGGATCTCTCTCCGTACCATTTCATCCGGCGGTTCGCAGCGTTGTTCGGCGAGACACCGCACCAATTCCGGCTACAGGCGCGGATCGAGCATGCCAAGCACCTGCTGGCCGCGGGTCCCTATTCCGTCACCGAGGTGTGCCTGGAGGTCGGCTTCACGAGCCTGGGAAGCTTCAGCGACCTGTTTGCCCGCCGCGTAGGCGTGGCGCCGTCTGTCTACCGGCGCGTGCGAACGGTCAAGCAGGTTCCCGGAAGGCTGCCCGACGAGCTGATTCCCGGTTGCCTGACCTTGATGGGCCGCCTGCCCGCGCACGCCGCAATTTTCGAGAAGCATCCGCCGCGCGTCCTGACACAGACTGAGTGACGGGTGGCGTGACCCGTCACCCAGGCCGGAGGATTTCATTGCGGATCAAGCTGACCAGCATCATGGTCGACAATCAGGACAAGGCGCTCAGGTTTTACTCAGACGTGCTCGGCTTCGTGAAGAAGCACGATATTCCCGTTGGCGAGTTCCGGTGGATTACCGTCGTCTCGCCCGAGGGCCGCGACGATCTCGAGTTGGCGCTCGAGCCGAATGCCAACCCTGCCGGCAAGACTTTTCAAGAGGCGATCTTCAAGCAGGACATCCCAATCTCGGCCTTCGAGGTCGACGACATGGAGACAGAGTTCCGCCGCCTGAAGGGCCTTGGTGTCGTGTTCACCAAGGAGCCGACACGCGCGGGCCCTGTCACCCTCGCGATCTTCTCCGACACGTGCGGCAACCTGATCCAGCTCTATCAGCCCAACGCCGTAGAGGCGGCGTCGGTTCCCTTGCCAGATCCGGCCGTTCTTTGCGGCCGTGATGAGGCCCTTGGCGCCTTTCCCGGCGTCGATGGCGACGACGCCGGCGTCCGGTGCGATGCAGCGGCGGCGACCGCCGCGCGCTCACAGTTGTAGCAGCCGGTTTTTGGACCCGCCTGGCGGATCCGCGATCGCGATCGTGAGCGCTCTCACCTCACGCGCCCCCGCATTCCTCAGTACCTTCGCGCACGCATTCAACGTCGCTCCCGTCGTTCTCACATCGTCCACGAGCACAATCGCGAGGTCTTCGATTGACGGCGCCCACGGCGAGAGCATGAACGCGCCGCGCACGTTCGTGCGGCGCGCGCGTGCCGGGAGCCCCATTTGCGGCGGCGTCGACCGGGCCCGCCACAGCGCGTACACGACCGGGCGATCCAGCGCCCTCGCCAGATCTGCCGCCTGGTTGAAGCCGCGCCTCAGACGGCGCCACGGATGTAGCGGCACCGGAACGACGCAATCGGCATCCTCCAGCAGCGCTGCGCCCGCCTCGCGCATCAGCCTTCCAAGAGGCGGCGCCAGCGACCGCCGTCCTTCGTACTTGTATGCGTGGATGATGTCGCGCAGCGCCCCTTCGTAGTGCCCACCGGCTGCTCCTGTGGCGATCTCGGCGCCGGTCCATGGCGGAGGAGGCTGGCGGCCGATGGCGCCCCAGCAGATGGGGCAGACGCAGCCCTGGGAGGGTGCATCGAGCGGGTGGCCGCACGCCGCGCACGATGGCGCGAGCGTGGCGGCCACGAAGGCGTCTACTCCTCGTCGGAGAATTCGTAGCGCTCGGCGTTGCCCCAGAGCCGCTCGAGCTCGTAGAACGCGCGGCACTCGCGGCTGAAAACGTGCACGACGAAGTTGAAGTAGTCGAGCAGGATCCACTGTGATTTCTCGATGCCCTCGGCCAGATGCGGTCGCTCGCCGAACTCGGTCCTCAGCGTCTCCTGCACCCCGTCGGCAATCGCGTTGATCTGACGCGGGTTCGTGCCCGTGCAGATCACGAAGAAGTCGGTGAAGCTGCCCGCCTTCCGCAGGTCGAGCACCACGACATCGATCGCCTTCTTGTCGAGCGCTGCGCGTACCGCGCCAGCGACGCTCTTCGGAAATCTCGGCGGCGTTTTCTTCCTCGTCGCAGCCGTCGTGACGACGCTCTTAGTTTTCAAGCCGCTCGTTTTCGCCATGCAAATCGTCTACCGCTCCATACAAGTGGTGTGTGAGGATATGCCGCGCGACGGGTGCGGGAACCAGATCGTCAATCGGCTGGCCGGCGGCGAGCCGCGCGCGAATCGCGGTGGAGGAGACGTCGTGCGTCTGCGCCTCCACGAGAAAAATGCGGGTGGGCCCATCGGCAATGCCTTCGACCTGCGGCGCGCCGCACATGCGCGTTCGTAGCTGCGGCGTGCGCGCGGCCGCGGTCTCGATCGTCGTGCCAGGCCTGGCGATGACCACGAAGTGCGCGAGGTCGAGAAAGGAAGGGAACCCATACCACGCGGCAATTTCTGCAAACGCATCGCTGCCGAGAATGAAGAAGAGCTGCGATGCGTTCCAGCCCGCTGCGTGGAGCGAACGCAGCGTATCCGCCGTGTACGACGGTCCCTGCCGGACAAGCTCCATGTCCGAGACGCGATACGCGCTGCGCTCCGCAACGGCCAGCGACACCAGCGCGAAGCGGTGGTACACCGAGGCGCGCGGATCGATGGGGCGGTGCGGCGGGTCGTGCGCGGGAATCAGCAGGATCTGATCGAGCAACAACGCGGCGCGTGCCGCGTCACCCGCGTCGAGGTGGCCGACATGAATCGGATCGAATGTGCCGCCGAGGATGCCGAGACGCCGCGCGCGCCTCATGCGTCGTGCGGAGTCCGCTTCGCCGCCACCAGCCACTCGTCGTCGGGTTGTTCAGCAGCCGGAGGCGGCACGGCGCGGACGGCGACAATCTGACGCCACGCCGCTTCAAGCAGGTCGTCGAGTCCTGTCCCGGCCACCGCCGAGATCCGGAAGAACGGAAGGCCCAGCGCGCGGACGTGGCGTTCGAGCGCTTCGACGCGCGACGGATCGTCGACCGCGTCCATCTTGGTCGCCGCCACGAGCTGCGGCTTTGCGGCGACTTTGGCATCGAACAGGCGCAGCTCTCGGAGAATCGTGTCGAAGTCCTGCACCGGATCGCGTCCCGAGGTGCTCGAGACATCAACCAAGTGCACAAGCACTTTGGTTCGCTCGATGTGGCGCAGGAACTGATGCCCGAGGCCGTGACCCGTGTGCGCGCCCTCAATCAACCCGGGCACGTCGGCCGCCACGAAGCTGCGATCGTCGCCGAGCCTGACGACGCCAAGGTTGGGGGAGAGCGTGGTGAAAGGATAGTCGGCGATCTTCGGGCGCGCCGCCGAGATGCGTGAGATCAGCGTGGACTTGCCGGCGTTCGGGAACCCGACGATGCCGACGTCCGCGATC
>Ga0209515_10009211_pt1 | contig 11300 bp, 7 predicted proteins | sample Subgroupgradi54m_FD_187454 | JGI IMG/M metagenome (GOLD analysis project Ga0209515, IMG submission 187454) | Subsurface groundwater microbial communities from S. Glens Falls, New York, USA - GMW60B uncontaminated upgradient, 5.4 m (SPAdes)... ...
CACCCGCCGCAGCACGGGGAAGAGGCGGGCCAGCTCGACGATGTCGCGCGGCAAGAGCGCCGACACCTGCGCTGCGGGCAGGCGCATGAGATGGTTCGACAGCGCATCGACCAGGGTGTCGAGCGCCTTGTAGGGCACCGACTCGCTCTCGTGGCAGCGACCCGCCAGCACCACCGCCTCGCCGGCGCCACGAACCTCGGCGAGGAAGCTCTGCGCCAGCGCGGTCTTGCCCATTCCTGAAGGGCCGTTCACGAACACCGTGACGCTGTGGCCGCAGCGGGTGGCCTCGAGCGCAGCGCGCAGGCCGCGGCGCTCGGCGTAGCGGCCGATGAACTGGCCCTCGGAGGACAGGTCGTAGGCCTGGGGCGCGCGCAGGGGACCGTGAGCCAGCGCCTCGCGCACCTCGCGCCCGCTCGGGCGCGCGGCCGGATCGCGGCGCAAGAGCGCGCTGCACAGCGCGTCCAGCTCGTCGGGAACATCGGGCGCGCACTGGCTGGGCGGAGGCGCGTCGCTGCGCGCCTTGAGCCACAGCACGCGGGTGCGATCGCCGTTGAAGGGCAGCCGGCCGGTGAGCGCCTCGTAGAGCATCACGCCCACCGAGTACCAGTCGGTGGCCTCGCCCAGCGGCTGGCCGGTGGCCTGCTCGGGCGACATGTACATGGGCGTGCCGGCCACCATCTGCTTGGGCTCGGAGTCTTCCTCGCTGCGTGCGCCCACCAGGTCGGAGATCAGGCCGAAGTCGCACAGCACCACGCGGCCTTCGCGCGTCACCAGCACGTTGGACGGCTTGAGGTCGCGGTGCAGCCGACCGGCCCGGTGCAGCGCGCACACCCCCTCGGCGAGCTGCTGCATGGCCGGCCACAGCTTGTCCGGCTGCGCGCAGCCACGCGCGGACGGGCGCGGCGTGGGCGCGAGGCGCGGCGCGGGCGAATGCGAAGGCCGGCTCAGGCTGCCCGGCGTGGTCTCCTCGGTGGTCGGGGGCGTGCCCTCGTTCTCGATGCCCAGGTGCTGCGTGAAGGGCAGGCCGTCGATGAGCTCCATGGTGAAGAACCAGTCGTTGCCCGTCGACAGCAGCTCGTACAGGTTGACCAGGTTGGGGTGGGCCAGGTCGGCGAGCGCGCGGAACTCGCGCTTGAAGCGGAACAGGGTCTCACCCTCGACCTCGCGCAGCACCTTGATGGCCACCTCGCCGCCGCGCGCGCGGTCGAGCGCGCGGTAGACCACACCCATGCCGCCCGCGCCCAGGCGCTCCTTGATGACGAAGCGCTCGTGCTTGGCCAGCTCGCCCAGGCCGGCGCGCTCGTCGGCGAAGCGACGGTGCAGCGCCAGCTCGGCCTCGAAGTGGGCGCGCTCGATGGCCACGCTGGCCACGTAGGCCGAGGTATGGATGAAGTCGAGGTCGAGCGCGTCAGGGCGGCGCGGCTCGCGGTAGTACATGGCGAAGGTGCCCAGCACCTGGCCGCGCGACGACAGGATGGGCTCCGACCAGCACGCGCGCAAGCCGGCCGCGGCGGCGACCTTGCGCCAATCCGACCAGTACGGATGCGTCTGCACGTCCTCGACGATCACGCGTGTGCCGGTGTAAGCGGCGGTGCCACAGGAACCACGTCCCGGGCCGCTCTCGGTGCCATCGACGGCCTTGTTGTAGAAGTCAGGCAGGCTGGGTGCGGCACCATGGCGCAGCCGGCGCGTGCCCGGCTCGAGCAGGAGCACCGAGCAGAGCACGTCGGGGATGATGGCCTCGCTGGTGCGCGCCAGTAGATCGAGCACTTCGGGTAGCGGCGTGCCCCGGGCGATGAGCTGGAATACCTGCTCGCGCGCCTCCAGGGTGCGCCTGACCCGGAGCTCGGGTGCGGACAGGGACGCAGCTGCTTCGGCAAGGGAGCGCACGTGGACGGCCCTCCTCCCCAGGATGCAGGCCCGAGTCTACCACCGCGGAGAGGGTACGGCGGACTACATCCTTTTCTACAGCCTGGGTTTTATCTCCCTGATGATGTCGACCTTGATGGGCCGGTTCTCTTCCCCGAAGAAGGGCGGGGGCGGTGTGACGCCGGCCGGGTCCTTGAGCTTGCCGCGGTAGTAGAGCCGCGCGCGCATGCGGTGGCGCGGTGGCTCGCCGGTGAGCGCGGTCGTGGTGCGGTAGCAGCGCGGCACGCCGTCGCTGATCGGCTCGGCCGCCCACCTCGGCGAGATGAGCGACCAGTCGGGCGGCGTCCACTCCAGCTTGACCTGGAAGTCCCAGCGCTGGACGTCGTGGGTCACATGCTTCATCTGGCAGCGATCGGTGTAGACCTTGAGCGATTCCACCACGGGCATGTGGTCATCGAGCATGCGCGGCACCTCGGCGTCGTAGGTGGTGGCGTACGCCGGTTCGAGGACCGGGCGACTGCGGGGCTCCTTGGTGCAGGTCACGACGTCCTCGCTGACGCGCACGTTCAGCATCTCCGGGCGGGGCGCACCGATCGAGCTCGAGTACACCGGCATGTTCGGATCGGCGCCCGCGGCCGGGCCGGAGTCGCGCGGCGTGGCCTGCTCGGGCTCGCCCTCGGGCTCGCCGGCGAGGGCCAGGTGGGTCGAGCACTCGACCAGCTCGCCCTTGTACTTGAACACGTGCAGGAACTCGAGGTCAGAGACCCAGGCGGCGCCGCGTCCCTTGGCCAAGTGCATGAGCGCGAGCACCAGGCGCGTGCCGCTCTCGCGCTGGCCGAAGGGCACCTCGATGATCTCCTCGTGCAGCGCGTGCTCGTGCGCGCTGCGGGCGTCGACGACCAGGCGGGTGAAATCCTTGCCGCGCCCGTCGAAGGCGGGCAGGTCGGTGGTGCGCACGCACGCGCCCAGCGTGAGCAGCAACAGGGACGGCAGGAGCGCTCGTGTCATCATTCCCCCTCGTGGCGGATCGGGTTCACCGGGCTACAACTTCGATCTCTTGTCACTGCCGGTGGCATCCCTGATGGGAACGTTCTCGTCCCCGGCGCTGGGCGGGAGGGGCGAGACGCCCGGCTTGAGCAGGCGGCCGCGGTAGTAGAGCCGCGCGCGCATGCGGTGGCGCGGCGGATCGCCGATGAGCGCGGTCGTGGTGCGGTAGCAGCGCGGCATGCCGTCGCTGAGCGGTTCGACCGACCAGTTCTGCGAGATGAGCGACCAGTCGGGCGGCGTCCACTCCAGCTTGACCTGGAAGTCCCACCGCTGGACGTCGTGGGTCACGTGCTGCATGCGGCAGTGATCGGTCCACGCGACCTTGATGGTCTGCTCCATGGGCATCTGGCGCCGGACCAGGTGCGGCACCTCGACGTCGTAGGTATTGACGTACTTCTGGTCGACGCCCAGGTAGCTGTGGCCCTCCTTGCTGCAGCTCACGACGTCCTCGCTGACGCGCACGTTCAGCTTCTCCGGCCGGGGCGCGCCGATCGAGCTCGAGTACACCGGCATCTCGGAGTCGCCACCCGCGGTCGCGCCGGGCACCTGCGGGGTGGCCTCCTCGGGCTCGGCCGCCGGCTGGTCGGCGAGGGCCAGGTGGGTCGAGCACTCGACCAGCTCGCCCTTGTACTTGAAGACGTGCAGGAACTCGAGGTCAGAGACCCAGGCGGCGCCGCGCCCCCGGGCCAGGTTCATGAGCGCGAGCACCAGGCGCGTGCCGCTCTCGCGCTGGCCGAAGGGCACCTCGATGATCTCCTCGCGCAGCGCGTGCGCGTGCGCGGCCCTGGCGTCGACGACCAGGCGGGTGGGATCCTCACCGCGCGGGTCGAAGTGGGGCAGGTCGCTGGTGCGCGCGCACGCGCCCAGCGTGAGCAACCACAGGGACGGCCACAGCGCTCGCAGCATCATTTCCCCCTCATGGCGGATCGAAATGGAAGTTCCATTGCACCTTCATGGCGATGGGCGTGCCGTCGTAGTCGAGCCCGGGCGTGAAGTGCAGCTTCTCGGCTTCCTCGACCGCGATCTGATCGAAGCCGTAGCCGAGCCGCTTGGTGATCTCGATGTGGCGCACGCAGCCATCGGTCCCGATGACCAGGAGCAGCTCGACCGTGCCGCTGACCTTGAAATCGAGCGCCTGGCGCGGGTAGGGCAGCTGCTTGTGGTCGGGTGGGTTGATGGGCTCGGGCCACTTGCGCGAGGCGCGGCCGTTACCGGTGCCGTGGCCGGGGCCCGAGCCGGCGCCCGTACCCACGCCCGAGCCGGCGGCGGTGCCGAGGCTGAGCTCGAGGCCGAGCCCGGTGCTGGTGGTGGTGAGATCGAGCGCGTCGCTGGCGAGCGTGGCGTGCGGGATGTCGAGGTCCTCGTCGTGGCCGACGGCCAGCGCGGCGAGCGCGGCTCCGTCGGTGACCGGAGCGGGCGCCGGCTCCGGCGTGGGCACGCGCCCGCGCGCGGGCGTGGTCCCGTGGGCACCGCCGCCCCCGCCGCCCTCGCTGACGTGGTCGCCGTCGTCGCTGGTCGGCGCGGGCGCGGGCGCCGGCGGCAGCGCCGGCGGCACGGGCACCGCCGCCACCGTCACGATGGCCATCTCGACGACGTCGACGTGCGGCCCGGACGCCGACGCGGCCGCGCCGATGCACGCCAGCAGCAGCGCGAGCAGCGCATGGCCGACCAGCGAAACGGTGAAGGACCTCAACTGCACGCTCTGCCAAGCTACGCTCGCGCTTTGCTGCCGCCTGTGCCCGCGATCACGTAGCATCGCGCGCGATGAGCTCTTCCGCCCCTTCCCATGACGTCGCGGTCCCCGTCGAAGACCAGCTGCGCTGGATCCGTGCGCGCATGCCCCTCACGGCGGCGTCGGTCGCAGCGCTACCCGATCTGCGCGAGGTCCGACTCGCCTGCAGCATGCACCTCGAGGAGAAGATGGCGCCCGCCGTCGAGGGTCTGCTGGCGCGCGGGGCGCAGGTGTTCCTGACCACGTGCAACCCGAGCACGGTGCGCGACGACTTCGTCGCCTGGTGCCGCGCGCGCGGTGCGCACACGGCTGCCTGGCGCGGCATGTCGGCCGCCGAGGCGGCGGAGGCGCGGGCGCAGGCGCTGGCGTTTGCGCCCACGCACCTGTGCGAGATGGGCGCGGATCTCACCGGCGAGCTGCTCGCGCGCGGCGGCCCGGCGGCGGCGCGCGTGCGGGCCGGCCTGGAGGCCACCGGCTCGGGCACCAACCGGCTGGCGGGCCTCACGCTGCCCTACCCGGTGTTCAACTGGGACGACCTGCCCATCAAGGAAGGCCTGCACAACCGGCACATGGTCGGTCTGGTCATGTGCCACGCCTTCTTCGAGCGCACGCGGCTGACCTTCCACGGCATGCGTGTCCTGGTGGTCGGCTACGGCTTGGTCGGGCAGGGCGTCTGCCACGCGGTGCGCGCGTACGGCGGACAGGTGATCGTGGCCGAGCAGGATCCGGCGCGCGCGCTCGAGGCGCAGTTCGCCGGCTGGTCAATCGAGCCGCTCGCCGAGGCGCTGGCGCGGGTCGACGTCGTGGTCACCGCCACGGGCGCGGCGGGCGTGATCGGCGCGGCCGCCTTCGAGCGCCTGCGCGACGGCGCGTTCCTCATCAACGTCGGCCACGCCGACCAGGAGATCGACGTGCCCGCGCTCTACCGCCACGAGCACGAGAGCGTGCTGCCCTTCGTCGAGGCGGTGACGCTGGGCTCGCGCCGCGTCTACCTGTTCGCGGGCGGCTCGATGGCCAACCTGAGCGCGGGCCAGGGCGACAGCCTGAATGCCTTCGACGTCACGCTCGCGGCCATGGTCGCCGGCATCGGCTTCATCGCCGGTGCGGGCGCCAGCTACGCGCCCGGGCTGCACATGCTGCCGCGCTCGGCCTGGCTGCCGGTGGCGGCGCGCGCCGCCTACGGCGAGGTGCGGTAGTCGATCTGGATCGACTCGAGCGACGCGGAGGCGTCGCCGCTCGAGCTCATCTCGACGCGGTACTGCAGATAGCGTTGCGGCGTCACGCTGGGCGGCGAGCCGGTCGCGTCGGGCAGCGCGGCTGACCACGGCTCGCCCGCGCAGTCGGCGGCCGCGCAGCTGCGCAGCTTCACCGCCACGCTGGCGCCGGCGGGCGCGCGCTCGACCCAGCTGACCCGATCGACGGCGGCCACCGGGCCGAGGTCGCGGATGGCTGATTCGTAGGTCGCCAGCTTGGGCACCGGCGCCTCGCCGCCGGCGTAGTGCACGGTCAGCTGGAAGTCGCGGATGGTGCCCACGTCCGCCGCCTGCCGGTCGGTGAAGCGCATCGTCCACGTGCCGGTGACCGGCGCGCCCAGCAGCAGGGCGCCGTTGTAGAAGTCGTACTCGTTCTGCGCCCCGGACGTGCCTTCGCGGTTGCGCAGCAGCACGCTGGTGCCGTTGGGCGCGATCAGGCGCATCTCGAGATCGCCGGTATAGCTGTGGTCGAAGGCGAAGGAGACGTCGATGCCGGTCACCAGCGCGCCCGCGGGGGCGCTCAGCGCGACCGCCGTCTGGGCCGTGCCCGGCTGGTGCGTGGTGTTGTTGTAGTCGGGGATGGCCACGTCGCTGCGGTTGACCGCGCTCTCGTAGCGCTCGCCGCGCGGCTCGACCGGACGCAGGCGATCCACGGGCAGGGGCGCGCCGGCCAGCTCGGGTCCACTGTTGATGCGGAGCAACGCGCGCGCGTTGACGTTCGACTCGCTCGCGTCGATGACCACGTCGTGCCAGCCGCTCGCCAGCGTGACCGCGGAGGTGATCTGGTTGTGGGAGGACTCGTCCCAGTGGTCGCTGAGGAGCGCGCCGTCGATCCACAGGCGCTGCCCGTCGTCGCTGTTGTAGGCGAAGCTGTAGTCGCCGGGCACGTCGATGCGCAGCTGGCCGGACCAGCGGACGCTGAAGTAGTCGTTGGCGAGCAGGCCCAGGTCGCCGGGCCGGCCAGCGAGCCAGTCGGCGTTGGCGGGCTGGTTGGCGTCGAGCGTGCTCTGCAGGTCGCCGACCAGCAGCTTGTCATCGAAGCCGACCAGCATCAGGCCCGCCAGCTGGTCGACGCGCACGCGCAGGCGCGCGCGCGGGACCACGGTCGCGCTGCTCACGCCCGGGCCGCGGAAGGACAGCTTGAACCCGGCCGGGCCGCCGTCGTCGGAGAGCACCCAGCGGATGGGGTACCAGGCGGCTGCGGCGGCGACGAAGTTGCCCTGTCCGGGAACGTTCCAGTCGGCGCTGACGACCCGGCCGAAGCTGCTGCTTCCGTCGGCGATGTCGACGAAGCCATGATCGTCGAGCTCGAGCAGGAAGGTCCAGGTGCCGGCCTCGAGCCAGATCTCGCCCTCGTAGGCGATGGTGAGCTGGTTCTCGTTGCTGAGGCCGACGCCCGCGGGCGTCTCGCCGCCGGCCCACCACTGCTCGGCCTTGCGCACGAGCGCGGCCTTGCCGGTCGACGGGAAGGCCTGCACGTCGGCCCAGGTGGCGCCGGGGCCGCTGGTGATCATGCCGGTGTCGCTGGCGTGCGCGAGCACGCCGCCGGTGAAGTAGGCGTACGGCTCGATCGCGCCGCGCGCCTGCACCACCGCGTGGTCCGTCGTGCCGCTGCCGAAGTCGCCCTCGCTGTCGTCCGACCACGAGTGCAGGCTCTGGCCGTCTCCGGCGGAGGCGCCGTCGGGCACGCCGGCGTCGTCGCCCTCGGCGGGAGCCTTGGTGCAGATGGCCTGCACGCACGAGAAGCCGCTCGGGCAGCCTTGCCCGTCGTCGCAGCGGTAGCTGCTCTGGTCGTAGCTGACCTCGAGGCTGCATGCGGTCACCCCGCAGACGAGCAAGCTCGAGAGAAGTGAGACCCTGATTAGCGTCAATGGATTGTGCAAGGGAGACACCAATACACACTGTAGCGGTAACTTTCCTGCCCGTTGAAGTTAAATCAGGGTCTCGTTGAAGGGCTGAGTGTAGGAATGCGCAGCACAATGGCAGGTTGCCATTGCCTGGGTGGGCCGGTCGCACACACCGACGGGCGTGTGTGCAGCCAGTGACTCGGGCCTGTTACGATGGCCGCGGGCTCGCCCTGATGAACCTCACCCGACGACTGCTGGCCGTGGCGCTGCTCGCGCACCTTGCCGTACAGGTGGCGCTGGTGCGCGCGCCGCGCTTCTTCGCCAGCGAGGACGACGGCTACCGCCTCTACCAGGCCTACCTGCTGTGCAGCGGGCAGGCCGATCCGATCGGACGCTTCTGGCTGCCCGGACAGCTGGCGCTGACGTGCCCGGCGCTGGCCGCGGGCGTGCCGCCGGTCTGGGCGGGCCTGGCCGTGTCGATGCTCGGCCTGGTCCTGCTCGCGCTCGCGCTCGCGGCGCTGACGCGCCGCCTGGCCGGCGACGGGCAGGGCGAACAGGCAGGTGGGGCGGCGCTGGTGCTCGTGCTGGCCTCGCCCATGGCGGCGACGCTCTCGCACTCCGCGCTCGCCGAGCTGCCCGCGATGGCGGCGTGCGCGCTGGCCGCGCTCGGGCTGCTCGCGCGCGCCCAGGGCGCGCCCATCTCGCGCCTGCTCGGCGGCACGGCGGCGATGCTGCTGGCCACGTGGATCCGCTACGAGTCCTGGCCCCTGGCCGCGCTCTACCCGATCGCGGCCGGGCTGGCAGCGGGCGCAGGCGGGCAGGGGCAGGGGCGCTGGCGCTGGCGCGACGCGCTGGTCGCGTCGCTCGCCTGGCTCGGTCCGCTCGCCTGGCTGCTGTTGCAATGGCAGCACTACGGCGATCCGCTTGCCTTCCTGCACGCAACCGCCGACATCACCGCGCAGGCGGGGCACGCGGGCGTGGCGCGCGTGCTCGCGCACCGCCTGTGGGCGCTGGTGACCTGGGCGCCCGTGCCGCTTCTGGGCGGGATCGTCGCCGCCTTGCTGATCAAGCGCCGCGCGCCCTTCGTCTTCCTGGCCTGGATGGCCCTGGGCGTGATCCTGCCTGCGCTCGGCGGTGACGAGCACCCCACGTTCCCCGCGCGGCTGGCGTTCGGCCTGGAGGTCGGCCTGGTACCGCTCGCGGCGCTGGCGCTGGCCCGGGCTGCAGGCGCGCGCGCCCCGCGGCCGTTCGCGGCGCTGGCCCTGCTGCTGGTGGTGCTCGCGCCGCTCGTCCTCGCGCGTACGCGCCGTCCCGGCTTCCTCGATCGCGACTCGGTCGTGGTCGGCCTGGCCCTGCGCAACGGTCGCCTCGCGCCACCCGCGCACGGCACGCTCCTGGTCGAGCGCCCCGAGGCGCGACCGCCGCTCGGCTGGGCCAGCCTGGCGTCAGCGTGGGCCGAGTGGTCGCGCATCGTCTTCGCCACGCCGCAGGCGGGCACGTGGGAGCTGGTCATGCCCACCGACGTGCTCGCCGATCGCTGGCACGTGGGTGACGCCGACCTCGGCGCCTGGCTGGACGCGCACGCGGTCAGCGCGGCCTGGTGCGTGACACCGACGTGCGTGAAGACCCTGCGCGTCCTGTGGCCCGAGGCGCGCGTGCGCGAGATCGGCCGCGGCCGCTGGCTGACGCGCTTGGCCCCGCCTTAAGGTCGCTGTCAGCGCGCGTGAGGGATCGCCTCCTTTACCTCCTCGTCGTCGCGGGCGCATCGTGTGGTCGAGGCTGCGCACGGCAATCGGCGTCTGCGCCATTACCGAATGTACGGTTCGAACGGGGTGCGCAGATGAGCTCGGCATTCGTCACTGCCTGCTTAAGCCGCGCTTAGGAAAGAGCTGGTACCAATTCTCTTGCACGTGGTGCCGGCGTCGTGACCGCGATGTCACCGACGCGCACCGAGGCTGGGATGGGTGGGGCCGAGAGTCACGAACCCCGATGCCCGAAGGGCATTTGCTCATGCGAGTAGAAAAGGTGGTGCGCATGCGTCCATTCCGTGATCCGCTCGTCTGTCTCTCGATCATCTGCAGTCTGCTGGCGGGCTGCGAGCTCGCCGCGGGCCCAGGTGACGAGGACGTCCTCGAATCGTCGCAGCAGGCCGTCACCACCAGCGAGGGCTTCGAAGCGGGCTCGAAGGGCTCGTACGCCGCCGGCGACGTCGCCCTGGCCACTGGCACGTGGAACCTGTCCGATGCGCTGCTGGGCGGCCTGAGCAACGACGTCAAGAATGGCAGTCAGGCGGTGCGTCTGCGTGCCAGCGGCACGCTCACCATGCAGTTCGATCGCAGCGGCGCGGGCACGCTGTCGGTCAAGAGCGCGACCTACGGTTCGGACGCCGACGGCGCCTTCGCGCTCTACTACTCGCAGGACGGCGGCTCGACCTGGACCAAGAACGGCGCCACCGTCACCACCGGCCCGGACGCGCTGACCGGCACCAGCTTCACCGTCAATCGCGCCGGCGCCATCCGCTTCCAGCTGCGCAAGACCGACGCTGGCTCGGGGCGCATCGACCTCGACGACGTCAACATCAGCGACTACGCGGGCGGGGGCGGCTCGCCCGACGCCGGCACGCCACCGCCGCCGCCGCCGCCGCCCAGCACCAACCCGCCCGGCGCCAGCATCAGCGTGCACACCGCGCTGGGCCTGCCCTCGGCCACGTCGACCAGCAACTGGAACAGCTACCTGTCGGTGAAGTCGCAGTACGTCGAGTCGTACAACAGCGCGCGCAAGGGGCCCAACTGGGTCAGCTGGGAGCTGAACAGCTCGTACCTGGGCTCGGCGCCGCGCCAGAACAACTACCGCTCCGACAGCACGCTGCCCGCGGCCATGCCGCAGGCCACGCCCTCCGACTACAGCTCGAGCGGCTGGGATCGCGGCCACATGTGCCCGTCGGGCGACCGGACCCTGACCACGACCGCCAACGGCCAGACCTTCTACCTGTCCAACATGGTGCCGCAGGCGGGCAACAGCAACAGCGGCCCGTGGGAGAAGCTGGAGACCTACAGCCGCACCCTGGCCGCGAATGGCAAGGAGCTCTACGTCGTCGCCGGTGGCGTGTACTCGTCGAGCTCGCGCAAGATCGGCGCCGGCGTCTCGGTGCCCGACTCGACCTGGAAGGTGGTCGTCGTCCTCGATCACGACGGCCAGGGCGCCTCGTCGGTGACCACGAGCACGCGCGTCATCGGCGTGCTCATGCCCAACGACGATGCGCGCATCTCGGCCAGCGACACCTGGCAGTCGTACCGCGTGTCGGTGCGCTCGATCGAGAACCTGACCCACTTCGACTTCCTGTCGGATGTGCCCAGGAACGTGCAGGACGCGGTCGAGACCCGCGTCGACAACCAGTAGTCAGTCACCCTCGCGCGGGTCGCGGAACTTCCCCGGGGTCTGCCCGGTCCAGCGCTTGAACGCGCGGTGGAAGGCGCTCGCCTCGGAGAAGCCCAGCCGGTCGGCGACCTCCTGGATGGTGGCGGCGGGATCGTCGAGCAGGCGGCGCGCGAC
>Ga0209515_10009213_pt1 | contig 11299 bp, 10 predicted proteins | sample Subgroupgradi54m_FD_187454 | JGI IMG/M metagenome (GOLD analysis project Ga0209515, IMG submission 187454) | Subsurface groundwater microbial communities from S. Glens Falls, New York, USA - GMW60B uncontaminated upgradient, 5.4 m (SPAdes)... ...
TTCTCAGTTCCCCTTCTGGATTAGGATATGTTTTATACAAATACTCCGTAACAACTAATTCCAAAACAGCATCGCCGAGAAATTCTAATCGCTCATTGTGATCCTGACCCCATTTGGGATTTTCATTGAGATATGAGCGATGAGTCAGTGCCTGAAGAAGGATATTTCTATCCTTAAATTTTATATCAATCTTATTTTCCAGTTTAACTAATTTATCTTCTGCCACGTCATCAATTGCTAATTTACAATTGCCAATTTACAATAAATTTTCAATGATTCAATGTTTGAAAATTGAAAAATTGATACATTCAATGAAAATTGAGAACTGATAATTGAAAATTATTTTTGTTCCTCTTGTACTTCTAGACATTCTTCTGATGACTCTCCGTCTTTCTTTTTCGGTGCATCATCTTTTCCGGGTTCCCCTATTTCTCTATAAACTGTCCCCAAAACACCGTTAACAAACTTACCCGAAGAATCGCCTCCGAATGACTTAGCCAACTCAATTGATTCATTTATGGCAACCTTGGGCGGAACCTCATCTCTGTTTCCAAAAAGTAATTCATAAAGACCAAGACGAAGGACATTCCTGTCCACAACGGCTATTTGGTCCAAGGGCCACTGGGGAGCGGCTTTCTCTATTATTTGGTCAAGTTCAGGCAAGTGTTCCATTACACCATCCACCAGTTGAGAAACGAAGGTTGTATCTTCAAGGCCAGCAGCAAATTCTTTAACATTTCTATCAATAATGCCGGGCAAATCTTCTTGCTTTCTACCTCGAAAGTCCCACTCGTAGAGTGATTGCATCGCTACTGATCGTGATAAATGACGACTAGCCATATGTAAAATTTCTAATTACTCTAATTAATCTAATTTCTAAATAATACCCAAATCCCAATTTCCGAATTTTTAGGTCAATTAGAAATTAGAGCAATTAGGTTAATTATTTTTGTGCCTGTATTTTTTTCTCGCGCTTTTTTAATTCCTTGGCGAGAACATTCACCACTTCATTGCCCTTGTAATATCCGCAGAATTTACAAACAGTGTGAGGCATAATCATTTTTCCACAATGCGAACACTTGGCCAAATTCTTTGGTTTTAATGCAAGGTGGCTTCGTCTTCGAAGCTGCTTGCCTTTTGCCATGTGGTGTCTTGGTACTGCCATATATTGAGCTTTATTAGCTAAATTATAATAGCATGGAAACAATTTTTTTGCAACAAAAAACAGCTTGCGCTGTTATTTCTTTTTAAATCTCCAGTCAAAACCTCCAAGATATTTATCTCTAAGCATTCGAGCTTCCCCGTCGAAACGACCCCTCAATAAAGATAGTCCGTAGTCAGAATCATCTTTTGATAGTTCAGTAATTAATACAAGATATTTGCCATCGGGCCAATTTTCTACCCGATAACGCGTGACATTGTTTACCCATTCAGAATTTTCTTTGTCGTTCTCATAAAGCTTAATTTTGTTGTCAGGCATGACATAAAATAATCCCCGTAATTCTAAAAATGGAGCATCTGCGGGAGCATTCCGCCAATTTGGACGCATTCTAATTGAGTATTTCCGGTCCTCACCAAAATTCGCTTCACCTGTCATCGGCGTTGGGTCGAATTGACCAGCTTCCGTAGTCTCATAGGAAATTACTTCATAATCTCCGACAATTGAATCCGGCGGGAGATATTTCTTTGTGGACATAGAAGCACATGCAGAGAAAAACAGAACAGAAACAACAAGAAGTGCACGAAATATCCTCACCATCCACTCTCCTATTTAATTTCAAGGTTCTTTTGAAATGATAATGCTTCATAAATTTTTTACAACCCCCCAGTATCGGCGTTATCAACACTCGCTTTTTAAAAACTAAAGATTAAACTTAAAACATGAAGTTCACGCATCTCCACACTCACTCCCATTACTCGCTTCTTGATGGCATGTCCAAGGTTGATGATATGGTGAAACTCGCCAAAGAGCATGGCATGACCGCAATCGGACTGACTGACCATGGAGTAATGTACGGCGCGATTGATTTTTACACAGCTTGCGTCAAAAATGGCTTGAAGCCCATCATCGGAGTTGAGGCATACGTCGCGAACCGTAGCCGATTCCAAAAAGAATCTCACATTGATAACAAACGATACCACCTTACTCTTTTAGCCAAAGATAATGTCGGCTATCATAATCTCATTAAACTTACGACGGCGGCCCATTTGGAGGGGTACTACTACAAGCCTCGCGTGGATAAAGACCTGCTCCGCGCTCATGCTGAAGGACTGATTGCCCTCTCTGGCTGTCCGGGTAGCGAGCTTGGCCGAGCCATTCAATCAGGAAATAAAGAAAAAGCCGAGGAGGTCATCAAGGAATACCAATCCATCTTCGGCCCGGAAAATTATTATCTAGAAATCATGCACCATCCGGATGTAGAATTTTTCCAGGAATGGAAAAATTCTCTCATTGAATTTTCCCGAAAACTAAATATTCCCCTGGTTGCCACTCAAGACTCACACTACCTTCATCCTGACGATGCCTTGGCCCACAAAACCTTGGTTGCTATTTCTACAAATACCGACATCAGTGACACGGCTATTTTTGCTGGCAATGGACACTACCATTTTATATCCACCGAGGAAGCTCTTGAGTGGTTTAAAGATATTCCTGAAGCCGTAGAAAACACAGAAAAAATTGCTGAGAGATGCAATGTAAATTTAACTTTGGGTAAATTTATTTTTCCTGATTTTGCTCTTGAGCCCGGAAAAACAGCCGACCAGATGCTCAACGAGCTTACCCTGCAAGGCATTCAAGAACATAGTTTAGATAACAATCCAGAAGTAGAGGAACGAAGGCTCTATGAGCTTAATATTATTTCAAACAAAAACTATGCCCCCTATTTCCTTGTTGTCGCCGACTTGCTCCGTTTTGCCCATGAATCAAACATATATACCACAGTCAGAGGTTCCGCCGCCGGTTCCCTTGTGGCTTTTCTTTCAGGAATTACCAACGTTAACCCCATTGAATTTCAACTGCCGTTTGAAAGATTTCTAAATCCATTTCGGCCTTCGGCGCCAGATATTGATATGGATTTTGCCGACAACCGAAGGCAGGAAATAATTGAGTATGCAAAAAATAAGTACGGCGCCGACAAGGTCGCCCAAATCGGAACATTCGGAACAATGTTAGCTCGCGGAGCGGTCCGCGACGTAGCGCGGGCAACAGGAAAATCGTACGAGGTTGGCGACAGGATTGCCAAACTCATCCCAATGGGCTCACAGGGCTTTCCAATGACGATCAAGCGCGCCATGGAAATTGAACCAAGCCTGAAAGATCTTTATGAACAGGATTTGGAAGCCCGCCAAATTATTGATGTGGCAAAAAAACTTGAAGGGACTGTCCGACATGTTTCAGTTCATGCTGCCGGTATTGTAATCTCCCCTAAACCATTAACCGATTACGTGCCGATTCAATTTGACCCAAAGGGGGAGGATAACTTAATTACTCAATACGACATGTACACCGTCGGTGAAGATGGTGTGGGACTATTAAAACTTGACGTTCTTGGTATTCGAAACTTGGCTATTTTAGAAAATGCCGTTTCCTTGGTTAAGAAACACCGAAATATTGATATAAACATTGAAAAAATTCCTTTTGACGACAAAAAAACATTTGAAATGCTGGCAAAGGGTGAAACTGAAGGTCTTTTTCAATTAAATGGTTCCGGCATGACTAAGTATCTCATGGAGCTTAAGCCGACCACCATTCATGATATCAATGCCATGGTGGCATTATATCGCCCCGGGCCAATCAATAACATACCCGAATATATCGCCCGCAAACAAGGCCGTAGCAGGATTTCCTATTTCCATCCTAAAGCAGAAAAGTTTCTCGCAAAATCATACGGAATTTTGGTTTACCAGGAAGATCTTTTGTTTACAGCAATGGAACTGGCTGGTTACAATTGGGAATCGGTTGATAAGTTCAGAAAAGCAGTCGGCAAAAAAATCCCAGCCGAAATGGCAAAACAGCATGAAATTTTCGTCGCCGGTTGTCAAACCCATAGCCAAATGGCTAAGGGACAGGCAGAACAAATCTGGAATTTGTTTGAACCATTCCAAGGCTATGGCTTCGGCAAAGCCCATGCCGCCTGCTACGGCCGTGTCGCCTATCAGACCGCTTACATGAAGGCCAATTTCCCCGCAGAATTCATGTGTGCCGTGTTGACCGCAGAGGCCGGTGATACGGAAAAAATATCTGAAATTATCTCCGAATGTCAACGGATGGGTATTCCTGTTTTATCGCCGGAGGTTAATACATCCTTCAAAGATTTCACTGTCATTAAAAGCGATAAAGACCAGATCCGCTTCGGACTTTTAACCATTAAAAACTTAGGCGCAAATATCGCTGACGCTATCATCGCTGAACGAGAAGCCAATGGAGATTACAAAGACATTGAAGATTTTGTAACCAGAGTTCACAATAAAGATTTGAACAAAAAATCAGTTGAATCGCTTATCCGATGCGGAGCACTTGATAAATTTGGGGAGAGAAATGTATTGTTGGTAAACATGGAGAACCTCCTTTCCTACGCCAAAGAAAAACAAAAACATTCTTCCGCAGGACAGGTCAGTTTATTCGGCAGTACAGAGAAATCCGAACTTTCTACATTCCGCCTCGCACCAACTGAACCAGCAAAATCATGGGAAAAATTAATCTGGGAGAAAGAACTCTTGGGATTATTTGTCTCTGATCACCCACTAAATAGTTACAAGGTTAGGTTAAAACTGGAAAATGTCGTTCCTATAAAAAACCTCGCCGTGGGTAATACTGGTACGATTAAAATAGGTGGAATGATAACCCGCGTTCAAAAAATAGTAACCAAGACTGGTCGGCCGATGATCTTCTCCATAATTGAAGACCTCACTTCCAAAATTGAAGTTGTCGTCTTTCCGAATGTTCTTGAAAAAAATCCAGAGGACTGGAAAGAAAACGCCATTGTCATAGCCTCCGGCAAAATAAATGACCGTGATGGTTCTCTCAAATTCCTCTGTGATGAGATGAGACCCCTCCCATTACCAGCGTAAAATAATTTTAGGTCAAATTCTTGGATTTTTGCTTCAATTTTGTTATTATAAATAGGTTATATGGATAAAAATCCAATCGAAAATCTTCGCCACTCGCTTGCCCACCTTCTGGGTGCGGCAGTTTTGGAGTTGTGCCCCGGATCAAAATTAGCCATCGGCCCTTCAATTGATGACGGATTTTACTACGACATAGATGTGCGCGGAGTGATTTCAGAGAAAGATTTGCCGAAAATTGAAAAGAAGATGCGTGAAATCCTCCAAACATGGAAAAATTTTGAAGGACGCGAAGTTGCTGTCCTAGAAGCTAAGGAACTCTTTAAGGATAACCCCTACAAAAACGAAATAATTGACGAGCTCGCAGACAAGGGAGAGAAAATTACGCTTTACACATCCGGCAGTTTCACCGACCTCTGTCGCGGAGGCCACGTTGAAAGTGCCAGAGACATTAAACCCAACATGTTCAAACTCTCCCGCGTGGCTGGCGCCTATTGGCGTGGCGACGAAAAGAACCCCCAACTAACCCGCATATATGGTTGGGCTTTTAATTCCAAAGAGGAACTGGATGATCACATTGTTATGCTTGAGGAAGCCAAGAAACGCGACCACCGAAAACTGGGCAAGCAATTTGACTTATTTACTTTTTCTGAATTTGTGGGTAGTGGCTTGCCCTTATATACACCCAAGGGGATGTTTATAAGACGAAGTCTTTTGCAGTATATTGAACAACTCCAATCAGCAGAAGGATATCAACAAGTCTGGACGCCCCAAATCGCAAAAGCAGAGTTATTCAAAAAATCTGGACACTATGACAAATATAAAGGCGACATGTTCCGGGTGGTTTCTAATTATTCTAAAGAAGAATTCTACTTAAAACCGATGAACTGCCCACAACATACTCAAATCTACGCAAGCCAACCGAGGAGCTATCGAGATTTGCCAATTCGTTATACCGACTTTGCCATGCTATACCGAGATGAGAAACCGGGTGAATTGAGCGGTTTAGCACGAGTGCGTGCGTTCTCGCAAGATGATTGTCATATTTTTTGCCGAGAAGATCAAGTGGATAAGGAAATCGACACGGCCCTTCAAATGACCAAGAAAGTCATGGATACTTTCGGTTTTAAATACCGCTACCGACTTTCGACTCGCGACCCCGAACATCCTGAAAAATATCTTGGCGAACCTGAAACTTGGGATAAAGTTGAGAAGTGGGCCGAAAAAATTATGCAAAGAAATGGGATTGATTATTTTGACGCGCCTGGGGAAGCAGCATTCTATGCGCCAAAAATGGACCTCCTTGCCACCGATGCCTTGGGTCGTGAGTGGCAACTTTCAACGGTTCAAATCGACTATGTTATGCCTGAACGGTTCAATCTTACCTATACCGACAGTGACGGGCATTCAAAACAACCAATCATGCTCCATCGCGCAATCATTGGCTCTCCCGAACGCTTCATGATGATCCTCATTGAACACTACGCTGGCGCTTTTCCGGTCTGGTTATCCCCTGTTCAAGTTATCATCCTGCCAATATCTGACAACCAGAATGAATGGGCCGAAAAAATCTATGAGGAGTTAAGGTCAGAAGGAATTCGCGTCGAAATAAATAAAAACAATGAAACTCTGGGTAAAAAAATAAGAGCAGCGGAAATGCAAAAGATTCCTTATTTACTGGTCATAGGCGACAAAGAAGTTGAAGCCAAATCCGTAGCTGTCCGAAAAAGAAGCGAGGGCGATATCGGCCAAATGGAAATAAAAGAATTTATTAAAAAAATACGAAAAGAAATAGAAATGAAAAAGCCCTGATATGATAAGTCAGGGCTTTATGTTTGTGCTTGAATAGGCGGCAAACGGAAGAGCAAGAAAAATTAAAACAATGGCAATCCAACCGTTTCTGTTAAGCGTTTCCCCCGCCATTACCCTCATAAATAAGACCGATGTCATGAGAGAAGCTACCTGCCCGACAATAACAGCTGAAGATAGACCATCAAAGTTTTCTACCGAAATTTTATAGCCATAGGCAACAATTATCGTTGCGGGAATATAGCAAAAAATTCCGTTAAAAGTCCACCCAACCACCGTAAATGTTGCTAACCATTCAAAAACATGATTAATAAAAGGAACCGTGTAATCTCCAAATTTAATCTTTGAAAAAAGAAACTTAAAATTAAAATAATTAAACCAAAACTGAGCCAGTAGCGACAGCCCGAAAATAGGCAAAAGTTTTAAAAGAACTTCCATTTCTCCTCCAGATATTGGTTAGTGAAAGATTTAAACTACTATACATTAATCATTCGTGAATGTCAAATAAAATAAAAAAGACCTACTCGGGTCTTTTTCGAATCTTTTTATAAACGAGTCCGGCCACAAAATAGACCACAACAATAGCTATGCCAATCCGGAAATAAATACCCGGCAACCGAAGCACTAAATTCCAAAATCCAAACACCATATAGAAGTTCTTAAAAGTGTCTCCAAGCAATAAGCTCACAAGCCCTTTTTTGGAATCAAATGTTCTTGATAAAATAGTTGCCGCCACCCTTCCCCCGGGTTCAGGAGAAGCAGACATAAAAAATAACGTAACATAACCTCCTCTTTTTAATCTTTTGACATACTTATTGTTTGGATCAATTGACCAATTATAAGTTTCTGCGAAATATTTCTTAATCCGATCAATAAATCCCTTCTTCTTGAGCACCGACTGAATTACAGGTTCAATTTCTTTTCTTAGTTCAATTCCTTCTTCAATCAGTTCAATTCCTTCTCCAATCTTTTTTTGCTTTTTTACCAGTTCAAAGATAAGTTTACCCAGCCATCCCCAAAACCAATACCAAAAAACATTACCGGGAACAGAAACCGCAACAGTAAGAACGAATATCTGGAAAATAGATAGTTCCGGTATAAAATAAGATAGGTTTACAATTTTAAAGCCGAGAATAGAGAGCCAACGAAGATTCAGACTGGGAATAACAACGCCATCAACATTAAAAATACCAATAAAGACAGCAACGAGAAACGGCCAGTAGTGATACCAATGTTTTGCTGATTCTTCTGTTTTCAAAGACCAACCCCCTTCTCAACACTAAAGACTTAGCCTATACTACTGTAAAAAATGAGCAAAATCAACAGAGTTCCTCGGTCCGAGAAACTCCCAAAAATAATAGTAATTTTAGGTCCTACAGCTTCCGGAAAATCGGATTTGGGAATTAAATTAGCCAAAAAATTTGACGGCGAGATAATTTCGGCCGATTCAAGACAGGTCTACCGCGGGATGAATCTTGGCACCGGTAAGGTGACTCAAGAAGAGCAAAAAATAATTAAACATTATCTTCTTGATGTCGCCAACCCCAGAAAAATATTTACAGTTTCTGACTTCAAAAAATTAGGAGAAAAAGCTATTAAAGAAGCTCTATGCAAAAACAAGGTTCCATTTATCGTAGGTGGCACAGGATTTTATATTGACGCCTTAGTAAAAGGCCTCGTGCTTCCCGAAGTCCCCGCTAATAAAAACCTTCGGGCAAAACTTGAAAAAATGACAGCCGAAAATTTATATAAAGAACTTAAAAAATTAGATCCGAATCGGGCCAAGACAATTGACCAAAAAAATAAACGTCGCCTCGTTCGGTCTTTGGAAATTATCAAAACAACCGGCAAACCAGTTCCGGTATTAAAAGAATTACCCCGATATACAGTGTTGTACTTGGGTATAAATCCACCCAAGAATATCCTGGAAAAGAGAATTAAATTACGGCTTGAAAAAAGATTAAGGCATGGAATGATTAAAGAGGTCAATAAGCTTTTGCAATCAGGGGTAAGCAAAAAAAGGCTCTATGGTTTTGGATTGGAATACCGCCAAATATCAGAATATTTGGCAAGCGAAAAGTTTAAAGTTAAAAGTATAAAGAATTTTAATAATTCGGAATATTATCAAAAACTATTAAGAAGCATAATAAAATATTCAAAACGCCAGATGACCTGGTTTAAGAGAAACAAAGAGATTCACTGGGTAAAGACCCAAAATGAGTCGGAAAAATTAATTAGGAAATTTATTTAACCTCTTCCGGTTTTGATTCACTGGGACCGAGTATTTCTTTGTCTGTCGGTACCGTTTGTTCGGAAACATATTTTTTATCTCGGCCTACCATAATCTGTCCGTGACGCTCTTGAGCAAGCTCCTGATCAGTTTTAAGTCTTTCCTGTATAATCTTGGCTTGATGTTTATTATAATCAGTCATCCGATCCCAACTACTAGTTAGTGTCGTCCCGATTTGCTTCGCTTCGCGATTAGCAAATCGAGGATCCTCGATTTTAATGAATTTGCTTTTGCAAATTTTTAAAATCGGGACAAATATTTTTTTAATCATTTTAATTTTTTCTTTAATATCTCCTCAACCATCTGGGGGTTTGCTTTGTCTTTTGATTCGCGCATAACCATACCCACCAAAAACTTAAGTGAAGCCTCTTTCCCCTTTTTATAATCTTCTACTGCTTGGCCATTATTTGCAACGGCCTTATCCACCGCCGCCTCCAGCTCGCTCATATCAGAAACCTGTCCCAAATTCTTTTCCCTCATAATCTGTTCGGGATGCAGGCCTGTTTGTGCCATTTCTTTCAACACCGCCTTTGCGCCAGTCGAGGAAAGTTCTTTATGAAATATCAAAACCATTAACTCGGCAAATGCTTCCGGAGAAATCTTGAATCCTTCAAGATCATCAACTTCAAAATCTGTCGCGCTCATCAGTGTTGGAAATTCAGTGATAATATAATTAGCCGAAAGTTTATTAAGCCTTTTTTCTAACTGCGGTTCATTTGTAAATTCGCCTTCCAACCCTTTTTTGACATGAAAATCTTTAGCCGAAGAATCAAGCTCTGTAGCCACATGTTCATAATAATCACCAAGATGCCATGCCACCGTAAATATTTCAATCTGGCTATCTGTAAGGCCATACAGGGCAAATCTGACACGTCTCTGCGACGGCAGTTCCAGTAACCCGTCCCTAATTGCCTCAATTTGAGCCGGAGTGAATTTAAGCGGAGGCAAATCGGGTTCGGGAAAATATCTATAATCATGCGCCTCTTCTTTGGAACGCTGGCTAATCGTCGTCTTCTTTGAATCATCCCAACCCCGTGTTTCTTGTGCAACCTTTTTACCAGCATCGAGAAGTTCGGTTTGTCTTTTTATTTCATAATCAATACTGTCTGAAGCGGCTTTGATTGAATTCAAGTTTTTAATTTCTACTTTTGTTCCCCATTTTTCCCGATTTGTTTCAACAAATCGAGGATCCTCGATGCCTTCAGCATCGGGACCGTCTTCCACTCTCATTAACGAAATGTTAACTTCCACCCTCATCAAGCCTTTTTCCATATCAGCATCTGATACGCCGAGATATCTTAAAATTAACTGGAGTTCTTCGGCAAATTTTTTGACCTCTAATCCGGTTTCAAAATCCGGTTCGGTTACGAGTTCCATCAAGGGCACTCCGGCGCGATTATAATCAACCAGACTATAACTTGAATCTTGAATCTTGAATCTTGAATCTTTTTCTTGTGATTCATGTTTCATGTTTCCTGTTACATGATACAGCCGCCCAGCATCTTCCTCAAGATGGATTCTGGTTATACGAATTCGTTTGGGTCGTAAGTCGTAAGTCGTAAGTCGTAAGTCAAGATAGCCGCCTTCGCAAAGAGGTTTTTGGTATTGAGTTATTTGATAGCCCTTCGGCAAATCAGGGTAAAAATAATTCTTTCTTTCAAAAAAAGTACCTTCGGCTATTTTACAGTTCAAGGCGAGACCCGCCATGATTACCTTTTTTACAGCTTCATAGTTAATCACGGGCAATGTTCCGGGGTGGCCAACGCAAATTGGACATATGTTAATATTGGGATGCTTTTCATCCGGATCGTTAAGAGAATCGCAGAACATCTTGGTCTTGGTTTTAAGTTCTGCGTGAATTTCCAGACCTATGACCGGTTTATACATACGTCTAAATTTATCACGATTTAAGCAATAAAAAAAGCCCTCTTTAGAGCTTATCTGACTTAGGATTAGAAGGGAATCTCTGGCAAAGATCGCCTATGAGCCAACTCTGCTTCAAGCTGGTCGTCGGTAAGTTCGCTCAAGAGCATATCGGCTGTTTTTTCATACGGTTGCATTAGCATGCCAGTTACTTCTATAATTCCTTCAACGACCTCTTCTTTCGCTCCGTGAAAAATAGTAGGATACACA
>Ga0209515_10009214_pt1 | contig 11298 bp, 16 predicted proteins | sample Subgroupgradi54m_FD_187454 | JGI IMG/M metagenome (GOLD analysis project Ga0209515, IMG submission 187454) | Subsurface groundwater microbial communities from S. Glens Falls, New York, USA - GMW60B uncontaminated upgradient, 5.4 m (SPAdes)... ...
CCGGCGCAACTCGGTTCTGGGGGAGGCTCGGAGGGGACCGTCGAGGCCCCCTCGATTGGGCCAGGGGGCGCGGCGATGAAGTGGGTCACCCGGGAGAAGGCGCGCGTCGACCGCATCGCCTGCCCCTGGCTGATCAGCCGCTTCATTGATCCGGAGGCGACGTTCCTGTTCGTGCCCGCCGGGGAGGTCATGGCGGTGGCCGGGCGCGAGGGCGCCATCCCCTACGACGTCCCCGGCGTCGACCTCGGACATCACGGCGAGCGCTGCTCGTTCGACTCGTTCGTCGCCCGGTACGGCCTCGAAGACCCGGCGCTCCGCGCGCTCGCCGAGATCGTCCGCGGCGCGGACACCGGCGCGCGGGAGCTGACGCCCGAGTCCCCGGGGCTCTACGCGATCGCCTCCGGCTTCCGCGAGATCGCGCGCGACGACCACGACAACATGGCGCGCCAGTTCGCCGTCTACGACGCGCTCTACGCCTTCTGTCGCAGCCGCCTGTCCGGCGACGCCCGGGGATGACCGGCGCCCCTGCGCGCGTCTCGACCGCCTATTCGAGCGCCGGCTCCGCCGGTGCAACTCGGTTCTGGGGGTAGGCTCGGAGGAGGCCGTCGAGGCCCCCTTCGACTATCTAGAACCGGTAGCCGAGGATCAGCTTGAGGAGCAAGGGGTCGGAAGCGTGCGTCAGCCCGACTCCGATCCCGAAGTTGAACTCCCACTGCGGGCCGAGATCCAGGTCGATCACGGGAAAGATCAGGTGCTGCTGCTCGCGGAGCGGGTCGAAGCCGGAGAGCGGGCCCAGCGAGGCGTAGTACTCGAGGCCGAGGGCGACCTTGCCTGTCACGTCGTACGACACCTTGAAGTTGGGCGAGAACTCGGCGCCCTTCTTCTCGCTCTCGCCCTCGAACGACCACCCGAGCGTGGGGTTCAGTGACCAGTACCAGCGCCCGATCTGCTGGTCGACGATGGGCCGTAGCTCCAGCGTCCAGGTGTCCGTCGAGAACTGGCGCTCCTGGTAGCCGAACTCGGCGGAGAGGCTCAGGCCGACGGGCCAGTGCCAGCTCTCGGGCGCGCGCACGCGCGGGCGCAGGTGATCCCCGACCCATTCCCATCCCGTATCGGGCTGCACGCTGGTAAAGATGTAGAGGCCGACCTCGAACCACGGCGTGAACCCGTGGGTGATCTCGATCGTCTCGTGCCAGGCGCCCTCCGTCGGCCGCACGCCGTTCTCGGTGCGCGTGGTGCCCCGGGCGGTGACGTTGCTGTGCAGCTCGATCATCGTGTGCCCAGGCGCCACGGTCTCCGAGCCGTAGACCTGGATCTCGAAGTTCTCCTGGGCGGCGGCCGGGGCCAGCCGCGTGAGGCAGACGGTCACGACGATCGCCAGGATCGCGGCGCGCGGCCGCAGGGCCGTCATGGGAGGTTCCGTCGCGGCAGTTTACTTCACGAGCACCCAGGACGGCTCGAGAAGCGGGAAATCGCCGGACGGCTCCATCAGCGTGCTGTGCTCGGCATCGGTCCCCCTTCCCTCCTTCGCTGTATACACGCTCAAGCTCAGGTCGTCCCCATCCATCTCGAACTTGGCTGAGATGACATAGCCCTCTGCCTGCCCAGCCTGCCTGATGCCGTCTGCCAGCGAGCGCTTGCTGTCCTTCAATTTGCTCAGAAGGACGTCAGTGTCCTTATACTCGGCGGCGATCCCGGCCCCACCCGTCAGCGCAACAATGAACGCGAGAACCACAGTCAAGCCCAACATCTTACGCATCTCTCTCCTCCTAACGGATCTTCGGTCGTCACATCACGCCTCGACCCTGTCCCATCCTCCTCCTGTTGACAACAGCGTCCGCCGCGCTTCGCGGAGGTAAGGCGGCCTTGGCTGTCGACCCCCTCCGACTTCGAAGCGGGCGCGCCCGGACGGCTTCAGTGCTGGGTGGCCGCCCGCCACCCTATCCGGGCTGAAACCCGACTCGACCAGAAAAACCACCGCCTGCCACCAGCGCACCGTCGACGACCTTGAGGGGCAGCCGACTCAATCGTTTGCGCGCCGGCCCGCTCACGACACGCGCCCCGTCCTTCGGATCAAACAGCGACGCGTGACAGGGACATTCCAGGATCTGCGCCTCTGGCCGCCAGGCTGAGACCTCACACCCTTCATGCGTGCAGATCGCGGAGTAGCCAACAATCCCGTCGGCCGCATACGAGCGCATCTCCGGAGACAAGCCGCCGGACTCCAGCCGGATCAGCAGAACTTCATTGAGACGAGACCCGTCTCTCACGAGCCCGGTCTCCGCATCAGCGGGATACGTGATCACCGGCGGGCCGCCGACGAGCAAGTCCGACGGCGCCACGCCTTGCCCCTTCCGTTCCCCTGTTGCGAACACGAATCGATCACCCGCGCGCGGACGAGCGCTCCTGGCCTCCACCTCCTCTGAGGAGCCGAAATCGACGCACGACAGCACGAGCCCGACCCCACAAGCCAATCTCAGTACCGCACGGCGAGTCGCACGATGAAGATCGGGCGAGTCCGAAGATTCCTTTGGTTCAATCATCCCTTGTTCTTGGTTCCCTGCACACGAAGTCGCCAGAGTGCTTCACACCGGACATTCGACACACCACCACATCACTTCCTCCACTCGGCCGCAGGGGACGCCGTCTTCCGCGCTCTCCATGCACACAGGATTACTTCGTGGGCTCCCCCCAGTCCGCTCCTTCTTTGGCTAACGTTTCCAGATACGCCCCGATCTGATAGATCGTTTCGTCGTTCAACACACCGCCCCACGCAGGCATCTCCATGGCGCGGCCGGTCTCCTTGCCGCTTTTCACCGTCGCGACGAACTTCCCGAATCCCTTATTGAACACCCGCAGATCGGCCCCTTGCCCGCGATCTCCTCCGTCCGCCCTGCCCCCGTGACAGTTGCTGCAGACATTGCGGTACCACGAGCGACCGTCCGCGATCGCCTTCGCATTCCCGGATAAGGGATTCGTCCCTGGGACCTCAGGCTCGGCTTGTGCCACCGAGCCCCCGACTGAGCCCCATCCGTTTACCGCCACGCCAACCGCTACCGCGACCGCCAGGGCCCGTCCTCGATCGGTCAGCTTCATCGCTGTGCCCTCTCGCTTGGCCCGTGATCCGGGCTCTCTCACCGTCCACGGCGCCCTTCGGTTACGGGCGATGACGGTAACGGCCGATACCTTGACTGTCAACCGTTACAGATGTCGCTGTCACCGGGGCCGCCCGCGACCGGTAAACCTCGGCATGCAGCCCCCTAGTTCCGGCGGGAGTCGACGGCCTCGAAGATCAGGAGTCGAGCGACCGGCTCGCCGTTTTCCTGCTCCTCAGGCGCATAGACCCGATGGGTCCGGAGGTCGACCTCGAGACTATGGACCTTGCGCTGGACCGGAACATCCTCGACCTTGCGGAAATGATCGGGATCGTCCTCCTGAATGACCGAGATGGCGCCCACGGCACAGGCGACATACACGCGCCCAAGCCCGGGGTCGAACTTGACGACGTCCGCCCCTCGGGGCAGCGGGACGTGGGCGATCGCTCGGTGGGTTTCGAGATCGAACACCGCCAGCACGTTGTTTCCCTGGCAGGCCAGAAACGCCCGCCGGTGCTCGGCATCCAACGCCATCCCATGATTTCTCTGGCACCCTTCGACCGCATAGCGCCCAGCGACCGCATCAGTGGCCGGATCAATCGCGGCCACCATATCGTCATCCTGGAGGTTCACGTAGACCTGCCGGCCCACGGGGTCGTACTGCGGCATACCGGTCTCGCCGTCAAAGTGGAGCGTCGTCACGATCGTGTCCGCAAGCACGTCGACCACCGCCACGGCGTTGCCCCGCTCGTCTGAGACGTAGAGCTTGTGGAACGGTGGCGCGTAGGCGCTGCCATCGGGCTTGGCGTCGGTCGGCAGCTTCTTGACGACCCGCATGTGTCGAAGATCGATGATGCCGATGGTGTTGTCCCAGGCATTCGAGGTGTAGATCTTCTTCAGCTCCGGCGCGTACTCGACGCCCTCGCCGCCCGGCACATCCGCGATGGTCTTCACGACGGTGTTCGTCTTGAGGTCGATGACGTAGAGGACCGCCGCGGCCAGATGGTTGACGAAGAGGTAATCGTCGTCGTAGTCGATCGCGAGATAGTCGAAGCGGCGACCAGGAGGGCCGGGCAGATCGATGACACCCACCTGTCTCAGTGCTTCTCCGCCGGTGTCTGCCGCGTACGCCGCCATTGGCGGCGTCACCCGTGGGATCAGGAGAGCAATGGCAGCTGCTATCGTCATTCCGACACGTCCCACGCTTCTCAGGGCGTTCGCCGATGCCGAAGTTGCATCAGACCCTCCTCACCGAGATGGAGCGCAACCATTTCTAAGAAACATCCGCCTCGATTCCTCCCGCCTGTGCGATTCCTGCCGTCACTTCACGAAGACCCAGGTTGGCTTCAGGATCGGGAACGCGACCAGTCCGATGATCGCGGTGACCGCGACGAGGATCGGGTTGCTGACCTTCCAGCGGAAGAGCACCACGAGGCAGCCCACGGCGATGAGCGCCGTGAGCCAGTCGCCGATGGCGATTCTCCCCAGGAGAACACCGGCCCCGAGAATGGTGCCGATCGCCGCCCCATACGCGCCCTTGACGAACCCCTGGACCTTGGCGTTCCCCCGATGGCGAACCAGAATCGGGGCCACAACGAGAACCAGGAGGAACGAAGGGAGGAAGATCCCCACGGTGGCGACGAGCGAGCCCAGGAAGCCGGCGACGAGGTACCCGACGAACGTCGCCATGATCACGACAGGCCCGGGGCTGATCATCCCGATGGCAACCGCCACCAGGAACTGGCGCTCATCGAGCCACCCCGTTTGCTGGACGAGGCCTTTCTGCAGGAAGGGCACGATGACGAGCCCGCTCCCGAACGTGAGCGAGCCGGCTTTGAGAAAGAAGGCCAGCAGTCCACCGAGAGTGCCTCCGAGGTGTCCGGTGGTCGCCGCACCACCGAGAGGGACGACGGCCAGCAACGATGCCGGCGAGTTTTTCCCCGTGAAGACGGAACCGTAATAGAGGAGCCCGACGATCCCAGCGCCGATGAACAGCAGGGCCACCTCGGCCTGCCGCGCCACCGTGACGCCGAAGCATATTCCCGCGATCACCCACTGCAGCCAGTCTTCCATGCCGAGCCGCGCCAGACGGTAGCAGGAGTGCAGAATCAAGGCGATGACGGCGGGGCTGACCCCGTAGAAGATGGCGGTGACCGGAGACAACCCGCCGAAGTGGACGTAGAGGGCGCCGAGGGCAGCCACCATGAGGAAGTTGGGGGCGATGAAGGCCCATCCACCGGCCCACGCGCCCCAGAAACCTCCCCGAAGATACGAGATCAGAATGCCGACCTGGATCGCCAGAGGCCCGGGCAGCGACTGACAGACGGCGATACCCTCCCGCATCTCCTCTTTCGTCAGCCACTTCCGTTCCCCGACGAGCTCCCGCTCCATCTGTCCGCACAGCGCGACCGGCCCGCCAAAGCCGAGCGCGCCGAGGCGGAGGAAGTACCGCACGAGCTGCGAGATTGGCACTCGGGGCAGGACGCCGGTCTCAGCCATCGTCAACTCCACCCTTGTCTGGCGCGTGGTGGGAGCCACACCACCAAGCGCAACGGTTTCGTCTTAAGCCCAAGATCAGTTCGCGTTCGGGCGCCGGGCGTGACTCCTGCCCGCTTGGTCCTCAGACCGTATGCGACGCACGCCCGGAGCCAAGACGATGTGCAACGTAACCGTTGATACGTCTCACGGCAAGCGTTACACTACCAGCCTACTCGCCAACGAGGCGGGCCACGAGGATTCTCGTCTGGCCCGGGCTCAGGAAGACGTTGTGGTCCTGCACGCGCACCGGGATCGTGCGAATGACCTCGTTCGACTCGAGATCGATGACCGCGCCCCGTCATCTGTTCGTCACCTCACATCGATCGGAAGAGAAGTGCGGTAGATCTCGGTCTGGTCGGCGAGGAACGCCGGATCGTTGTACCGGTTCAGGTCGTAGATCAGGCTGGCGCGGGCGGGAAAACGGTTCTCTAGCGCTTCTTGCCGAAGACGTCGAAGCCGATCGTGAACCCGAGCGTCGCCTGCCAGTCCGGCGCCGCCCGGGTGATGCCGCGCCGGATGCCCGCGTCGACCCAGAAGCGCTTCGAGGCGAATGGCTGCCAGATGAAGCCGAGCAGCGCCGAGTTGTTGGCCCGCTCGTCCTCCACGCTCCCCCCGTTCACCTCTCCCACCAGCCGGAAGCTCGGGACGACGGTCAGTTCGGTGATCACCCCCCACGCCGCGAACGCCCGCTTGTCCTCGCGCGTCACCCCTCCGCCGAGGTTCAGGTGATAGGTCAACGGCGCGAGCCGCCCGCTGGCGATCCCGGTCGCCTCGAAGCCGACGCCGTCCTCGCCGGGAGCCATCGAGGGCAGGAGCGGCCCCGCCTCGAGGGCGAGGCTGAGCCCATTCTTTTCCTGAAGCACGCCCTCGCGCACGACGGCCTTGAGGAACAGCGCGGGATCGACGAGCCGCAAGTCCTCGTGCGGCCCCCTTCTCGACCGCGAACTCGCCGACGATCTCGAGCCGGTCGACGAGGCCGTAGTTCAGCACCACCTTGGGAGTGGTGAAGACGTCTTCCTCCCTCGTGCGAGCGAACTGGAAGTAGCCGACCTCGATCTCCATCTCGCGGGGGTCGGCGACGGCGGCATCCGTCGAGACGAACGGCCGGTAGGCCCAGGCCGACCGCGGCGTCAGGAGGAGCGGCAGGCAGACCGCGAGCAGGACGACGACCCTGGAGCGGCCCGCGCGCAACCTCGCCGGGTCGGCGGCGAACCGGCTAGTCGTCGCTGTCGGCTCCGCCCGGGACCGGCTCGATGTATCGGCTGTCGTCGCGCCCGCCGTCGCCCGAGTGGCCCGCCGCCGGCAGGAGCAAGGACGGCCACATCGAGACGCGCATCATCCCTGGCTTCCTCCTGACGAGTCCGGTGCACGCGGGATGGCTCAATGTAACCAGTGATACTTGTCGAGTCAAGCGTTACCGCGGGATCTGCTAGGATGCCGGTGATGCCCGCCCCGGTCTGGTCCCCGGACGCCTGGATCGTCTTCGCCGCGAAGACGGCGCGCACGTTCTGCTACGGCTTCCTGGGCATCCTGCTGCCCGTGTACCTGAGCGAGCTCGGCGCGGGCGCCGGGCTCGTCGGCCTCACGGTGAGCCTCACGCTCGCGGCGAGCGCGCTCCTCACCTGGGCGGTGCGGCGCCCGGCCGAGCGCCACGGCGCCCGCGCCGCGCTGCTGGCGCTGGCGGCGCTCTCCCTCGGCGCCGCCGCGCTCCTCCTGCTCGCCCGCGCGCCCTGGCTCGTGGTCCTCGCCGCCATGCTCGGCAACGTCGCCGTCGGCGCCGGGGAGACGGGTCCCTTCCTCACGCTCGAGCAGGTGGTGGTGAGCCGCGCCGTGGCGCGTGAGCGGCTCCCGTTCGCGCTCAGCCTCTACAACCTGATCGGCTACGCCGCCGCCGGGGTCGGTGCCGCCGTGACGGCGCTCCTCTCGGCGCCCGCCCTGTTCGCCGTCTTCGCCGCCGGCGCCCTCGTCCAGATGGCGGCCTACGCGGGCCTCGGCGGCGCCAGCCGGCCCGCGGCGCGCCGGAGCCTCCCGCTGTCGGCGCTGCCCTCGGCACCGGTGATCCGCCGGCTCGCCGCGCTCTTCGCCCTCGACTCGCTGGCCGGCGGCTTCGTCCTCCAGTCGCTGGTCGCCTACTGGCTCTACGTGCGCTGGGGGCTCCGGCTCGAGTCGCTCGGCGTGATCTTCTTCGCCGCCCAGGCCCTGACGGCGCTCTCCCTGCTCGCCGCCGCGCCGCTCGCGCGCCGCATCGGCCTCGTCAACACGATGGTGTTCACGCACCTCGTCTCCAACGTGTTCCTCGTCGCGATGGCGCTGGCGCCGTCGGCGGCGGCGGCCGTCGGCCTCCTGCTGGCCCGCCAGCTCCTGTCGCAGATGGACGTGCCCACGCGGCAGGCCTACGTGATGTCGGTGGTGGAGGACCACGAGCGGGAGTCGGCGGCCACCGCCACCAACCTGTCGCGCACGATCGCGCAGGCCCTCACGCCCACGGTCACGGGCTGGGTCATGCAGGCGGTGGCCGTCTCCGCCCCCTTCGTGCTCGGGGGCGGGCTGAAGATCGTCTACGACCTGCTGCTCTACGCGACGTTCAGGAAGGTGAAGCCGCGCGCCGCGGCCTGACGGTCAGAGCCGGGTGCCCCAGCCCTTCAGCCGGCGGTAATAGAGGATGAGCCCAACGGCGACCAGCAGATAGACCGCGCCCTGCACGAGGAAGCCCGCGCCGCCGGCGTCCAGGTACCGGCGCACCAGAAAGACCGCGTAGAACACGAAGAAGGCGATCGCGGCGAGGATCAGGATCCGGTGCGCGGTGATCAGCCTCACGCCGCGACCCGGCTCAGCGCCCGAGCACGGCCTTGACCGCGTCGCGCGTGACCGAGACCAGCCGGTCGATCTCCTCCGCCGTCACCACGAGCGGCGGCGCGAAGAAGACGGCCTCGCTGGCCTTGACCCGGGTGATCACGCCCCGCTTCATCATCTCGGCCTGGATGCGCGGGCCGACCTTCTTCTCGGCGGGGAAGAAGGCCTTGGTGCCGCGGTCCTCGACCAGCTCGAGGGCGGCCAGCAGGCCCTTGCCGCCGCGGATGTCGCCCACGTGCGGATGGTCGCCGAAGGCGGCCGTGAGGCCCTCGTGGAGCCGCGTCCCCATCCGGGCGGCGTTCTCCCACAGCCGCTCGCGCTGCATGATGTCGAGGTTGGCGAGGGCCACCGCGCAGCAGGTCGGGTGCCCGGAGTAGGTGTAGGCGTGCATCCAGCGGTCCTCGGGCGTGACCGAGTCGATCGCGTCCTTGATGTCGCGGTTGACCATGATCCCGCCGAGCGGCAGGTAGCCCGACGTGACGCCCTTGGCGAAGCTCATGATGTCGGGCTGGACGTTCCAGTGCGACAGCGCGAACCACGTCCCCGTGCGGCAGAAGCCCGTGATCACCTCGTCGGCGATGAAGAGCACGCCGTGCTTCGAGCAGACCTGCCGGACGAGCGGGAAGTAGTCGTCGGTCGGGTAGATCACGCCGCCGCCGCCGTGGATCGGCTCGGCGATGAAGGCCGCCACCGTGTCCGGGCCCTCGCGGAGGATCGCCTCCTCCAGCTCCCGCGCGGCCGCCTGCCCGACCGTCTCGCCCGGGCGCGCGCCCTGGAAGCGGTACGGGTAGCACGTCTGGATGTGCACGAACCCCGGCATGCGCGGCTCGAACATCTTCCAGTAGGCGCCCATGCCCGTCGCGCTCATGGTCTGCAGCGTCAGGCCGTGGTAGGCGTTCTGGCGGGCGATGATCTTGACCTTGTCGGGCTTGCCCCGGGCCTTCCAGTAGAAGCGCGCGGTCTTGAAGGCGGACTCGTTGGACTCGGCGCCCCCGGAGGTGAAGAAGACCGCCTGCATGTTGTCGTAGGCGAGCCCGATCAGCCGCTCGGCGAGCGTGATGGCCGGGATGCTGGAGGAGCCGACGTAACCGGAGAAGTAGGCCAGCTCCTCCATCTGCGCGGACGCCGCCTTGGCCAGCTCCTTGCGCCCGTGGCCCACGTTGACGTTCCAGAGCCCCGAGAGGCCGTCGAGGTAGTCGTGCCCGGCGATGTCCGTGACGGTCGCTCCCCGGCCGCGCACGTAGATGATGGGCTCGGCGTTGTCGGAGGGGTGATGGAGCGGGTGGATCAGGTGCTCGTGATCGGCCTTGATCAGCTCCGCGGCGGTCAGCGACATCATAACCTCCCCTCGCAGGCCGTTGAAAACGGCCCATCTGCTTCGTTGGCTCGGCCGCTCCTCGCTGCGGCGTACAACCTACTCGGGCCTCGCCTGGCGGCGGGCGTCCCGCCGGCGCCGCTCAGCTCGAGCACCATGTACGTCTCAGTCGTCACGATCCACTCGGGCCTCGCCTCGCGGCTCCGCCGCTCAACTCGAAAGACCACGCCGCCTCCCATCTGGACCGTTTTGAGCGGCCGGCTGGCTCCCGGTATCTTGCTCGTGCGGTCGGCCGAATCGGGGTCAGCGGGCGCCGACGACCCGGGTGACGGCGGCCAGCGTCCGCGCCGGGTCGAGCGCCAGCGACTGGGCGTCGACGAAGCGGATCACGCCCTTCTTGTCGACGACGAACGTCGCGCGCCCGTCGAAGTTCCACGTGGGCTCCCAGACGCCGTAGAGCTTCCCCACCTTGCCGAGCGGCTCGTCGTCGCTCAGGAGCCGGAACGGGAGCTTGAGCTTGTCCGTCCACCGCCGGTTCCGCGCGGGGGTGTCGATCGAGACCCCCAGCACCTCCGCGTTCAGCGCCTCGAACTTCCTGCTGTCATCCCGGTACCGGGTGAACTCCTGCGTTCACCCCGGGCTGTCGGCCTGGATGTAGAACGCGACGACCACGGCGTCCCGGCGGGCGAGCACGGCCGAGAGCGTCACGGGCTTGCCGGCCTGGTCCCGGAGCGTGAACTCGGGCGCGCGGTCACCCACCGCGAGCGGCGTGTCGCGCCCGACGGCCGGCGCGCTCAGCGTCACCACCACCGCGAGGACCGCGAGGAGCGGGAGGAGTCGCCTCACGCCGGCGCCTGCCCGTCCGACTCCACCGCCTCCAGCACCTTGCGCAGGAACTCGCGCTCGGGCAGCGCGCCCTCGAACTGCACCCGGTCGTTGATCACGACCTTGGGCACGGCCATCACGCGGTACTTGCGCGCGAGGTCGGGGAACTCGCCCGCCTCGACGCAGTCCGCCCGGACGTGCGGCGAGGCGACCGCCATGTGCTGCGCCAGGCGCACGGCCCGGGGGCAGTACGGTCAGGTCGGCGTCGAGAAGACCTGGATGTGGACCGGCTCCGGCAGCTCCTCGAGCACGGTCCGCGTCTCGGCCGTGAGCGCCGGCTCGCCCGTCGACGCCACGATGTCGCCCCTCACCATCACCGAGTCCCGCAGAAACCCAAAGGGCAGCTTCCGCGACTTCTCTTCAATCGGAACCAATTTGGCTACGGGCCTGCCGAATTTCGTGATCACGACAGCTTCATGGGTCCGACGAACCTGGTCCATCACCTTCAGGCATTTCGCCTTGAATTGCCCCGCCGGCATATTCATGGTCACCTCCATATAACCATAGTAATAATACCATAACTATATGAAGATTTCCAGGGGGCAAGGCAGAGAGTTCTTCTTGCGGGGGAGCTACACCTCGCGGAGGAGCTCGATGGCGCGGTCCAACTCG
>Ga0209515_10009216_pt1 | contig 11296 bp, 17 predicted proteins | sample Subgroupgradi54m_FD_187454 | JGI IMG/M metagenome (GOLD analysis project Ga0209515, IMG submission 187454) | Subsurface groundwater microbial communities from S. Glens Falls, New York, USA - GMW60B uncontaminated upgradient, 5.4 m (SPAdes)... ...
TGACTGAAATCGGTGAAACCTAAACCTCTAATATTTGATATACTAGAGTTATGGGAATACCGAGGGAAGCTGGGAGAACTACATATTCAACAGAGATCAGAAATCTCAAAAAGAGATTGACTTTGAGTGACTATCAAAGATCGTTTGTTATTGGAAGTTTATTGGGCGATGGCTGTTTGGTGGCAAATTGGTCTAAAACCAATTTTAGTCTCCAAATTGCCCACTCAATAAAACAAGAATCATATATCTTGTGGAAATATCAAATCTTGAAAGATTGGATATTATCAAAACCACGATATTATGAACGCAATAATTCAATAACAATTAAAACGATAAGTCATTCAGAAATTACCGAATTAGCAAAGCTCTTCTACCCTAAGGGAAAGAAGATTATACCTGGTAATATCAACACACTGATCAATGACCCCATTATCCTGGCGATATGGTTTATGGATGATGGTAATATAATCAAGAGGAATGGTAGAGTGTATGGTTATCATCTCAATACTCAATCATTCAGTAGGGTCGAGAATGTTATCCTTTCTCGATTGCTCAACGATAAGTATGGGATAGAAAACATGCTTGAGTTAAACCATGGCCGATATCGGCTTAGGATTATGAGAAAAGAGTCAAGAATCAAGTTTCAGGAAATTATCGGAAAATACATTGTGCCTGAAATGAAATATAAACTCGGTTGAATATGTAGTTCTCCTTAGCCCCGTAGAGACTTCAATCACATTTGTGATTGGGATAGCATGTAATAACTGCTATAAAACGTCAGCTCCTCCCTAGAGGATGAAGATATAGTCCATGCCGGTAGAAATACACGGATAAACATGAACAAGGCAAGGCTAGCGGAAGCTGGTCTTGGATCACCTCCTTTCTATTTTTGAAATTTATTTCAAAGATGCACGAAAGGATCGAAGTAGGAGATGAGAGTCGGGAAAATGTAGTTTCTACATTCTCACGTCACACCTCTGTCCTTCAATAAAAATGTAGTCGATTGAGTCTTTTACTTTTAGACTCAAGCTGGTCCGAAGCTTAAATCGGAGTTCTATGACACTGGAACAAAAAGTGTGTCTAGCTGGTTAACTGTACAAAGTTGAGAAATCAAAAAACGCCCGAAAGGGCGTTTTTTGAATTGACACGTTGGAACCTAAATGATAAAAAGTACCTAGTTCTCATTAACAATAAGGTGAAAAAGTGAAAATAAGAAAACGTAAGGAAGTCGAGATAGAGCTATCGAAAGAAAATTATGAGGGGCTTAAAAAAATTGCCAAGAAAAGCGGGCTGAAATGGCAGCAAGTGGCCAATATAATTTTGGTATGTGAACTTGATATCACTGCATATATAATATTAAGGAGAAGCGAACTTTTTAAACGGTTAAAGATTAAGCCAACCAAAAAATTGTTATTTCATCGTATTTTTCTACCTTACTGACTAGATAAAACTAAAGCGCCCTTTTGGGCTCTTTTTGTTACTTAATTTGATAGGTGATGGTAACACTTACCGTAATCTCATTTTCTCCTGTTGGAATGCTTGGAGTGACACTGCCACCTCCGAGGCCCCCAGCTTTTGCCTCGTACATCATGGGTATCGGGTAACCGCCGGTGTTTTCTGAAAAATTAATAATTTTGCCGAGAGATATTCCGATTTGGCCTTCAAGTTCGCTGGCTTTCTTTTTTGCGGCGGCGATCGCTTTAGCTCGAGCATCTGATTTTAACTTTTCCGGATTATCAATTTGAAGGCCAAGATTATTTACTTGGTTGGCACCGGCCCTAACCAGTCCATCTAAAATTGCGCTTACTTTGTCTAAGTTCCTTACTTTTATTTCGTAAGATTGGGTTACTTGATAGCCCTGAATTTCCGGACCGCCTCCAGATAGTCTATATTTATATTGAGGGTAAACATTATAGCCTGTTGTTTTGATATCCTTATCGTCAATACTTTGTTTCTTAAGAAAGTCGCTGACCGCATTTGATTTTTGAGAATTCTGGTCTTGGGCATCTTTGGAAGTTGCAGCTTGAGTGACTATAGATGCCGAAACTACGGCAACATCAGGCTTGGCGCTTACCTTACCCTCACCACCAAAAGAAACGGTATTGGTCGTGGTTGAAGTGTTCAGGGCTTGGTTTGTTTGGACCAACAAGAACAGCGAAAGTATAACCATAACTAATGCTCCTGACCAAATGAGTGGTTTGAAATTTGTATTCATGTTGTTAGTATAGCAATAATCATGAACAAACAAAAGGTTTATCTTGTTTTAGATAATGTTCGAAGCCGAGAAAATGTCGGCTCTATTTTTCGTACTGCCGATGCGGCGGGAGTCTTTAAAATATATCTTTGTGGTATTACCCCGACGCCACCGCACGAAAAAATAGCTAAAACTGCTCTTGGGGCTGAAATGTATGTCCCTTGGGAATACCGCAAGCAAACATGGAAATGTTTGCTTGAAATCAAAAATCAAAATCCAAAAATCAAAATTATAGGATTGGAACAAACAAAGACAAGTCAGAATATTTTTAAGTTCAAACCTAAGTTTCCTTTGGCGCTATTGCTGGGCAACGAGGTCAGGGGATTGAGTCCGCAGATTTTGAAATATTGTGATAAAAAAATTTCCATACCGATGTATGGAAAGAAAGAAAGTTTGAATGTGGCGGTGGCAGCAGGGATTGCTTTATATATTATTAAAGAACATGGCTCTTAGACCCACTTCGATTCTAAGGTATTTCGGTTGCTATATGTTAATCGAAAGCTCCTTGGTTGAACAAACCAGCCAGATTCTTTACATTTTTTGCAAAGATTTGACTGAACATAGGGAAAGACGCTTTTTACACATCCTTCCTGATTAACTTTTACCATTACACTTTCTACATCTTTTTCCGATTTACATATATTGCATGCCCCCCCTGGGAATATTGGTGGCACTCCGCTCCAAACCATTTTCCTGTACCTTTTTTAAAACAATCTAATCATGAAACTACCACATAAAACATTGGAGTGCAATTTATTTAAATCCGGTTATCGGTATGTAATTGGCGTGGATGAGGTGGGAATGGGCTGTCTGGCCGGGCCGGTCGTGGTTTGCGCTGTGGCGATGACCAATCATTTCTATAACAGGTATCATAAGAAGCTTAACTGGTTGCGGGAGTCAAAATTATTGTCACATTATCAACGAGAAAAATTTGCCGAGGAGTTGTTAAAAGAAAAAGATCTCGTCTATGCCATTTCGTCCATATCTCCAAAAACAATAGATAAAATAAACATTTATCAAGCTGCTCGGTTGGGGATGAATAATGCGATAAAAAAATTAAAACCCAATTTTGATTTAAAAACGATTGTTCTGGTTGATGGAAAAACAAAAATTAAGGGAGTTGATTATGAGCAGATGCCCATCGTGAAAGGCGACCGTAAAATCTTCACCATCGCCTGTGCATCAATAATTGCCAAGGTTTATCGCGATAAATTAATGACTAACTATGCCAATAAATACCCGAATTACGGCTTTGAAAAGCACAAGGGCTATGGCACTAAACTTCACTATGTCCAGCTTGCTGTTCTCGGTCCCTCGGCCATTCATCGATGGTCGTTTCGGCTTTCGCGTCACGCCTAGATTGACCAACTTTGTAAAATAAGATATAAGAATACAGCCGTACCTTGACAGAAAGATAGGTGGGAAATGAGAAAACAAAAAGGGATGACCCTTATCGAGGCAACTTTTATTTTGTTGGCACTGGCTACCTTGTCGGCAATTCTTGCTCCCCAGATTGGTACCTATGTTAACGACGCAAAAATGGTAAAGGTTAAGGAGGAAGTTGAGTTGCTCGGTGTTACGACTACTCGTTTGATGTATGATTTGGGGAATCCCTGTTTAAAAAAGGATGCCCGAAAGCCACCATGTTCAGAACCTAATCGGGTTAACATTCTCTATGGCCGAGGCCCCGACATTGAGCATAATCAGGTTTGCCAGCTGGACTTTGTTTATTATGAGTTTGATAGAGCTAAACTCTGGGATACTTGTAGTAAAGACAACGGGATATCACCAGAAAACCCTCAAGGATATTCAAGTGCATTTGTTGATTGTGTCAGGGCTAATAAAGCCAAGCTTTGTATTAGGAAAACAATGAATTGGGACAACGATGACATTGATCATGGTGATTCAATGGATAACCAATTTGTCAGAAATATACCTGGATATAGCACTCCCAGCCAAATGCCATTCAGGACTATTCTTGGGTCGGGCATGGGTTGGAGAGGTTCATATCTTGGCAATTCGGTCGACAAAGATCCTTGGGGCAATAAGTATCTCATCAATAGTCAGTTTTTATCTGTCCCACCCAACGTCGATACTTACGGCTTCTGTTCTATGGAACTACAATCTGTAAGAAGTAATGATCGGCGAACTGGGAGTAGTTACTATGTTAGCGGAATGGACTGGTCCTATGATACTTTTGTGATTTCTGCCGGTCCAAATGGTATTTATGAGACACCGTTCGCTCTCCGAGGCGCCGAAGCCAAGGGAGATGATATTATTTACGTAATTCAAGGTGATCCGAGGTAACCCCCTAGCGGGGTTTTTTTATTTTGATATAATAAAACTATGGTAAAAATAGCAATCAACGGATTCGGTCGGATTGGTCGGGCGTTTTTTAAGTTGGCAATTGATAAACCGGAACTAGAAATTGTGGCGATTAATGATTTGGGTGATTTAGATAATCTTGCCTATCTTTTGAAATACGATTCAGTGTATGGCCGGTTTAATCACGAAATTTCTACTAAAGACGGGAAACTGATAGTTGATGGAAAAGAGTATGTATTTATTCAAGAGAAAGATCTTGCCAAATTGCCTTGGGGTCAACTAGGAATTGATATTGTGGTTGAGTCTACTGGAGCGTTTGAAACATTTGATAAAATATCAGCACATAAGACAGCCGGTGCAAAGAGGGTGGTTTTAACGGCGCCAGCCAAGGACGAAGACACCGAAGACGCTAAAACGGTTTTGATGGGCGTGAATGAGGAAGACTTGAAAACCTGCTCAATGTCTTCCAACGGTTCCTGTACTACTAATTCTGCTTCGCCGATATTACAAATTCTTTCCGAAACCATTGGGGTCAAGAAAGCATTTCTCAATACTACTCACGGCTATACTGCTACTCAAAATTTGATTGACGGTCCGGTCAGGGGACATGATTTTCGACGTGGCCGGTCAGCCGGAGTAAATATTGTGCCATCATATACTGGAGCGGCGATTGCTGTAGGACGGGCAGTGAAAGCGGTTGAAAATAAGTTTGAAGGTGTGGCAATGCGAGTGCCGGTAGTCACCGGTTCTCTTTCGGCTATTACTTTTGTTTCTGCAAAACCAACTACAGCTGAAGAAATTAATAAAATATTACGTGATGCGGCCGATCAACCGCGCTGGCAGGGGATATTCCGAACGACTGATGACCAGATTGTTTCCAGTGATGTTGTAGGAGACCCTTACGCAGCGATTGCTGACCTCTCACTTACAAAAGTCGTTGATAGCGACCTCTGTTGTGTCTATTCCTGGTATGACAATGAATTCGGGTATACGAATTCATTGCTTCAACATGTATTAAAAGTAGCCCAAAGCCAATGAGAATCATAGGAATTTTTATAGTGTATGGCTCTTTTGTGACCATTCTTGTCTTATCTTTTTATAATCGCGCGGTAAGATTTAAAAAATTTCTTCTTGGTCTAACCTCATTATTTTTTGGAGTAATCGTTTTTAGTCTCCTAGGCGAATTTTCGATTATAGAAGGCATAAAACCAACTATAGTAAGAGACTCTATTGGTATAATCTATCTATTATTCTCTATGGCTAGTATCTTTATTTTTTATAAATACATTGCAAATAAACGTATTCTGTTATGCTTCCTAGTCTTGATGATAGTTTTTGTATACCCCTCTTTTTATACGATTCAGCCAGTTGACTGTCTTGCCGGTTGTATTGGTTACTATGGACTACCTTTTAACTCTTTTGTGTTTCATGGCAGCGGAATTATGTTACCTAATGAGCCCGGCCGTGGTACTGAAATCATTTATAAAAACCTGATTTTGGATACTGTAATCTGGCTTTGTGTTGCGCTTACACTCTCTAAAGTAACAAAGAAAATTAGTTAATCTTAAATGTTCCAATATATTTCTGAAGAAAAAGTAGAATTATGTCCGAGCTTCACGTAATTGAAAATCCTATAACCCGAGCCGAATTGAAAAAAATTGCCGAAGAAAGATTCGGTGATTTAGTGAAAGCGGCGGTTGATATAGAAAAAGGCATTATGGTCTTGGGTGGAGAATTACATATTGATGAAGCTCTTAAATTGGTTGAGCAGTTTCAATCTAAAGGGAAAGATATTTGGGGTATTAACTTGTATCCCGAAAAGACTGGAGATGATATGATTGAATTTGATTCCATGATTAACTTAAAACCTGATTTAGGTAACAGGACTCGTGGTGTGGATTCGTTGGAAATACGAGAGAAGATAAAAAATATTGTCCATAAACTTGTTCTATGAGTAACGTATCCGAAAATCGATGGCACAATCTTCCGCTAGCTGAACAGATGGCCAATATTGGCTCGGAAATTGGTCGGGCGGCTACTTGGCAAAAAAAAGACAACAGTCGTTTTGAAGGCGCAGTTAGGCGAGCAATGGAGTTAATTGACCTAACCTTAGAAGATCGACGCTGGAATCGCCGGTTGCTAGAGCTCGGTCGCTTTAAGGAATTTTTTTGTGATGCGGCGCTGGGCGGACATGAATACGGTACAACATTTTCTAGCTTAGAGAAATATCTTATACCCTTTATGAATGTAACCGCTCGTGCATATTCAACAATCTAATGTCCCAATATATTTCCGAAACAAAAGTAGAAGAAATGGAACTAAAAGCCAATGAAGCGCGGGAGCTTTTGATTGAGATGAGTAAAATGCTACAATATACCCATGACGATACAAGAAATTAGTTCAATAATTACGCCAATTTTACGGAGTTATGGAGCCGAATATGTGGCAGTTTTTGGTTCGGCGGCACGAGGAGAAGCCACAAAAGACAGTGACATTGATATTCTAGTGCGATTTAATCGTGATATATCCCTATTGGATCATATTGGCTTTGCCCAAGAATTGGGGGATATTTTAGGACAAAAAGTAGATTTAATTACCGAGCGTAGTCTTAGTAAATATGTGATTCCAAGTGTAAAAAAAGATTTAAAAGTATTATATGGACAAGGTCAAAGACCAGGTTTATATTAGCCACATATTAGAGGCTACTAAACTCATTAAGGAATTCATTACCGGTAAAAATTTTCAAGAGTTTCAAAATGAACCGATGCGATATTCCGCAGTCATTCGGCAATTTGAAATAATTGGTGAAGCGGCAAAAAGATTATCCATAGAGACGAAAGAAAATTCAGGTGATCTCCCATGGCGTAAGATAACCGGAATGAGAGATTTTCTTATCCATGATTATATGGAGGTGGATTTCAAAGAGGTTTGGAAAGCGGCGACAGAAGATATCCCTGAACTTGAAAAAGAGCTGGAAAAATATAAAAATTTAATGTAAATGCCAAGAAAGTTATAACAAAAGCAAATTATTCTGAAAGGTGAAAAAGGTTAATGTTTCAATATATTTATGACCCGCCTTCGCTACCTCCTACGCTAAAGCTTCGAAGGTCAAGAAAGCTACGGATGGGCAAGCAAAAAGGTGGAGGGGTTTTGTAATCTCTAGATCTCTAGTATAATGTAATAATGGTTTTGGATTTGATAAAAAGGGAGGAGTTAAATAAAAAAGTCACTAAAGATTTTAGTTATAATTTTACTACTGAAAAAGGCGGTATTCATGTAATTATTATCGGAGCCAGAGCTAAAAGTTGGCTTCAAAATACCACAAAATTTATATCTTTTTTTCGCGATGATAATCTAGCCGTTAAGATAAATGAAATATCATTTCCTAATCTATCAAACAACAAAGAATTTTTTAACGGAGAGGCCTCTTGGAATGGTAACAAATTAAAAGGGCTTCAGCAGATTAATCTAATTGTTGTTTCTTTGAAACCAGGAGAGCAGAATCTCGACTTTCTAACCAGCGGTTCGCCGACCCTTGATTTTATAGAGATATACAAAGTTGAGGGAAACGACTTTGTAATCAATCCAACCGAAAAATATGGCGTGGAAGAAGGCAATCGAAGGCCATGGTTCAAAATACTTATCGCAAAAGTTGGCATCAAAACAATTTTCGCCAAAGCCAGTGCCGGAGCCAATAAAGGTAAAGATGACGATGATTTAGAAATAAGAATTGACGGGGTAATGGTAGAAAATAAAACACCGAAAGCCCATAAGTATTGGTATTGGTGCGGCCGAGTTTTGAAGGGCGAATTAAAGATTTTTGAAAAGGACTTAAAGTTTGAGTCCGGCATTCATTACCTTGAATTCTGGGCCGATGGCATCCCCAATCTTCAGGAGATTAAGTTAGTTGTTAAGCGAATACCATCGGTAGACGACCCGCTTTGGACAGGAGATTTTAATGACGATCCGGATGATGTTTTATTTACTCGTTTAATCTTTGGCGAAGCTAGAAGTCAATCAGATGAGGCAAAAAGATGGGTTGCCAAGGTTGTTTTAAACAGAAAAGAATCGCCGCAGGCTTGGCCAGACACAATTCGAGGAGTAATTCTTGACAAGGGTCAATTTGATGCCCTTAAATTTAAGGTTAATGATCAAAACTTTGATAGAGTTATTGATCCGCTGGGCGTATCTTCTCATGAAGGAGATAATTGGTTCGAGTGCTATAAAATAGTGAGGGAGGCCATCGAGGGTAGGTTAGGACTCGAGACTGAAGCCACCCATTTTCATAGTTACACAAAACCAGAAGACATTGAACGGTTTGAGAAAAACGTAGTACCCAATGGTAAGTTTTTGAAAAAGATTGGCTCTCTATATTTTTACTGGAGTCCGAATTAATTATGGATAAGAAAATCAAAATTACACTATTAACACTCTCCATATTAATAGTAATGTGGGGATATTTCTTCTGGAAATTTAGAGATATTGGAAATAGTCCAATTGCTGTGCTATCCGCTCAATATAATCCTGATCCTAACCCTTCTTCTAAAGGGGGTCCATATAGTGAAAAATATCAACAAGAACTTCTTGCCCAACTTACAGGTAAAGAAAAACTGCCTAAATTTGAAGACTTTCCAGCTATAACATTCTCTAATAATAAAAATATTGTCGTTGATATTAGTAGTGATCCCATTGCTCGAATGTTTCGTTCAGCTATTCGCCACTCGGTTAAAATTGATGGAATTAACTTTGCGGGTAAGTACTCAATCGTAGAATGGGGTTGTGGATCTACTTGTCAAAGCGGAGCAATTGTAGATGCTGATACTGGACATGTTTATCCCCTTCCCGGCATAATGGCAAGCGGATTTGAGGCAAGAAAAGATAGTAATTTATTAATACAAAATCCTCTTAGTATGCAGGGTAATTGGCGGGAATGGTACAGAATGCTTTATTGGGAGTGGAAGGGAAATAGATATAAACTAATAGGTGTGTATAAGGTAGATTTTGCTAAAAAAGAAATTATGGAAACCAAAGAGGATTATGCTTATTATTCAAATTGGGTAAAATAGATATACAATATTCGATTTTGTACTGAGGAATTAATGTCCCAATATATTTCTGAATCAAAAATTGAAGAGTTGGAAATGAAGGCCAACAATGCCCGGGAGTCCCGATTTATAGAAAATTTTAATCTATGCATTTTACCTATATCATAAAATCATAGAGCAATAGGTACTACATAGGATATACTAACGACATAAATGAGCGCCTCCGACTGCACAATTTAAAAAGAGTCGCTTCTACAAAACATGATATTCCTTGGAAATTGTTTTATAAGGAGGAGTTTAATAACGAGAGAGATGCTATAATGAGAGAGCGACAATTAAAATCTTGGAAAAGTCGGAAGGCACTTGAGAGATTAAAATTTTCTTAATAAATCGAGGATCCTCGATTTGGTCCCGATTGCAAAGTAATCGAGGATTCGCGATATAATTCCTAAGAATTATATCGGAACACCAAATCGGGACTTTTGATGTCATGTCTAGTTATATAAGCGAAGCTAAAATTGAAGAACTTGAAACTCTTGCTAATAACGCAAGGGAATTACTCATTGAAATGCTGACGGAAGCGGGTTCGGGACATACGGCGGGGCCTTTGGGGATGGCTGATATTTTTACGGCCATGTATTTCCATGTTTTAAATCATGACCCCAAGAATCCCGATATGCCCGACAGGGACAGGTTGATACTTTCAAATGGCCACATTACACCGATAAGATATGTGGTTATGGCTATGGCTGGGTATTTTCCGATTGAAGAATTAAAAACTTTGCGGAAATTTGGGACCCGTTTACAGGGGCACCCTGAAAGAGAAAGACTGCCTGGCATTGAAACGACATCAGGACCATTGGGTTCCGGACTTGGCCAGGCGGCCGGGTATGCTTACGCCGCCAGAATGGATGCTTCGGCAGGCTCAGCACAAGCTAAATTCAGAGTTTATTGTTTCATGTCTGATGGAGAACAGCAAGAAGGTTCAACTTGGGAATCCGCAATGTTCGCGGGAAAGTATAAATTAAGCAATTTAACGGCGGTTATTGACCGCAACAATATCCAAATAGACGGAATGACCGAGAATATCATGCCTCTTGAAAATCTGCGCGCAAAGTACGAGGCGTTCAACTGGCATGTTCTTGAAATTGACGGCAATAACATTGAAGCATTCGTTGATGCGACCCATGAAGCGGCTGCTATTTACGAAAAGCCGACAATTATCATTGCTCACACGATTCCGGGTAAAGGCGTGAAAGAAATAGAATTTGATTATAGGTGGCATGGAGCTTCGCCGGGTACTGGTCCGGAAGATGTTTTTAAAAAAGCGGAACAGGCCCAAAAATTTTTAGCTGAACTTAGAACGCTCGGAGGAAAAATTAAATCCGAGCACGAATAAATTAATTAGAATATATGATTGGAGGTGTTTTTAAATGATGCATGGAGGAATGTGTAAATGCCCTCACCACATGGTGAATAAGTTGTTAATGGTATTGGCATGGATTGCCGGTATCTTGTTTTTCTGGGGAAGTTTAGCGGGCAGAGCCTTCTGGGGCTTTGAAGCAATGTATTGGGCCTGGTCAGTAGTGGTCTTGGTTTTGTTGTCAAAAGTTTCAAAGAATTGCGGATGCTGTAAAATGGGTATGGGAATGGGTTGTAAGATGGAAAGCGG
>Ga0209515_10009218_pt1 | contig 11294 bp, 9 predicted proteins | sample Subgroupgradi54m_FD_187454 | JGI IMG/M metagenome (GOLD analysis project Ga0209515, IMG submission 187454) | Subsurface groundwater microbial communities from S. Glens Falls, New York, USA - GMW60B uncontaminated upgradient, 5.4 m (SPAdes)... ...
TCCGTCCTCGCTCGATACCCCACTCGCTGCGGGCGGGCGGGCCTGCCTACCGCGCCACCCGCCCGGCTCCCCGTGACGCCATTCGTGAATGCCGTTCGTGAATGATGCGCCCGCCGGCAAGATCCACAACCCCGCCGACCGCTCCATGGCCGCGCGTCAGGCAGGTCGGTCCATTCCGGCCGGGTGATCAGCCGCCGAAGCGGCGGCGGGTGTCGGCGAGCCTCTTCGCGATCGGCGGCGGCAGCCGCCGCCTGAACTGGGCGTAGAAGGCGTCCAGGTCGTCCAGCGCCGGCCGCCACTCGTCGGCGTCGACGCGCAGCGCCTCGTGGAGCCGCGCCGGCGTGATCGAGAGCCCCGAGGTGTCGAGGGCGCCGGCCCTGGGCGTCCAGCCGACCGGCGTCTCGTCGGCGTCGGCGGCGCGGCCGTGGATGCGCTCGACCATCCACTTGAGCACCCGCATGTTCTCGCCGTAGCCGGGCCACAGGAACTTGCCGTCGGCGTCGCGGCGGAACCAGTTGACGCGGAAGATGCGCGGCGGCCTGGCCAGCCGCGGCCCCAAGGCGAGCCAGTGGCCGAAGTAGTCGCCCATGTTGTAGCCGCAGAAGGGCAGCATCGCCATCGGATCCCGACGCACGACGCCGACCTTGCCCGTGGCCGCCGCCGTCGTCTCGGTGCTCATGGCCGAGCCGAGGAAGACGCCGTGCGTCCAGTCGAAGGCCTCGAAGACGAGCGGGATGACGGCGGATCTCCGCGAGCCGAAGATCAGGCCGGAGATCGGCACACCCTGCGGGTCTTCCCAGTTGGGCGCGATCGACGGGCACTGCTGGGCCGGCACCGTGAAGCGCGAGTTGGGATGCGCGGCGGGCCCCATCGAGGGATCCCAGGGCCGCCCCTGCCAGTTCACGAGCCCCGCCGGCGCCTCCGCCGTCAGCCCTTCCCACCACGGCTCCGCCGCCGGCGTCAGCGCCACGTTCGTGAAGATGGTGTTCGAGCGCACCATCCGCGTGGCGTTGGGGTTGGTCTTCGGGCTCGTGTTCGGCGCCACGCCGAAGAATCCGCGCTCCGGGTTGATCGCGCGCAGCTGCCCGTGGGCGTCCACGTGCATCCAGGCGATGTCGTCGCCGACCGTCCACGCCCGCCAGCCGGGGAGCGCGGAGACCACCATGGCCAGGTTCGTCTTGCCGGAGGCGCTGGGCATCGCGGCCGCGAGGTAGGTGACGCGGCCCTCCGGGTCCTCGACGCCGAGGATGAGCATGTGCTCGGCGAGCCAGCCCTCCTGGCGGGCCTGGCACGACGCGATGCGGAGCGCGTGGCACTTCTTGCCGAGGAGCGCGTTGCCGCCGTAGCCGGAGCCGACGCTCCAGATCAGCTTCTCGTCGGGGAAATGCAGCACGAGGCGCCGCTCGGGGCTGAGATCGCCGAGCGAGTGCAGCCCGGCCACGAAGTCGTCGTCGCCCCGCATGTGCTGGATGGCGACCGGCCCGACGCGCGTCATGAGGTGCATGCTGGCGGCGACGTACGCGCTGTCCGTCACCATCACTCCCACTCGGCTCATCGCCGAGCCGGCCGGGCCCATGAGGTAGGGGACCACGTACATGGTGCGCTCGCGCATGGCGCCGGCGAGCCACGCGCCCGCCTTCGACTTCGCGTCGCCCGGCGACATCCAGTTGTTGGTCGGTCCCGCGTCGTCCTTGTCCCGCGTGCAGATGAACGTCAGGTGCTCGGTGCGCGCGACGTCGCTCGGGTGGCTGCGGTGCAGGTAGCAGCCCGGGTAGGCGCCGCGGTTCAGGGCGAGCAGGGTGCCGTCCTGCAGCATCCGCTCGATCAGCGAGTCGTACTCCGCCTGCGAGCCGTCACACCACACCGCGCGGCCCGGCCGGGTGAGCCCGGCGGCCTCGTCGACCCATTTCTCGACCACGCTCGTCACGCTCATGCGCGCACCTCGCCGGGGGGGATAGTAGGGAGACGGTCTGGTCGAATTGTCCATCGCCGCGGGTTGCCGTCAATTCCGGGAGCACGGGAAACACGAGGAGCCTTACCGGCGAGCCGCGGTGCGCCTCCTGCCATACCGGGAACGCCAGCCGAGGCTGCGTCGGGCACCGCTCACCGAGTTGGCCCGTACCTGGCTCGAACTCTCCGTCGTGATCCGTCGTGATCCGTCGTGATCGGCCGGAATCGTCCAGCGACTGGGCCGTCACCCCAATATTTGCGCCGATCGTGACCGGGCGCAACCGATAGCGCGGCATCGGCGGGGAGGCTGAAAATCTGGTCGCGGGCGCGGCGGAAGGTTGGCGAAGGCTGGAACCGCCCTGACTCAGCGCGTGGCGGGGCGGGCGCCGCGCGGATGTGCCCGGCGAGCGGAGGAGTGTCGCGACTGTGCGCCGTCGGGATCCGCCAGCAGCCGCACGCACGAACTTTTCCGTTTGACACCGTGTCGGGAGGGGTGTACGCGTCACTGCACACCCCCGAGCGGGTGGAGTCGACCCGCGAGGCGGCGTCCGCGGCGCTGGGCCGGCTCGCGGTCCGGCTCGACTCGAACGACCAGGAGGAGGCCACCATGTCAGAGACAGACAAGACGGTGCGGAGAGACCTTACCCGGCGCCAGGTCTTGAAGGGGGCCGCCGCGACGGCGGGCGTGATGGCCGGCTCGGGCGCGCTCGGGGGATTCCCCACGATCTGGGCGCAGAACATCAAGGACGTCAAGCTGGTCCAGGTCGGCGGCTCGTACTCGGCGATCATCGACATCGCCCGACAGGCGACCAAAGATCTGGGTTTCCAGGTCGAGATGCAGACCGGTGCCCACGACGCCCTGCTCAACCGGTTCGTGACCCAGCCGAACTCCGTCGACATCGCCGACATGGAGTACTTTTTCCTGCTCCACCTGGTCCCCCGGGGTGTGCTCCACCCCATCGACCTCAAGAAGTACAAGTGGTGGGACAAGGTGGTGCCGATCTTCACCAAGGGCCAGTACCCCGACGGCCGCAAGGTCTCCGACCAGGGGATCCTCCCGTACAAAGTCCAGTACGTGGACGGCCCTGAGTCGACGAAGTTCGCCAAGAGCCCGACCCGGTGGGCCAACGGGATCCCGACCGTCTACAACGCCGATACGCTCGGCATCCGCCCCGACATCGTGAAGCGGCCGATCGAGCACTGGCACGAGTTGTTGAATCCGGAGTTCAAGGGCCGGACCGCGATCCTCGACGTGCCCTCGATCGGCATCATGGACGCCGCCATGGCGATCGAGTCGCGCGGTGACATCAAGTACGGCGACAAGGGGAACATGACCAAGGAGGAGATCGACAAGACCATCAAGATCCTGATCGACGCCAAGAAGTCCGGCCAGTTCCGGGCCTTCTGGACGACCTTCGACGAGTCGGTCAACCTGATGGCGTCGGGGGAAGTGGTGGTCCAGTCGATGTGGTCGCCGGCGGTGACGGCCGTGCGCTCCCGCGGCATCCCCTGCTACTATGCCCCCCTCAAGGAAGGCTATCGCGCCTGGGCGAGCTGCATCGCTCCGATGCGGCACCTGCAGGGCATCAAGCTCGACGCGGCCTACGAGTACCTCAACTGGTACCAGTCCGGCTGGCAGGGCGGCTTCATCGCCAAGCAGGGCTACTACAGCTCGGTCCCCGAGACCGCCAGGAAGTTCATGACGGCGGACGAGTGGGGTTACTGGTACGACGGCAAGCCGGCCAAGAGCGAGATCAAGGACCCCTATGGCACGCTCATGGAGAAGGCGGGCCAGGTGCGCGACGGCGGCGCCTTCTGGGAGCGCATGGGCAAGGTCGCCTGCTGGAACACGCTGATGGACGAGAACCGGTACATGGTCCGCAAGTGGAACGAGTTCATCTCGGCCTGACGTGATCGGGGCCGGGGGGCGGCCGCGCCGGCCCCCCGGCTCGCTCTGACCATGCCCGTCCGCCGATCGAGCACGTGGTGGCCGCCCTTCCACCATCTCCTGGTGGCGCCGCTCGCGCTGCTGCTGCTGGTGTTCTTCGGGGTCCCGCTGGTGCTGGTCGTCGCCGTGAGTTTCTTCGACTTCGATCAGTTCAACATCATCCCGACGTTCGTCCTCACCAACTATGTCGAGCTGTTCAACTCCCGCCTGACCTATACGCTCTATGCGAACACGATCAAGTATGCCGTCATCGTGTGGGCCGTCACCCTCCTCATCGGCTTCACCGTCTCGTATTTTCTCGTCTTCCATGTCCGCCCGTTCCTGTTGCAGCTGGCCCTGTTCCTGCTGTGCACCGTTCCCTTCTGGACCTCCAACGTGATCCGCATGATCTCGTGGATCCCGTTTCTCGGCCGCCACGGGATCTTCAACCAGTCGCTGATCGCGCTCGGCCTCGTCGACCATCCGCTGGAGTTTCTGCTGTTCTCCGACTTCGCGGTGGTGATCGCCTACGTCCATCTCTTCTCGCTGTTCATGATCGTGCCCATCTTCAACTCCATGGCGCGCATCGACCCCGCGGTGATCGAGGCCGCCGTGGACGCCGGCGCCGGCCGCTTCCGGGTGATCCGGGAGGTCGTGGTGCCGCTGTCGAAGACCGGCATCGCGATGGGCTCGATCTTCGTCGTGGCCCTGGTCATGGGCGATTTCTTCGTCGTCAAGATCATGAGCGGCGGGCAGAGCGCCTCGGTGGTGCTCGCGATGTCGAACGAGATCGCGGTCTTACAGTACCCCCCGGCGGCGGCGAGCGCGGTGGGGCTGCTGCTCGTCGTGACGGCGATGGTGGTGGGGATCATGAGCATCGTCGACGTGCGCAGAGAGCTCTCGGGCTAGCGCGAGGCCCTGATGCCACCTGGATCCGGCCGGCGCCCCTGGACCTTCTACGCCCTGGCGGCGTTCTTCGCGCTGTACGTGTTGTTCCTGTACGGCCCCATGTCGGCCATCTTCATCCTCTCGTTCCAGGGGCCCACGGGCGGCCTGACGTTTCCCATGGTCGGCGTGTCGCTCCACTGGTTCGGCGCCCTGTTCGAGCAGCAGCGGACGGGCGATTTCGCCGGCTCCTTCACGCGCTCGATCGCGCTCGCCGTCATCGTCCTGTCGATCACGGTGGTGGTGTCGGTGATGGCCGGCCTGGCGTTCCGCCGCCGCTTCCTCGGCTCGACCCTCGTCTTCTACATGGCCATCTTCAGCCTGATCATCCCCGGGCTGCTGCTGGGCCTCGGTGTCGGCCTGACCTTCCAGTTCCTGGGCATCAAGCCGGCCTGGTACTCGTCGGCGCTGGGGGCGCAGCTCACCTGGACGCTGCCCTTCGGCCTGCTGATCATGTTCGCGGTGTTCAGCCGCTTCAACCCGGCCTACGAGGAGGCGGCCCGGGACCTCGGCGCCGGCCCCTGGCAGACGCTGTGGAACGTGGTGCTCCCGATTCTCCTGCCCGGCATCATCGCGGTGGCGCTCTTCGGGTTCACGCTCTCGTACGACGAGTTCCCCCGCACGCTCATCCCGATCGGGAGCCGCAATACGCTGCCCCTCGAGATCTGGGCAATGACGACCAACGTGACGTCACCCGCGCTGTACGCGCTGGGGACGCTGACCACCGCCGTGTCGTTCGTGGTGATCGCGGTCGCGCTGACCTCCATCGCCGTGATCCAGCGCCGCCGCACGCGCCGTGGTGCGCGGACTGACGCCGGCGACTGACAGGGCGTGAAGGAATCGCCGCGATGCTGAACCGGGCCGGGTGCTTCGGGAGCCGGTGGGGGGGTCTGGAGGAGGAGCGGCGGTCGCTCCCCCCCAGGGTGAACTGACGCGATGTCCGGCGCACGACGGGGGCCGCATGTGCACCAGACCAGGGGAGAGTAATCGCGCATGGCGCCGTCCGGCGAGATCGAGCTCCGCAACCTGACCAAGCGCTTCGACCAGACGGTGGCGGTGAATGCCATCGATCTGACGATCCCCCACGGCAGCTACTGTTGCCTGCTGGGTCCGAGCGGCTGCGGCAAGACGACGATCCTGCGCATGATCGCCGGGCACGAGACGCCGACCGAAGGCGACGTCAGGATCGGCGGGGAGGCGGTGGTGGGGCTCCCGCCGGCGCGCCGCGGCACCGCCATGATGTTCCAGAACTACGCGCTGTTTCCCCATCTGACCGTGCTCGACAACGTGGCGTTCAACCTCAAGATGCGGGGCGTCGGGAAGGCGGAGCGGCATCGACGCGCCCGGGAGCTGCTGGCCCAGGTGCGGCTGGACCGGTTCGCCGACCGGATGCCGGCCCAGCTGTCGGGCGGCCAGCAGCAGCGGGTGGCGCTGTCGCGCGCGCTGATCACCAATCCCCGCGTCCTCTTGCTGGACGAGCCGCTGTCGGCGCTCGACGAGTTCCTGCGCTTGCAGATGCGCGGCGAGCTTCGACGGATGCAGAGGGAGCTGGGGATCACGTTCGTCCACGTGACCCACACGCAGCTGGAGGCGATCGCCGTCGCCGACACGGTGGTTGTGATGGATCAGGGCCGGATCGAACAGGCGGGGTCCGCGCGCGACATCTACACGCAGCCGGTGAGCGCGTACGTCGCCCGGTTCATGGGGGGTCAGAACGTGCTCGCCGGGAAGGTGGCGTCGGTGACGGGCGGGGTCGCCACGCTCGTCAGCGACACCGGCGAGCGCTTCTCGAGTCCCCTGAACGGCGCGACGGTCGCCGAGGGAGACCTGCTCCACTGTTGCGTCCGGCGCGATGGTGTCGAGCTGGAGCGGGCGCCGCGGCATCCGGGCGCCCCCCTCGAGCGGACGAACGCCGTCGTCGGCGCGGTGCACGCGATCGAGTACCAGGGCTCCTACGTCAAGGTGACCATCGACGTCCCTGGACGCGAGCAGTTCGTGGCCAACGTCGCCGACAGCCTGTTCTTCGCCAGTCCCGTGGACATCGGCGACCCCGTCCTGGCGCGGTGGGTCCCCGAGGATGTCCACCTCCTCACCGGAGACCTCGGCCGGCCGGGCCGAGCGGCGGCCCCGGGCGCCCCTCCGGCCGGAAGCGCGCCGCTGAGCACCGCGTGACCCCGGAGGCGTGCGTGTGACCACACCTGGACAAGCGGGAGAGGCCCATGGCTAAGGAAATCCTGTGCGCGTTCGGCGTCGACGTGGATGCGGTGGCCGGCTGGCTCGGGTCGTACGGCGGCGAGGACTCTCCGCTCGACATCTCGCGCGGCATGTTCTCCGGGGAGGTCGGCACGCCCCGGCTGGTGAAGCTGTTCGAGCGCTTCGGCATCAAGACCACCTGGTTCGTCCCTGGCCACTCCATGGAGACCTTCCCCGAGCAGATCCGGATGGTCGTGGACGGCGGGCACGAGATCGGCATCCACGGCTACTCGCACGAGAACCCGATCGCGATGACGCGCGAGCAGGAGGAAGCGGTCCTCGACCGGTGCATGGAGCTGGCGCAGAAGCTGACCGGCCGCCGCCCCACCGGCTACGTCGCGCCCTGGTGGGAGTTCAGCCCCGTCACCAACGAGCTCCTGCTGAAGAAGGGCTTCAAGTACGACCACAGCCTGATGCACCAGGACTTCCAGCCGCACTTCGTCCGCGTGGGGGACAGCTGGACCAAGATCGACTACTCCAAGCAGCCGAGCGCCTGGATGAAGCCGCTGGTGCGCGGGCGGGAGACCGGGCTGATCGAGATCCCCGCCAGCTGGTACCTGGACGACCTGCCGCCGATGATGTTCATCAAGGCGGCGCCGAACAGCCACGGCTTCGTCAACCCGCGCGACATCGAGCAGATCTGGCGGGACCAGTTCGACTGGGTCTATCGCGAGTACGACTACGCGGTGTTCCCGATGACCATCCACCCCGACGTCTCGGGCCGGCCGCAGGTGCTGATGATGCTCGAACGGATGTACGGCCACATCATGCGGCACCCTGGCGTGCGCTTCGCGACGTTCGACCAGATCGCCGACGACTTCGCCACGCGGAGTCAGCGCCCCAAGTGACCGGCGCGCGAGACCGGGCGCCGGGGCGCCGGCCGCCCGGGGAGGGTGGCACGGTGGGGGCCGGCCGTCGGCCCCGCCCGGAGACGTGATATGTGCGGACTGTGCGGCGTGTTCGGGTCCGAGGCGCACTGGACCGATGTCGCCGGGCGGGACAGCCGGTCCGGGGAGCCGCCGCGGGGAGGGACCCGGCGGCAGGAGCGGCGGCACCGCGTCGCGCTGGCCAACCGGGTGCTCGCGCATTACGGCCTGGCGCTCGCGGACTGGAACGGCCACGCCTACGTCCTCGGCAGCCGGACCGGCCGGTCGGAGATCGTCCATCATCTGGCCGCGTTGTGGCCGGCGGCCGAGCGGATGGCCGGGCGTCCCTGCGATCCGCTCGACCCCGCGTTGATCGCCGCCCTCGAAGGCGAGTAGCGCGGCTCGACCCTCATGACCGCCGCCGATCTCATCCCGGTCGACATCGTCACCGGCTTCCTGGGCAGCGGCAAGACGACGCTGCTGCAGCGGCTGCTCGCGTTCCCCGCGCTCGCCCGCACCGCCGTGCTCGTCAACGAGCTCGGCGAGGTCGGCCTGGATCATCTGCTCCTGCGGCACGTCGACGAGACCACCGTGGTGCTGCCGAGCGGATGCGTGTGCTGCGCCATCCGCGACGATCTCCGTGCGGCCATCCGCGACCTGTACGGCAAGCGGGAGCAGGGCACGATCCCGAGGTTCGACCGCCTCGCCATCGAGACCACCGGCCTCGCGGACCCGGCGCCGATCATCTTCACGCTGATGGCCGACCCCGTGCTGCGGCACCATTTCCGGGTCGGCAACGTGGTGACGACGGTCGACGTGGTCAACGGCGCGCGGCAGCTGGCGCAGCACCCCGAGGCGGTGAAGCAGGTGGCCGTCGCCGATCGGGTGGTGCTGACCAAGACCGATCTCGCCGGGCGGGCGCTGGCGGAGGCGTTGCGCGCCGCCTGCCGCCGCTACAACCCGGCGGCGCCGATCTTCGAGCCCGCCGTCGACCCGCTCGGGCCGGAGCAGCTCTTCACCGGCGACGTCGCCGATCCGTCCACCCAGGCGCGGGAGGCGCGGCGCTGGCTCGCGGTCGAGGCGGAGTCCGCCCCGCCCCCGGAGACCGCCGCCGCGGAGGACGCCACTCGCCATGACCGTGACATCCATGCCTTCAGCCTGACCTTCGACCGGGCCCTCGACTGGACCATGTTCGGCATCTGGCTGACGATGCTGCTGCACGCCCACGGCGACCGCGTGCTGCGGGTGAAGGGAATGCTCCAGGTGGTGGGCGTGGAGACGCCGGTGGTCGTCCACGGCGTCCAGCACCTGGTCCATCCGCCGGTGCACCTGGACGGCTGGCCCACGGCGGACCGCGGCACGCGTCTGGTCTTCATCGTGCGGAAGCTGCCGCGCCAGGTCATCGAACAGTCGCTGGCCGCCTTCAACCGGCTGGCCGCCGCCGCCGAGCGCGCGGCGTGAGGACCGCGTCAACAGGTTACGGCGGCGCGCCGGGGGACCGCCGTGGACGTCCGCAGCCGGCGGGCTCCGCTGATCTCCGGCCGGGGAGGCGCAGATGGCATCGACGCTGATCAAGAACGGACGGATCGTCACGGCGGTCGACGACTACACCGCCGACATCCTGATCGAGGACGACCGCGTGCGCATGATCGGGAGGGATCTCCCGGCGTCCGATCAGACGCGGGTGCACGACGCGAGCGGCCTGCTCGTCCTGCCCGGCGGCGTCGACGTGCACACCCATCTGGACTGGGATTTCGGCGTCGCGCGCACGGTCGACACGTTCGGGACGGGGACGAAGGCGGCGGCCTTCGGCGGGACGACGACGGTGGTCGACTTCGCCAACCAGACGCGCGGAGAGGGGCTGCGGCCGGGCCTGGAGAACTGGCGCCGGCGGGCGGAGAGCGCCTGCGTCGACGTCGGCGCCCACATGATCGTTCTCGACGTCACTCGAGAGACGCTGGCCGAGATGACCACCCTCATCCGGGAGGGCGTGACCAGCTTCAAGCTGTTCACCGCCTATCCCGGGGTGCTGATGGTGGACGACGGCGCGCTGTTCAAGGCCATGCGGGTGGCCGGCCCCGGCGGCGCCATGATCTGCGTCCACGCCGAGAACGGCCCCGTCATCCAGGTGCTGGTCGAGGAGGCGGTGGCGCGCGGCGAGACGGCGCCCAAGTATCATGCGCTGACGCGGCCCTCCTCGATGGAAGGGGAGGCCACCCACCGGGCGATCCGGCTGGCGGAGCTGGCGGGGGCGCCTCTCTACGTCGTGCATCTCTCGGCCGCCGAGGCGCTGGCGGCGGTGACCCACGCGCGCGACCAGGGGCTCCCGGTGTACGCCGAGACCTGCCCCCATTATCTGTTCCTGACCGCCGCCGACTACGATCGCCCGGGCTTCGAAGGGGCCAAGTACGTCATGACCCCGCCGCTCCGGACGCCAGCCCACCAGGAGGCGTTGTGGCGCGGCCTCAGGACCGATGACCTGCAGGTCGTCTCCACCGACCACTGCCCCTTCTGCTTCAACGAGCAGCCGTACGGCCTGAAGTTCTCCAAGCAGCAGGGCCGGAACGACTTCAGCAAGATTCCCAACGGTGCGCCGGGTGTGGAGACGCGCCTGCCCCTGATCTTCGACGGCGGCGTCACGCAGCACGGGCTGTCGCTCAACCGCTTCGTCGAGCTGACCGCGACCGCCCCCGCCCGGCTGTTCGGGCTGTTTCCCCGGAAGGGCACCATCGCCGTCGGCTCCGACGCGGACATCGTCCTGTTCGATCCGGGCGAAACCTGGACCATCCGGGGTGCGGAGGGCCACGGCCGGGTCGATTACACGATGTTCGAGGGCCGCTCGGTCACAGGCCGGGTCAAGAAGGTGTTCCTGCGCGGCCAGCTGATCGTCGACGGGCCCGAGTGGCTCGGCAAGGAGGGCATGGGCGAGTTCCTGCGGCGAGGCGTGTCCGGGACGATCTGATCCGCGGCGGGGGAGGGAAAGCGATGGCGAATCGCGCGGAGAGCTGGCGCAATCGAAAGACCCTGATCCTGAGCCGCACCGACATGATGGGGCTCCTCACCCCCGCCGAGTACGTCGCGTGCGTGGAGCAGGCCTACCGGATGCACGGCGAGGGCCGCTTCGTCATGGAGCCGAAGGGGCACATCGTCCTCGACAAGTACCCCGGCGAGTGGGAGGCGATGCCCTCCTACATCGAGGAGCCGGAGGCGGCCGCGTGCAAGTGGGTGTCGATCCGCGAGCGCAACCGGGAGCGCTTCGACCTGCCGACCGTCTTCTCGATCCTGATCTACACGCACCCGGAGACCGGCTTCCCGCTGGCGATCTGCGACGGCAGCTACCACACGGTCATGCG
>Ga0209515_10009220_pt1 | contig 11293 bp, 11 predicted proteins | sample Subgroupgradi54m_FD_187454 | JGI IMG/M metagenome (GOLD analysis project Ga0209515, IMG submission 187454) | Subsurface groundwater microbial communities from S. Glens Falls, New York, USA - GMW60B uncontaminated upgradient, 5.4 m (SPAdes)... ...
GGATGGTCGCGCAGACCTCGCGGGTCTTGCCGCTCCAGACGAGTTCGACCTCGCGCTTGTCCTCGAAGAGCAGAAAGCGGTATTTCTCCGGGAGCGGCTTGCCCTCGTTGATGAGCGTGATGAGGTCGCGCTTCTCCGCGTCGGAGAGTTCGTATTTTTCTGAGTCGCGTGGGCGCGGCATGGAAGTTATTACCTCATTCATTACCTAATTAAGAGAGTTCGTACCTATTTGGTCTTTTGTTGCCATCGGGCAGTGTGTCCGCGTCCGAGGCACTCCACCTCATCGCCTTTCAGACGTTTGAGGACGTGGCGAATGAGGTCCACGCTGACGCCTGGACACTCGCGTTGCAGGTCGGCGATGCGAAACGGGCCGGTATGGCGGCGGATGGCGGTTTCCACTAACGCGGTCTTCTCGCCGCGTGGTGACTTCACTTCGCCGACTCGCCGCTCGAACTCCTTGCAGGCCTGCGTAAGGATGAACAGCAGATAGTTCAGGTAAGGCCACGGGTCGTGTTTGCCTTCATGCCACCGAGCGGAGGATTGTTCGAGCGTTTCGTAGTAGCGCTCTTTGTGCTCCTCGATCAGGCGTTCGAGGCTGATGTAGCGCCCGACTTCAAAGCCGCAGTGGTACAGCGACTGCAGCAATAGCAGGCGGGAGACGCGGCCGTTGCCGTCGCGGAACGGATGGACGCACAGAAAGTCGAGATTCAACGCGGCGAGCAACACGAGCGGATGAACCCATTTCTCGACGAGGCCGCGCCCCCAGAGCGCTATCGTCTCGGCCATGAACTTGGGCGTCTGCTTCGACGAGACGGTCTTGAAGCGGATGCGGCTGCGGCCATCGGCGTAGGTCTGAATGATGTCCACATCCTTCGCCTTGTATTTTCCTGCGTCCCAGATGTCGCCGCGGCAGAGTTTGTGGAGGCGCTTGATAGTGGCTTGGGAGATGGCCGGCTTCGCGCCGCTTTCGTGGATGAGTCTGAGCGCGTCGCGATAGCCGCGCACCTCCTCCTCGTCGCGGTCTCGGAGCGCGGGTTTGCCGAAGATCAGCGTGCCGACGCGGGACTGGTCCACCTCGACGCCTTCGATGCGATTGGAAGACACGGCGCTTTCAATGAGCGCGTGCTCGCGGAGGACTTTGAGCTTTTGCGGAGACTGGCGGGTGAACAATTCCTGTTTACCGCGCGCCTCGGCGAGGTCGGTGAGATACCAACTGGTGCGCGTGGGGATCGTGGGCGGCTCGGCGGCGAGTTGTCGCAAGGTCATCATGGGCTGGTCATCCTTTGTATTCAGTGAAACCCGCGGCAAGCGACGCGAACGTTTGTGGCGGATTGCGCTCGAAGCTCTCTTGATCTACGTAGACGAAACGATAGCTCGGCCCGCCCTCGGCTTGACTGGCCGCCGTGGCATCGGCGCACCATTGGCGCAGCCGCGTCATCTTTTGCGGCAGATCCAGCTCCTCGCGCCCCTTGGTCTCCACGATCCAGACCGTGCCGTCTGCCGCGCGAACGATAAAGTCGGGTGTATAGGTGGAAAGATCGCCGTCGGCTTTCACGTAATCGAGCTTGAAACCAATCGCCAGGTAGTTCTTGGCGAAAGCGGCGACGTCTGGCGCCTCATCGAGAAACTTGGCGAATTGCAGCTCGAAGCCTCCCGCGTGCGGCTCGCCCACGATTTTGCTGAAGAGCGACTTCTTCGGCGCCAGGTAGGGCCGATGCTCGGTGCGGAACGGGCGTGTCTCGCGCAGCCGAATCCGGTCTTCGATGCGCGAGGAACCGGTATCCCGGACGGTCAGCGCGTTGATGGCGGCCTTGAAGCTGTCGAAGAGCATCTTTCCCGCTTCGGGCTCGGAGAGATTGCGCAACACGACCGGGTTTTCGAGATCCACCGGTGACGACACGAACAGATGTTCGCGCAGGAACGTCTTCACCTTCCCGTACAGCACGTCATAGCCGCCGACGAGCCGTAATTCCTTGAGCAGTTGGCGCGTGAAGAAACCGATGACGGACCGATAATCAGCCGGACCAGCGCCATCGAGCTGAATCGTATGGTGGATTTCGTCATCGAGCATTGTTTTGAAGACGATTTCGCGGGTCTCTTCCGGCGTAAACGGCTTGAGCGGCAACTTGGCGTTGCCCAGCTTGGCGGGGTCCAGCCCATCGAGATCTTTAAACTCCCGTTGGAAGCGACGGGAGAGTTTGGGGATCGTGATATCGAGCGCGTCCACGTCTTTATCCGGATTTTGCGTCTCGACTTCAACCACGAGAGAATCCGGGCGTCCGGTGCCGCCGGATCCCATCGGTCGATATTCAAACTTCACGCCCTCGTTTTGGATGGACTCCACGAATTCCATAAAGGCGGGCGTACCCATGACGGACACGGTTTCGCGCGCATCCGTGCCGAAATACATGCGGCGCAGGCCCCGGCCGAGCGTCTGCTCAGGAAGAATGTTGCTCCTGGAAACGTATGGGCGCAGGCCGACGATCGTGGTGACATTGCGCACATCCCAGCCTTCCTTGAGCATGAGGACGGAGACGATGGCCTTGTGGTGATTTTGCCAGGTATCTATCGAGTTGGCTTCGCCGCGGAGCGTTTTTAGCTCCTCCTCGTTTTTACCGGAGGCGGCTTCAGAGATTTCGCCGTTGTTTTTGGTATGGATGACGAGGACAGCACCTTGCAGTTCGGGACAGATTTTTTCGAGGTAGGCGCCAACTTCGTCACAGTTACGGGTATCGTCCACCATCACGAAGAGCACGGCTTTTTTCCCAAGCGGCTCGTGTTCGGCATAGCTCTTGCGCCATTCCTCAACGCCAAGTTGCAGATAGTCCGCGTAATGCTCCGTGAAGATGGCGCTCGTGTGTTCGTGGAGTTTTGCGCGGCTTGGCGCGTCCGGTAGAACGGGATGCTTGACGACGTTTTGGTGAATCGCCTCAACGAGAGGATAATCTGAGACAGTCTGCACGAAAATCTCACCGCTGTCATGACGTGGCGTCGCTGTGACATCCACCTGCAGCGCCAGACGGCGATCCTTCTGTAGCATTCGGTGATGGATGTCTTGGATGGATTTGAACCACGCCATCTTCGGGTTGTGGATGTGATGCGCTTCGTCGTTGAACACGGCGAGTTCCTCGATTTCGCGAATGATCTCGCCGAGGTCGGTCTTGCTGTCGGTTGTCTTGCCGATGGGCCTGGCGCCAAATGGTTCGAGGAAATAGTCGCGTAAATCCTCATCTCCCAGCGAGGGTTCCGGCACGTCGCCAATGAAAACACGGTGGATGTTCGTGAGAAATAGATTGCCCGTGTTTCGCAAAACACGGACATCGTCCTGAATGTGCAGGGTGAGCTGGAAGTCGTCGCGCCAGTTGCGCCCGCCGTAGCCGCTGTCCGGAAGAATCGGGTCGTTGAAGAAGATGCGAAGGCCGTCGAAGTCCGCCCGCAATCGGTCGAGCACGATGATGTTGGGTGCGATGACCAGAAAATTTCGCGCAAGCGTTGAGTCCGGTTCGTAAAGTTTATGGAAAAAACTCCAAGCAATAAGAAGGGAGAGCACTTTGGTCTTGCCTGCGCCGGTAGCCATCTTCACAACATAGCGCGGCCATTCCTCATCGAACATGCCAGCCGAGACTGCGCCGGAGGCGTCGAAACGCAACAGATCGAACTTGTCCCGCACGTGACGCACATCATACAGCCAGATGATTGTCTCGACGGCCTCTCGCTGGGCAAAGTAGTAGCGAAACGGCGTGAGCGAACTGGCCGCGCTTTCTTGTAGATGTTCAACATCAAACCACCAGTGGAGCAACGATCGGGACGTTTCCGAAGCGCCAGCATAGTCCGTCTTCCGCCAAGCGGAAACTTCCCTGCGGATGTTGGCGACGAGTGGTGGGAGCAGTTTCTCGTAGGCAGTACTACGTAGTTCCTCGGCGGCCGGAAACCACCGCTGGTCAGGTAGCAGGACGGCATAGGGCGACGTGGGAAACTCAGGATGAAGTGCCATCGCGCGTGTCTAGTTAGTAAAGGACTCCTGGGAATTTAGGAACACATGACGTACTTCAGAGAATAGAAATCTTGGAAATCTCATGAGGGAACACAGGCAGCGCCCCGCATGGGACCGCCGATAGTGGTGGGGGTTGGGCATGCGCAGAACCTCCAAGTGGTCGGGTCAATTGTAACAGAACGCGCGCTGGGGGAACAGATGCTGGTGGGATTCGCGTCAGGTTCTGAAAGGCCAAAGACCGTCGGGGGGCGGGTGGCGCGGCGTTCGAGGACGGGTCTAATGCGGCGGGGTCACCGCGTCAGGCGGCGACACGGTGGAGGACTTTGGGGATCGGAGCAGTCATCGCGGTATAGCGTCCCCGGGCGTCCCTCACATGAAACCCGATCTGGCGGCGTTTCGACGGTGGGGGCGCCAACAAGCGGCGGATCGCTTCAAAGAGATTGTGAATCGCTTGATCGTGACCTGCTAATCGGCGCTCCAATTCGTCCAGCTTGTGGGCCAGCGCGACGTTTGACGCGAGCATTTCGCGCAGCCGCACGAACGCGCGAACCACCTGCACGCTCATGTCAACCGCCCGCGGACTCCTTAAGACCATCGCGGCCATGATTGCGCCGTGCTCCGTGAAGACGTAAGGACGATATCGCCGTCCCCCCCGCCCTTTGTTTGAGGTCGCAATTTGCGACCTCAAAGCCTCCACTTCTTCTTCCGTCAGCCGGAACATGAAGTCCTCGGGGAAGCGTTCCGCGTTGCGCCTGACCTGCTCGTTGAGGCGTTTCGTCGCCACCCCGTACAAACTTGCCAGATCCACATCCAGCATGATTCGATGGCCTCGGACCAGGTGAATGAGCCGTTCGATCCGCTCCACCGGCATGGTCGAAACCGGCCGTTCAGATTGCTTAGCGCGCATAGCAGCAGCCATAACAAACCGCGAGGCCCCTGTCAATACGAGCGTCGGGGGCGGGTGGGGGCGGCGTTCGGGGGCTGTGCGCCGATTGACACATTCTCGTCGGACATGTTAAGGTAATCGTCCATCTGATTGGGGCAGTAGCTCAGCTGGGAGAGCACCACGATGGCATCGTGGGGGTCCGGGGTTCGATCCCCCGCTGCTCCACCAATCTTTTCCCTTCCTGTGTGGTGCGCCGGGGTGGTGGAACTGGTAGACACGCGGGTCTCAAAAACCCGTGACCGCAAGGTCATGAGAGTTCGATTCTCTCCCCCGGCACTTTCTGCTTAGAGAGAATCGAACCTTCTGGAATTGTCGTTGAAAGAATTGCGGAGAGATTCGCGGCGACTTAATGCGCCGCGGGGCTGGCTGAAGAAGGTGCGGGGGCGGACGGCATCGCCGGCACGGTCGCAAACACCCCGATGCGGCGAAACCGTTCGTAGCGGCGCTGCAAAAGTTCCTCGGCCGAGAACGGTTCGATCATTTTCCAAAATCGCACGATCGCTTCTTTGAGCCGCTGCGCGACGCCGGCCGGATCATGATGCGCCCCGCCGGCAGGTTCGGTAATCATCTCATCAATCAGTTTGAGCTCCAGCAAGTCTTTCGAGGTCAGCTTCAAGGCGGCAGCCGCTTCAGGCGCTTTGGCGCGATCGCGCCATAAAATGGCCGCGCACCCTTCCGGCGAAATCACTGAATAGTACGCGTTTTCCAGCATCGCGGCCCAATCCCCAACACCCACGCCCAGGGCGCCTCCGGAGCCGCCCTCGCCAATCACACACATAAAAATCGGCGTGGTGATGCGCGCCATTTCGCGCATGTTCCACGCGATGGAGTGCGCTTGCCCGCGTTCCTCGGCGCCGATGCCCGGATACGCCCCCGGCGTATCGATGAACACGACCACCGGCACGTGAGATTTCGCCGCCAGCTGCATGAGGCGCAGCGCCTTGCGGTAGCCTTCGGGGTGAGCCGAGCCGAAGTTGCGCATGAGATTTTCTTTGGTGTCGCGCCCTTTTTGATGACCGATCACCATAACCTTGCGGCCGTCCACCTGCGCGAGCCCGCCGACCATGGATTTGTCATCGCCGTAGAGCCGGTCACCGTGGAGCTCGAGAAACTCGGTCATGATGAGCCGCACGTAGTCAAGGGTGTAGGGCCGCAGCGGATGGCGCGCCAGCTGCACGCGCTGCCAGGGGGTGAGATTGCTGTAGATGCGCCGCTTGAGCTGTTCGGCTTGCAGTTCGAGGTCCCGGATGGCGGCGGCTTGCTTCTGCTCCCCGCCTTTGCGCAATTCCTGCAGGCGATGGTGCACTTCCGCCAGCGGCTTCTCGAATTCGTAGCGATACACGCCGTCAACAACCATGGACGCTCAGCGACGCCTCCTGCCGTTGGTTAGTCGACAATCGTGACGTCAGTCCCGCGCGGCACGATCTCAAACAATTCTTCGACGTCGGCGTTGTGCATCCGCACGCAGCCCGCGGTAACTTGCTTGCCGATGCCCGAAGGATCGGTCGAGCCGTGGATACCGTAGCCTTGCTTGCTCAACCCCATCCAGCGCGTGCCCAGGATATTTTCGGCGCTGCCAGACGGCACCACCGCGCCCTGTTTATACCAAATAGGGTTGGGAACTTTCTCGATAATCTTGAACGCGCCCACCGGCGTGGAATTGTCTTTGCCGGTGGCCACCGGATAGAGTTTGAAGAATTGGTTATCTTGGGTGAGCAACAGCTGATTCTGTGATTTGTCGACGACCACGCTGAAATGGCCGCCGGGAATTTTCAATTTTTGTCCCGGCCGGATCACGTCTTTGGAGAAGCCGTTGGCCCGGCGCAAGAGCTCGACGGTCGTGTGCGCGGCGGAAGCGATTTTCCCCAGGGTGTCCCCGGGTTTGACCTCGTAGGGCTTATCCGCCTCGGTCATCGTCGGAGAAAAGAGCAGCGCGACGTTGACCGCGCCCAGCTGTTGCTGAACCTCACCCAGCAGGGCGGATTTTGGAAACCGCTCCAGCAGCAGCCGATATGCGGCGCGGGCCTCCACAAAATGCTGCTGCTGCTGATGGGCCTGGCCCAATTCCAAGAGCGCCTGATCGGCGAAGGGCGAGTCGGCATAGGCGGTAAGGATCTGCTCCAGCTTGGCCTGCGCCGAGGGCCACTGCTGCTGCTGGACATCCCGCTCCGCCGAGATTAAGAGATGCTTCGCCTTCCCATACGGACCGATGAATCCCTGCGTGCTTGCCCACACCACCAACCCCAATCCCAAGACAATCGCCAGACCCACCGTCACTCCAACAAACCACTGTCGACGCATCCTCACTCGTCTCCTTCAATGAGCACGTGACTTACGGAACCCCTCAGGGCGACGTAAGTCACGGGTGCGAATTGAACCCCGCACTAATTTTCAACCGCTCCCCAATGTGCTGAACCCTATCACTGGTTTCAGACTTTCCACGTGATCTGAATCGTTTCCGCGCAGAAATTAGTGCGGGGTCATGTTCGGCCAGCAGACTTACGTTCACTTTCGTTCCGTAAGTCTGGGCCTCACGTGACTACCGCAGCACCAATGCCGTCACCAACCCCACGCCCATGCCGGCGAGCACCTCGGTGGGGGTATGCCCAAGGAGCTCTTTCAATCTGGTTTCCTGAATCCGGTGTTGAAAATAGATATCTTCCAGCATCTTATTGAGGATTTGGGCTTGGCGTCCGCTCCAGCGGCGCACGCCCTGGGCATCGAACAGTGTAATGACGGTGAAGACGACCGCGAGGGCAAACAGGGGAGAACCAAACCCGGCGTCTAAGCCGATGACGGTGCTTAAGGCCGTCACGCCGGCAGCGTGCGTGCTGGGCATGCCGCCGGTACCCACGAACCACCGGAAATCAAATCGGCGCTGACGCATCGCGCCCAGGATGATTTTGGTGGATTGCGAAATGATGCACGCCCAAAACCACACCCAAAACACCCGGTTCTGATACCAGGCGTTTAGAGCGCCGGTCATTTAGCGGGCTTCTGGATCGAGGACGCGAACCTGGAGCTTGGTGACGGATCCGAGGGTTGGCACGCCATTATGGACCACATAGCCTCGGTTGCCTTGCGCCAACATGGTGGGGCTTGCCGACCGCTGGCTCTGCAGGTACGCCATCCAGGCCTGCCAGCGCTGCCGCCACATCTTGCGGCGCAAATCCAAAATCGCGATTTTCAATTCTTTGACCGAGGACAGCTTGGCTTCCAGCGTTGATTTCTCTTCCGAGAGTTGCGCGTTGGCTTCTTGTAAGCTGGCCTGATCGGTGCGCAGTTGGGCGAGTTGCTGTTCGGTTTGCTGGAGCGTCGTCTGCAGCTGGGCGAGTTCCTGCTGCATATGGGTGAGATCGGTCGCCTGGGTATCCACGGTGTGACGCACCACATCCAACTGCTGATTGAGTTGGGTGCGCTCAATCTGCACTTGTGCCAACGCCACTTGGGTCTGGCGATAGTCCTCCACCAACTGGCGCTTATCGAGTTCGACTTTCACGGCCAACCCTCCAGTGATCAACATGCCGATCACCAGCAACCACAACGTCTTGCTCGACTGCATGGGAATTCTCCTTGACCAGGTGGGGTCGTCGTGTTATGGGTGAAAATGAACAGAAATTAGTATAACGCAACCTCGACGCCAACACAAGGAAATTCGGACCACAGATGACACGGAATTCACATAGAATCACAGAAAAATCAGACGATTTCTCTGTGTCTCTGTGGCAATTCTGTGGTTCCGTGGTGTGAAAGGACGACCATGCTCGCCCGTGCACATGCCTACGCCCTGCTGGGACTTGAGGCCTTGCCGATCGACATCGAAGTGGATGCCGGCCAGGGCTTGCCGGCGATGACGGTCGTGGGCTTGCCGGATCAAGCCGTGAAGGAAGCGCGGGAACGCGTGCGCAGCGCGCTGCTCAACAGCCAGTACCAGCTGCCCAACCGGCGGCTCACTATCAATCTGGCCCCGGCGGATGTCAAGAAAGAGGGCGGGGCGTTTGATGTGGGAATCGCGCTGGGCATTCTGGCGGCCTCAGGCCAGATCGATCCGGCGCAGGTCGATGCGCTCGTGGCGCTGGGCGAGTTGGCGCTGGATGGCACGCTGCGACCCGTCCCCGGCATCCTCCCCATGGCCTTGGCAGCGCGCGAACACGGACGCCCAACGATCTTAGTGCCCGCCGCCAACGCGCGCGAAGCGGCCGTGGTGGATGGGGTGCGGGTGCTGGCCGCCTCGAATCTGCGCGAAGCCGTCGCCATTCTGACCGGCGACATCCCGGCTCCGCTCATCATCGAACTCAACGGGTGGGCCACCCACAGCAATCGGTACGAAATGGATTTCGCCGATGTCAAAGGGCAAGTCTTCGCCAAACGCGCGCTGGAGATCGCGGTGGCTGGCGGACATCACGTGTTGTTGATCGGGCCGCCCGGCTCCGGCAAAACCATGCTGGCCCAGCGGCTGCCGACGATCCTGCCGGATCTCACCCTCGAGGAAGCGCTAGACGTCACGAAGATTCACAGCGTGCTCGGGCTCACCCGCGCGCATCAGCCGCTCCTCACGCAACGGCCGTTCCGCGCGCCGCATCACACCAGTTCCGCGGTGGCGCTCGTCGGCGGCGGACCGCTGCCGCGAGCCGGAGAAATTTCTCTCGCACATCATGGCGTGCTGTTTCTGGATGAGCTGCCGGAATTTCACCGCGATGTCTTGGAGAGTTTGCGGCAACCGCTCGAAGATGGCGCGGTGACGATCGCCCGCGCCAAACGCGCGGTCATGTTTCCGGCGCAGTTTCTGTTGGTGGCGGCGATGAATCCCTGCCCGTGTGGATTTTTGACGGACGCGCGGCGGGCCTGCCGCTGTCCATCGACGAAGGTGCAGCACTATCTGGCGAAGCTTTCAGGACCCTTGTTGGACCGCATCGACCTACACGTTGAGGTGCCGGCCGTCCCGCTGGCCGCCCTCACGCATCCGGCTACCGGTGAGTCTTCCGCCGCCATCAAACAGCGGATCGTGGAGGCCCGCGCGCGTCAAGCCCAGCGCCTGGCCGCTCGCGGGATCTTCACCAACGCGCAGATGCGCCATCGGCATCTCAAAGATTTGTGCGCCCTGACGCCGGACGCGCAGGCGTTGCTGCGGCGCGCGATGGAAGACCTGCATGTCTCCGGCCGCTCGTACGATAAACTCCTGAAGATCGCGCGCACGATCGCCGATCTGGCCGAGTCTGATACGATCCAGCCCGATCATGTGGCCGAGGCGATTCAATATCGGAGCTTGGATCGGCAGTGGTGGGGATAACGCGACGCGGGGGGAGCGACAAAGATTATTCTTGGGGCAGGGTCGCGATGTGGATTTGGCGCACGCCGACGTCGCGGCATAAATCCCAGAGCTCGATCAGTTTACTCACGTAGGCATACCGGTCGGCTTGAATCAGCACCGGCTCATCCCGTCTGACCCGGACCAATTTGCGGCGCAGTTCTTTCAAGGTCACCACTTCTTGATTGAAGTAAATCACGTGTTCCTTCGTCAGCGAGATGGTCACGCCGTTGCCTGCCACATCTTGCGCCGTCGAGGCCTTGGGCAGCGTGACTTCCACATCAATCCCCCGCCGCAGCATCGGAGCCGCCACCATGAACACGATCAGCAGCACCAGCATCACGTCCACAAACGGCGTGACGTTGATCTCTGAAAACGTCTGGCCCCGCTCGACCCCGCCTCTCATTTGGCCGTTTTCCAAAAATGCGCCAGGAGTTCTTCCGAAAAATCTTCCATCGTCACCGTCATGCTACGGGCGCGGCTGAGGTAATAATTATACGCGACCACGGCGGGGATGGCCGCCGCTAAGCCGGTGGCCGTCGTAATCAACGCTTCCGCGATCCCCGGTGCGACCACCGCCAACGACGCGGACCCGGCCGTGCCGATCCCGCGAAACGCGTTCATGATCCCCCACACCGTGCCCAGCAACCCGATGAACGGCGTGGTCGCGCCGGTTGTCGCGAGAAACGTCAGGTACACATACAATTTCTCGATCTCGCGGGTTTCGTAGCGCTTGCACGCCAGGCGCATTTCATCTTTCGGGGCTCCGGCTGATTCGGTGGAGAGGGATTTGAAGACATTCGCCAGCGGGCTGTGCGGCAACCGATCCGCCTGTTGCAGGAGTGTTTTTCGATCGGGGTGCGATGTAAACGCCTTCACGAAGGTGTCCGATTGGCTGGCGGCCGCGCTCAGCGCGTAATATTTGTAGAAAATGATCGACCACGAGAACACCGAGAAGAACAACAGAATTGCGAGCACGAACTTGACAAGAAAACTGGCGTGAGCGACGAGCTGAAACACCGTCCCCTGCATCCATCCCTCCTGT
>Ga0209515_10009221_pt1 | contig 11292 bp, 7 predicted proteins | sample Subgroupgradi54m_FD_187454 | JGI IMG/M metagenome (GOLD analysis project Ga0209515, IMG submission 187454) | Subsurface groundwater microbial communities from S. Glens Falls, New York, USA - GMW60B uncontaminated upgradient, 5.4 m (SPAdes)... ...
TGGTGCCATCTCCCCGCCGGTCACCGAGCTGCCCGACGTCTCGGTGGACGTGGCCGTGCGCGTCATCGCTCAGGCGCAGCAGGAGAAGGTGGCCTCGGAGGTCCTGCCCACCGAGCCGGCCGCCCTGAGCAAGCTGGTGCGCACGCGCTTCTGGCGTCCGCGCTACCTACCTTTCGTCCGCTCAGCCAAGTAACCTTCATCCATGCGCGAGATCGACGGCTGGGTTGGCGAGGCCGCGGCGCAGCTCGGCCTGACCCCGGCGCAGCTGCGCAAGCTGGGCGACACCGAGTCGGCCGAGGTGGTGCGGCGTGCGCGCGAGCGCTTCGTGGCCGGCGACCCGCGCTCGTGGTGGCTGGCGCTCAAGGTGCCGGCCACGTCGCATCCGGCGCCCGCGGATCCCGACGACGACGTGCGCGCGCTCTTCCCGGTCATGGTCGAGCGCTGCTACTTCCTGCCCGAGACCGGCGACGGCAGCGACCCTTCGGTCTACGAGCTGGAGGCCGAGGCGCTCATGCCGCTGCTGGGCGAGCTGCCCTTCTTCGAGTACTACGTGCTCGACCCGATGTTTCGCTGGCTCCTGGCCGAGACCGACCACAACGAGATCCTGGTCGCGCCGGCGGAGCGTCCGCTCGAGGACGATGCCGGGCGTCCCGTCTGGACGCCGCTCGTGCGCGTGACCCAGGCGGGCGGCGGCGCGCCCTCGGCGCTCGACGAGGCGGTGGCGGGCGGCACGCTGCACGTGGGCATTCCGGCGCGCGACGAGGCCGAGCTGCGCACGCAGCTGGACGCCGCGTTCGCACGCCTGGGGCTGACCGTGGTGGCCATCGAGGAGATGGAGCCGCTCGCGGCGCGTCGAGACGTCGAGGACTGGCGCCTGGCGCTCGGGCGCGAGGCGGCGTGGTCAGGCGAGATCCGATTTCACACCTTCCACGCGCAGCACGCGGCGGAGGATTGAGCGCGTGCGCCGCGCCGACGGGTGACAGGTCGATCGTTCGGGTGCAGGTTGGAGTGACGCCTGGCGACACACGGTGACAGCGCCCGTTCCCGCTGCGCGCTCGCAGGGCTGGCCTCGCGCTGGCGACACGGCCGCGTAAAGGCGAGTCATTGCGTCGGCCTACGTGGGGCGGGCGTCCGGCGGTGCGATGCGTCGCACCGCTGGCCTCGCGGTTGCTATCGGCTGGGCCATGAAGTCAGCGTCCTACGGTCATCGTCCGCTCCTGTGGCTCGTCCTGCTCATGAATGGGGTCGCCGCTTGCGATCCCGGAGCGGGCGCGGATCCGGGCGTCGAATCGGTCGCGACCTCGACCAGCGCGCTCACCGCCATGGAGTCGGAGGCCGCGGTCGAGCTCAACTTCGGCGCGGGTGATTTCGACGGCGACGGGCGTGCCGACCTGAGCGTCAAGCTCGACGGTCCGCACCCGCGCTTCATGATCGACCACGCCGCCAACGGCTTCGGCGTCTGGGACGTGGTCTTCACCGGCTACCCGGCCATGACCCTGAATGGCCGCTCGGTGCCCGGCGACTACGACGGCGACGGCTTCGCCGATCTCGCGCTCAAGGGCGAGGACGGCCACTGGCGCATCGACTACCACAGCAACGGCTTCGGCACCTGGGACGTGGACCAGGCCGGCTGCGGCGGCCTGAGCTACCTGCCCGTGCCCGGCGACTACGACGGTGACCACAAGACCGACCTGGGGCTCAAGGGCGACGACGGCAGCTGGCAGATCGACTACGCGGGCGACGGCTTCGGCAACTGGGTCTTCCTCGCCGGCTACGGCTGGAACGGCTGGTTCTACCCGGTCCCGGCCGACTACGACGGCGACGGCAAGACCGACATCAGCACCAAGGACGGCGGCGGCAACTGGCACATCGACTACGCGGCGAATGGCTTCGGCACCTGGGACGAGCATTTCCCCGGCTTCGGCAACGACTGGTTCCGCCCCGTGCCCGCCGACTACGACGGTGACGGCCGGGCCGACTTCAGCACCCGCGACGGCGGCGGCACCTGGTACGTCGACTACGCCAAGAACGGCCGCGGCAACTGGGACGTCATCTACCACGGCTACGGCGCGCAGAGCGCGACGCCCATGCCCGCCGACTACGACGGCGACGACAAGGCCGATCTCGCCATCAAGGAGGAGTGCGGCGCCTGGTCGATGGACAAGTCGAACCGCAGCCAGGCCCTGCGCGCGAACGTGATCGCGTCGAGCTCGAACGAGAGCGGCGGCTGGGCGCGCGCCAACCTGGTCGACGGCAAGCTGCGCTCGACCGCGCTGAGCATGGGCTACTCGAGCCAGGGCAGCGCGAGCAACCACAGCGAGTGGATCGAGATTCGCCTGGGCTCCATCCAGAACTTCTCCGAGGTGATCCTGTACCCACGCAGCGACGCCGGCTTCGTGGGCGTGGGCTTCCCGGTCGACTTCAAGATCCAGGTCTGGGACGGCGCCAGCTGGCTCGATCGCGTGACCCGCACCGGCTTCCCGCAGCCGGGCACGCCACAGTCGTTCAAGTGGGGCTTCACCGACCGGACCGACCGCATCCGCATCCTGGCCACCAGCCTGCGGCAGAGCAGCGGCAGCTTCTTCATGGAGCTGGCCGAGGTCGACGTGCACCCCGATTCGTGGAGCCCGAGCGGCAACGGCACCTTCAGCGTGACCTCGCCCTCGTCGACGGCGGACGCCATCTCCACCACCGTGACCACGGCCGCCGATCTGGTCAGCACGCTGCGCTCGGGCTTCCGCGGCACGGTGTTCATCCCCGGCAGCGTGGACATCGACCTCTCCAATGCCTCGCAGCACGACCTGCCAGTGCACTCGTGCATGCGCATCAAGAGCACGCACGACAAGACCACGCCGGGCGCGGTCCTGCACACGCAGGACGCGACCAACTATTACGACATGCTGCAGGTGATCGGCCACGACGTGCGCATCGAGAACCTGCGCCTGGTGGGGCCGCGTCCGGCCGAGGCCGACAACCAGAGCGAGAAGATCCGCGGCATCCAGGTGAAGCTCGATCCGCGCATCGGCTGGGGCCGCAACATCCTCATCCAGAACAACGATCTCAGCCGCTGGACCGACGCGGCCGTCGACGTGCACGGTCTGGTGGAGGTCGGCTATCCCGACCAGGTGCCGGTGGACCAGCGCGTGCCCGCGAGCGACGCCGGGCAGGTGCTGATCAAGCGCAACCACATCCACCACAACGCGCGCAAGGACGCCGGCTACGGCGTGCTGATCGACAACGGCGCCTACGCCACCGTCTACGGCAACGTGTTCACATTCAACCGGCACGCGATCGCCGGCGACGGCTCGCCCTTCTCCGGCTACGTGGCCAGGTACAACTACGTGCTCTCGGGCGGGGACAAGTACACCAGCAACGGCGTCGCGCACTACACGCACAACTTCGACATGCACGGCTCGGGCGACGGTGGCTACGACGGCATCGCGGGCGAGTACACCGACATCGCCTTCAACACGTTCCTGGGCCACCAGAGCCAGCTCGGCGTCCAGCGCGCCGCCTTCACCCTGCGCGGCGTGCCCACCGTGGGCGCCCACTTCGAGAACAACGTGTGCACGCACGAGGAGATCGACGACGCCATCTGGATGCAGAACTACGCCGCCGATCTCGGGCTCGGCCACACCTTCGCGCAGTTCAACCTGACCGTCGCGAACAACCACCTCGACGTCAACAACTCGCGCGACATCGCGGTGGGCGAGTTCGACGGCGACGGCAAGGACGACGTCTTCGTGGGCACCGGCACCGCCTGGTACTACTCGAGCGCCGGCCTGTCGGAGTGGCGCCTGCTCAACATCGCCGAGCAGCCGGCCAGCGAGCTGCGCTTCGGCCAGTTCGACGACGACCCGCGCACCGACGTGTTCGCGGTCATGAATCACGCCTGGTACTACTCGTCGGGCGGCAGCGGGCCGTGGCAGCTCCTGCGCGCCGACGTGCCCGGCACGCTGCAGGACCTCATCCTCGGTGACTTCGACGGCAACGGCAAGGCCGACGTCATCTACACCAACGGCAGCGAGTGGCTGTTCTCGGCCGACGCGCGTGGCGCTCCGGTGCACCGCGCCACCTCGAGCTACCGCGCCAAGGATCTGCGCGTGGGCGACTTCAACCGCGACAGCCATGCCGACGTGTTCAGCCTGGCCAACGGCGACTGGTCGTGGATGCCGAGCGCGCAGCCCGGGCCGAGCACCTGGTCCCGCCTCAACGCGCAGCTGGGCACCGAGCTGGTCAACCTGCGCTTCGCCGACCTGAACAACGACGGACGCACCGACGTCGTGGCCAAGGATCCGGTCACGGGCGGCTGGCGCGTGAGCTACTCGGGCACCGACGGCTGGCTGCCTTCCAAGGGCCCGGAGAGCGATGCGGTCTACACCGAGGTCTACAGCTGCGTCTTCGGTGACTTCAACGGCGACCACCGGACCGACGCGCTGCGCTGGGAGGTCCTGCTGCCCCTCTCGGAGGGTAGCTCCATACCCTGGGTGTACGGGACGAGGTTCCTGACCTGGATGGGCGCGCCCGGCGACCACTTCGCCCTCCGCTCGCTGCACGACATGCTCTGAGCTATGGCGCGGCCGCGAAGGTATCGCAGGCCGCGACGTCGCCGCTCTCGAAGCCCTTCTTGAACCAGCTGACCCGCTGCGCCGACGCGCCGTGCGTCCAGGTCTCCGGGTTGACGTGGCCGGTGGCCTGCTTCTGCAGCCGGTCGTCGCCCACGGCGGAGGCGGCGCCCAGGCCTTCCTCGATGTCGCCCGGCTCGAGGTTCTTGCGCTCGCTCGACGAGTGCGCCCACACGCCCGCGTAGCAGTCGGCCTGCAGCTCCAGGCGCACCGACTGCTCGTTGGCCACGCGCGGGTTGCGACGTGAGGCGCGCTCGACGCGCTCGCTGTCGCCGCGCAGGTTCTGCACGTGGTGGCCGACCTCGTGCGCGATCACGTAGGCGCGCGCGAAGTCGCCGGGCGCACCGAAGCGCTGGTGCAGCTCGCGGAAGAAGGACAGGTCGAGGTACACGCGCGCGTCGCCCGGGCAGTAGAACGGGCCGACCTCCGAGCCGGCGTAGCCGCACGCCGATTCGGTGGCGTGGGCGAACAGCACCAGCTTGGCTTCGTCGTAGCTCGCGCCGTGGCGCTTGAAGTCGGCGGTCCAGAACTCCTGGATGTCGTCGAGCAGCGCGGAGGAGAACTTCTTCAGCTCCAGGTCGGGATCGTCGGCAGGCGAGGGCGGTGCGCCCGTGCCCGCCGGCTCGCGGCCCACGTTCTCGAGCGCGTCGTTCACGGCCGCGTTCATGTCGCCCGCGCCCGCGCCTCCGCCGCTGCTGCCGCCGAGGAAGTTTCGTCCCACCGCGACCAGGACGATGAGCAGGAGCCCGCCCAGGCTGAGCTTGCCTCCGTGCGCGCGCAGGCCGCCGCCCGACGGCGTTTGCCCGCGACGATCCTCGACGTTGCGGCTGTGGTCTCCCTGCTGGTCCCACTTCATGTTGCGCGAGTATAGTCCCGCCGATGCACGCCAGGTCGCTCCGCCTGCTGACGCTGTTCATGGTGGCGTGCGCGCCGCCCGTCGAGGGCCCGGTCGCGCGCAGCGTCGGCGCGGCCGCGCGCGCCGCGGCGGTGCCCGGCGACCTGATGCTGGCCATCGGTGTGGTCGAGGGCGGCGTGCGCCTGCCTGCGCAGCGTGTCGTCGATGGCGACGATCATGTGCCGGTGGCCGGCGTGCTCGAGCTGCGCCGCGGTCGACTCGACACGCTCGCGCTGGGCGCGCGCCTGGCTGGCGTGGCCGAGGACGCGCTGCGCGCCGACACCGACCTGGGCACGCGCGCGGGCGCGCTGGTGCTGGCGCAGCTCGGGCGCGAGCGCGGCGCGGATGCCGCGCGTTTGGGCAGCTGGCGCGCCGCGGTGGCCACGCTCTCCGGCCTGCGCGACGACGACGCGGCCGCCTACGCCGACCAGGTCTTCGCCCTGCTGCGCGCGGGCGGAAGCTTCGCCGCCCGCGACGGCGAGCGCATCATCGTCCCGGCCCACCCCGAGCTGCCCGCGCCCGCAGCGGCGACGGCCGCCGCACCGGCGCGCAAGCGCGACGCCGCGGAGTACCCGGGCGCCATCTGGTTCGACACCAGCTGCACCGGCAAGTGCACGCCTGGCCGCCCCGATGGCGAGGCCGCGGTCGACACCATCGTCATCCACGACACCGAGGGCGGCTGGAACGCCAGCGTGGCCACGCTGCAGTTCGACCCGGGCAAGTCGGTGCACTACATCGTCGACGCCGACGGCGCGCGCGTGGGCCAGTTCATCCACGAGGGCGACACCGGCTACCATGCCGGCAACTGGGTCTACAACATGCACTCCATCGGCATCGAGCACGTTGGCTTCGTGGGCACGCCGTACGACCCGAGGCTGTACGCGGCGAGCCGCGCGCTGGTCGAGAGCATCCGCCGCCGCTGGGACGTGCCCCTCGATCGCACGCACATCATCGGCCACTACCAGGTGCCCAACGGCCACATGATCGCGGAGGAATCGCCGCCCTGCACCGACGCGCTCGCGGCCTGCGAGACCGACCCGCGCTACGGCGGCGTGTCGCGCCACACCGACCCGGGCGTCACCTGGCAATGGTGCCAGTACATGAACACGCTGGGCGGAAGCTGCGCCTGCAACGACACCGACTCGACGTGGACCTGCGCCACCGACGGGACCGAGGCCGCACGCTGCGTGAACGGCCAGGTCGAGCTGCTCGCCTGCACCCAGGGCTGCGAGGCCGCGGCGACCGGCGGCGGCGACGACGACTGCCGCGGCGCCACCGCCGTGCCCGACGCGGCGCCCGTGCCTGACGCGGCCATCGTCGAGCACACCGACGAAGGCTGCGTCGATGCGGCGGGCCGGCGCGGCGCCCGGCCCGCCGCATGGGCAGCCTTCGCGGCGCTCGCGCTGCTGGCGGTGCGCAAGCGGCGACGCTAGTCTGCGTCTGCCCCATGCCTCGTCCGCCGTCCGTACGCGTCACATTCCTGCCCCTGAGCGTCGCGCTCGCCCTCGCCCTCGCGCTGGCCGCGTGCCGCCCGGCGTCCGCGCCGGCCGGCTCGACGTCGCCGCCCACCGTGCCGGCGCCGGCGTACGCGGCCGAGCCGCTGCTCTGGGAGGTGCGCACGCCCGACGCCGCCGGGCATGCCTGGATCTACGGCACGCTGCACACCGGCGGTGCCACCTACGTGCCGCAGGCGGCCTGGGACGCGCTGGCGCAGAGCACGACCTTCGTGATGGAGACCGACATCGACCACATCGACCAGAACGACGTGGTCGCGCGCGCCCTCCTGCCCGACGGGCAGTCGCTCGACAAGATGATGTCGCCCCAGAGCTGGACGCGTCTGGTCGCCGCTTTCCAGGGCAAGCTGTCGGAGGCGCAGCTACGCCGCTTCAAGCCCTGGTTCGTGAGCGTGGTGCTGGCGCAGTCCTTCCTGCCCGGCGGCGAGGCCACCGACCAGGCGCTCAAGGGCCGCGCCATCGAGCAGGGCGCGACGCTCACCTACCTCGAGACCTGGCAGGAGCAGCTCGATGCGCTCGAGGCCGGCACCGACGTGGCCTCGCTCGAGCTCATGCTCGCTGACCTGGCCAAGGCCAGGCAGGAGCTGGATCAGCTGGTCGAGGCCTACCGCGCTGGCGACGTCGATGCCATCGTCAGGATCACCACCGATCCCGCCTCGGGCATGAGCCCGGCGGCGCTCGACCGCCTGCTCTACGCGCGCAACCGCTCCTGGGTGCCCAAGATCGAGGCGCTGGTGGCGGGCGGCGGGGCCTTCATCGCCGTGGGCGCCGGCCACATTCCCGGTCCGGGCGGACTGCTCGAGCTGCTGGCCGCGCGCGGCTACAAGGTCGCGCGCGCCCGGCCGGTCATGCGAGCGACGGCGAAGCCTACGCCTTGATCGCGACCACCGACGACATCGGCGGGTAGTGGATGTCGTCGAAGGTCTGGGTCACGAAGGCTTCGATCACCGCATCGGCGCCGCGCCAGGCGTCGGCAGCCAGACCGGCCTTCTCGCACACCTTCTGCAGCAGCTGCTCGGCGGTCCAGCCCGCGTCGATCGCGGCCTTGGGGAACATCTGCGCGCGCTTGCCGCCGGCGGCGATGGCGACGCCGTCGCGCCCCAGCTCCAGCTCGGCAGGGGCGCGCACCGGCCGGCGCGCGCCCAGGACGCTGATCTCGATGGTCAGCTCCTTGAGCTCCTCGGCCTTGACCGGGGTGACGCGCGGATCGCGGCTGACCGCCGCGATGGCCATCTCCTGGATGGCCTTGTAGAGCGGCATCGACTCGGCGACCTGCCCGAGTGATCCCCGCGATGCTCCCGCCTTGTCGTACAGCGACACGAACACCGCGGCGGGTGTGGTCATGCTGGCCCGATGGGGCGCGCCAGGTGGCACGCGACCCGAGGCGAAGTACTCCTTGAGCGTGGCTCGCGCGATGCGCAGCAGCTCGCGCTTCTCGTCATCGAGCAGCACGTGTTCGTAGGCCATGGCGTGGCCCGAGGTTATCACAGGAGGGCGCGCGCTAAGGGGGCGACAGCTCGGCGTCCGCCCAGGCCGACAGCTCGTCCACCAGCGGCCGGGCGCGCCCGGGATCGTCGAAGGCGAGATTCTTCTGCTCGCCCGGGTCGTTATCCAGATCGTAGAGCTCGGTGACGCGGTCGGTCTGGTTGCGGATGAGCTTGGTCTTGCCGTCGGCGGACACCTGCATCTGCAGGCTGACGTTGAAGTTGGGGTAGGGCACCAGCTCGGCGTGCACGGCGCGCGGCGGGAGTGCCTTGCCGGCCAGCGCCGGCGCCAGGCTCTCGCCCTGGAACGACGGCGGCACGGGCACGCCCGCGACGTCGAGCATCGTGGGCGCGACGTCGATCAGCATGACCGGCGTGTCGACCGTGTGCGGCGCCAGGCCGGGAGCGACCACCACGATGGGCACACGCAGCTGGTCGTCGTAGAGGGCCGAGCCGTGCCAGCCCAGCTTCTGCCCGGCGTAGCTGTGGGTGAAGAAGGCCTCGCCATGATCCGACACCAGCACGATCATGGTCGAGTCGGACAGACCGGCCGCGGCGATGGCGTCGACGATCTCGCCCACGTAGCGGTCGACGAACTCGACCTCGCGGTCGTACTTCTCCTTGAACAGCTCCTTGCCGTCGCTCGCGCTGTACTTGGCGCCCTCGTGCTCGACGTAGGTCGAGTGCGGCTCGAACATGTGCGCGAACAGGACGAACTTCTTTTTCGCCGCGGCCAGCTCGCCCAGGCGCGTGCGCACGCGCGGCACGATGCGCGGCGCGGCGATGTCGGTGTTGGAGTCCTTGAGGTTCTTCGCGCCCTCGTTGTCGAAGCTGTCGAAGCCCTGCGTGATGCCCTGCTCGCGCGTGAAGTAGAAGTGCGACGCCTCGCCCGCGACGGTGTAGCCGGCGTCGTGGAAGGCCTCGAACACGGTGACGTTGTCGTCCTCCAGCTTGGGATAGTTGGAGAACGCCTTGTCCCAGTGGATGGCCGAGGGGTAGCGCGACGTGAACAGCGACGGGAACGAGCGCGGCGTGTGCGGCGCCTGCGCCCACGCCTTGCGGAAGTAGACGCCGCGACCGACCAGCTCGTCGATGCGTGGCGTGAGCGACTTGCCGTCGCGCTGGTAGCCGGCCGCGCCCAGGCGATCCGCGCGCAGGGTGTCGACGGCGATGAAGACCACGTTGCCCTTCCAGGCGAACGCGGGTCCGGCAAGAGCCACGGCGGGATCGTGGGTCTCGGTCGGCCTGGCAACCTTCACCGGCGCGTCGGCGCCGTTGCAGTTCTCGTCCTTGCCGTTGCCGGGCACGTCCTTGGCGCCGGGATGGACGTCGGCGTCGTGGTCGTCGCAGTCGCCGCCCCCGAGCAGGGTCGAGTAGCCGTCGCCGTCGTGATCGCCCAGCTTGCGCGCCTGCGCGACCAGGACGCGCGCGCCCCGGCTCTCGACCGAGAGCAGCGCGAGCGTGCGCTCGGAGGGCGTCGGGCCTGCGAGTGCCACCACGGGCCCGAGCGCGGCGAGCAGCGCGACGGCGGTGACCAGCGCGCCGCGCGCGGGCAGACGCTCGCGCAGGCTGGCCAGACGGCCGTAGAGGAGTGCGTGCAGGCCCAGCTGCGCCAGCGCGAAGACCGCCAGCATGGTGGGCACGCCCAGAGGCAGCGCGCGCCAGTCCAGCCGGGTCACGGTCACGAACACGACCAGGAGCACGGCCGCCACGCCGCCGCCGATGATCAGCACGGCGGTGGCAGGAATGTGAGCCGGGCGCGGCACCAGGCTGGCCACGCGCCGGGTCACGCGGTAGAGCGGGTACCAGGCGGCGACCAGGAGTGGCACCAGCGCGATGGCCGCGAAGCCGAGCAGCAGCGCGCCCGTGGCCTGTCGCTCCACCTTGGCGACCAGACTCATGGCCAGGCTGGCCACGGCGACGGCGAAGACGAGGGCGCAGGCGGCGCCCGCGAGCAGGCCCGCGACCAGACGGCGATCCAGTGCGACGTCGGCGACCAGCCGGCGCCAGCTGGCACGTAGCCCGGCGCGCCCGTGGGTCGCACGGACCGCACCGACGATCACGCCCTCGGCGAGTCCGACGACGAGCGCCAGGCCCAGGTACAGCCCGACAGCGATGCGGGTGAAAGTGACCGCATCGGCGCTCCTGGCCTCGGACGCACCGTGCAAGGTGAGGATGGATTCGACCAGCGCGGTCAGCAGCCCGGCGCCGAGCGCCGTGCCGACCATCGCCGCGAACGCGTCCCGGTAGGGGCGCGCTTCGGGAATGGACCCGGACATCCGCCTTGGGTAGCACGCAGGATAGGGGCAGGCAACAACATAGGCATGGAAGATCGCTCGGGTTTCCGCTGCTGCGGTGGGTATGCGGGGGCGCGACGAAAATTAGGTGTGCATCACTGCTAAAAAATTATGTAATCTAGGAAGCTCGATTCGTAGGCCATGAGTGTACGTGGGCCCTGGGTGCAAACTGGGCCAGAAGGTATCCAGCATAATGTCGTTTGCGCGTCGCCATCCACGAGTGCCGTACCGCTGCCCCGCGCTGCTCACGCTGCCGGACGGGGAGACCATTCTCGGCGAGGTCGTCGACCTCAGCGTCGGGGGAGCGGGCGTGATGCTGCCGGTGGCGCCGGGCCGTTTGCCGCGCGGCATGCGGGTGGCCGTGCTGCTCGAAGCCGACGACCTGCCCGATCCTGCGGGCGAGGGCACGGTGATCTCGGTGCGCGCGCTGGTCGCGTCGGTGCCGGTGCAGACGCTGGGCAAGGGCACGGGCGGCGC
>Ga0209515_10009222_pt1 | contig 11292 bp, 12 predicted proteins | sample Subgroupgradi54m_FD_187454 | JGI IMG/M metagenome (GOLD analysis project Ga0209515, IMG submission 187454) | Subsurface groundwater microbial communities from S. Glens Falls, New York, USA - GMW60B uncontaminated upgradient, 5.4 m (SPAdes)... ...
TGGATCACAACCACATCAGCTGGATGTCGCCACTGGCGCGCGCGTTGATGAGGTCCGGACCAGGCGACTGCGTGGTCCTTCACGCGCCGGGCACTACGGAGCAACTGCAGATCCTCGAGGTGCGCTATGAGCGCATCCCCGTGGAGCCCTTCGGCGAACCGCCAGGGGCCGAGGCCGCGCCGAAGACTCGTCCTCGCACCGGCGGCTAGACCGCCGTTCGGTCGGCGGCATCCGCTGACGGTCCTCAGGCACTCGGCCATCGGCGCTTCGCGCCTCGGCCTTCGGGCACGAATCCCGTCAGGGACGCCAACCTTCGCCGCGCGGCGGCACAGAGCTGGTAGCCTTCGCACCCGCACCAGCCGCGCCGGCAGCGCGGTCTCGGACTTATAATCCGCAGCACCTCGGCGCTCAGCCTGCCATTTGCGTCCGAGGAACCCATAGCCACAAGGAACTCTGAGCGGAGGTTCCATGAAACCATTCGGTTCTCTCGCTGCTGCCGTGCTGATGCTTATGGCGTCAGCCGATCGCACGTCGGCCCAGGCGACGCCGCGGGCAACAGCCGGCGGGTGTCCGCTCGAGCCGGTGAAGTTCCACGAATGCGCGCTTCCAAAAACGAAAACCTTCAATCCGCCACGTACCGCGGACGGGCAGCCGGATATGCAGGGTTACTGGGAGCGGGCGTTTACGTCCCAAGACATCGAAGAGCACGCGGCCGGTTTTGGTATTCAAGCGGGACCCAGCCTCGTGATCGATACTCCGGATCGGAAAATCCCCTATCAGCCATGGGCGCTCGAGTTCAGGAAGAACATCGTCGAACGGTTTATCTCTCCGCTCGCGGGCTGTTTTCCACCCGGCGTGCCCCGCCACGTGATTGCACCGGCTGCACATCAGATTGTTCAGACGCCGGGCTACGTGCTGCACCTACTCGAGTACTCCCACTCATACCGGATCATTCCGACGACCGGCGAACCGCAGGTGGGAAGCGTGATCAAACTCTGGCAGGGCAACTCACGTGGACGGTGGGAGGGCAACACGCTCGTCGTTGATGTCACCAACACGAACGGCCTGACGTGGCTGGACAACGCCGGCAATTTCTTCAGCGACGCGCTGCACGTGGTCGAACGGTTCACGCTCATCGACCGCGACACGATCCACTACGAGGCACGACTCGACGATCCGCGGGTCTACACACGACCCTGGACGATGGTCTCTGCCCTCACCCGGAACAAGGAACCCGGTTTTGAGGTGTGGGAGCAGGCGTGCCACGAGGGGAACCAGTCCGTCGCGGATCAACTTCGCCTGGGTTTGAAGCCGTTTCCAGGGGTCCCACCGGGCCGAAATTAGAACGCAGGCCCTGGGGCCAGGGATGAACCCCGAAGCTGGCGCATTGAGTTGAGGAACCGTGCTGTCCGGTTCCAATTTGGAATGCTCAAGGACGCCACCTCCCTGAAGTCCCTCTTCGGCCGCGCTCGCGAAGAGCAAGGCGGTTCCCGGAGGATGTAGGATCGCGGCATTCGCGCCGGATCGGATTCAACGACCGTGCAATCCATTATCTGTCTCTCGTTAGGCAGCCTCCTGCTGGTCGGGGCTGGCTTGAGGCTGGCGCAGTGGCGCGCCGTGTCTGCGACGGTGGCATTGGTCGCCCTTCTCGTCCTCGCGTTCGTTCTGCCGTTACCGGCCAATCGGTTCGTGATGGGCGACGGCACAAACCTCTCTCAAAACCGAAGCGACTTCGAGGACATGGTCCGCCCTGAAAGAGAGATACGCTTTTCGGCGCATCTGGCGTATCGGTTGTTGGATCGAATCGATGCGGCGCTCGGTTCGACACCGACGTCTCCAACGCAGTCGTACCGCACCCTCTCATGGCTCGCCGGCGCCGCGTTCGCTCTCTCCCTGTTGTATCTGGCGGCCACGGACCATTGGAGCCCTCGGTCCGTTCGGTACATTGCACTCTCGGTCCTGGCTCCAGCCACGCTGATGTACTTCGGCTACCTCGAGGTGGGGTACTTGTCTCTCTCGGCCGCCGCTTTCCCCCTGGTGGCCCGAGACCTTCACAAGGGCGACGACCTCACGGCGGGTCTCCTTCTGGGATCGATCCTGTTCGGGCTGGGCGCTGCGCTGCACGGGATCGGGTATCTCGGCATCGTAGGGCTGTGTGCCGCGCTGCTGGCATCCGACATCCGGATCGGACGACGCCTCGTGCTGGCAACGGCGCTCAGCGCCATTGCTGCGGGAGCAGCCCTGATCTGGCTTTGGTACTACCTCGCCGTGCTGGGACTGGACGTCATTCCATCCCATGCCATTGGTGGATTCATCGTGAGGCCGCTATGGGAGGCACGAGAAGCGGAGAGTCGGATCCTTTATCCGCTCCTGTCGACGATCACGGCTCGCGACTTGTTTCTGAGCGGTTTGGTAGCGGGCGTGCCCCTGGTGCTCGTGGTCCTGCTCATCAGAAAGCAGTGGTCACGCGAGTCGAGGCTTGCGCTGGCGTTCACAGTTCCGTGTGTGACCGCCTTTGTCCTTTTCTGGCCTGTGCAGGGCATCGCGGTGGAAATGGACATGATCGTGGCGACGTTTCCAGCTATCTATCCTTTGCTCTGGATCTGTTCACAGTCGTCTCGCGCGAGCTTCGCGAGTGCCGCGTTGCTCGCTCTGGGTCACTGGACATTCTGGCACGTGGTCCTCGACGAACGATTCATCAACGGCATGCTCAGATAGTCGCCCCATGGCTGCTCAAGGACGCCAACCATTTACCGGCAACGCCTGCCAGTAGTCGCCCGTAGTTGCCATCGAACGTGTCCTAAACCCAACGACCTCCGAACGCAAATATCCTGAGGGAAATGGACTCGTTGATTCGTTCACACCGGGTCTGTCGTCATGTGCGCTTGCGGTGGCGCGGCGGGGCCTTCGACCGGAAACGAGTATTCCGCTTGGACGTTGTCACCCACCAAGAGCTTTGCAGTGACGATTCCTGGCCCCGCAATCACCAAACCTTCCAGACGGATCATCTGGCGTGTCCGCCTTTTGTCTTCGAAGTTGATCTGAGTTGCTCCGTTTAACAGTTCGGTGTTGCCGAGAAGCAGCTGGAACCTGGCAGCGACTTCAGCGTTGTCGTGCTCCTCACGCTCAAGCACAAACAACGCGGAAAACGGATTCAATAGAAGTGGGAAGCCGGCAGCGGCCAAGCCCTCAAAAATACTAAAAGTGGAGATCTGATTCGTCGCCGAATCGCGAACGACCTCGCGGGCGCACAGAGCCAGCTTCGTAATCATGTGGCCGAGTCCGTAATGACGATCCGTGGCCGCACGGCGACGCCTTCGTCCGTGTTGCTCGCCGTCGCGAGAGTGGGCGCAGCGATCTTTGCTGGCGAGGCTGTCAGCGACGTAACAACAGTTGGCGTGGCCCGCTGTTTGGCTATTGCCCGGATACGCTCTGCCCAATCGAGCGTCGTGATTTCAAACCCGTCAATCAGCGGCCTCCACTCAGAGTAATCGCGGAGTGTCAACGCAACCATAGCCGCGTACGCCTGGGCCACATCCGAGGCGGTTCGGTTAGGCTTCGCTAGAACTTCGCGGTACATCGTCGCGAGTAGCTCCGCACTGAAGTCATTGGCGAGCCGACGAACGACTTCGCTATCACGTAGCCGTCGGTAGAGATATTCCGGCGTGTTCGCGACAACATACGTGGCCTCGAGTTCTAACGCTTGTGCTTCAGTCATCGGCGTATGCGATAGTAGCGGACATTGGGTACGTAAGGGCAATCTCCCCAAGCATGCAGGACTTCTGATCCCTTTCCCCATTTGCTGTAGACGAGAGGTGTCAACACCTCTCCCGGACCGCGCACTACCTGCGCCACGATTCCCGAATGCTCTACGTCGCCTTCGGGAGAAAAATAGACAATAATGTCTCCCGGCAACACCTCGCCCACGGGCAGTTCGTCGTAAGCGTCCTCATTGATAATCGTTCGAACCGCCTCCGTTTCGTCGATAGCAGTCCGCCGCGAGGCAAACGTCATACCGTGACAGTTATACACAGGAATTAACGAAGTTCGGAATGTGGCACTTCGATACCTCGCGCGTAACTCTTGGTTAACCCTCACATCCATGAGCGACACCTCTCGCGGTTGCGCATTCGGGACGGGCGTACCGCGACGCGTTTCGACGCAGATTGTGGGCGGCTGGGGCGGTGCGGCAGGATCGATTATCAAGTTCATGTTGTGGGCGCTGTGATTCTATGTCCGAACTAGATCGAACCGCGCAACTGCCCTGAGACCGCATGCACGACGCGGGGCTGCCAAGTCACCACCGCCCCGGTTACTCGACGCGCCCTGTGGCGTTCCGTGCGGTACAAGGAGTAATTCCCGTCAGGGACGCCACTCCATTTTCCTAGCTGTTGAATTCCCCGATCTGCTTGAAGGCCCAGCAGGTTACTGCAGTTCCAAATCCGGTCCCGTTCCAAACCAGACCATCCGAGAAGAATGCGCGCTGGAAAGCCGGCGGATCGTCGGCCGAAGCGTTCATCCGAGCGCCATGGGATCGACGGCCCATTCAGCGGCGAGAAAGCGACTGGACCGCCGCCGCGTTCGCGTCCCACCAAGCGCCCAGGTCCTCTACGACTGATTTTGCGGCAGCTGTCCACGTTCCACCTTCATTCTGCATTCGTCGCTCATAATCCCGGACCCGCAAAACACTGCTCAGAGTCGGTTTGTCGTTGGGTGCAACGAAACCAAAACCGGTACCCGTCCCTGCGACCGCCGAACTTGAACTGAATCCCACCGACCCATTGGTCACAATTCCGCGCCCTAGTACGACTTTGTCAGATCATCGAATCGCGCCCGGATTCGACGAGTGATCGGAATTGAGGACATTGTACTTTTTACGCGGTTTCTGTACGCTGGCGCGCAGTGCTCGATCAGCACGCCTGGTCGTTGCTGCGACGTCTGACGCGCTGGTTGGATCAGTTCAAGGAATGCTTCGGTCATCGCGCCCAGCACGTGTCGCTGCGTCAGTATGTCGACGGCCTGCTGGGCGACAGCGCGCGCAAGTCGATGTCGGCGATGCTCGAGCGGATCAGCGAGCCGACGTCGTATCAAGCCTTCCAGCACTTCATCACGCATGCGCCATGGGAGGCCGAGGTGGTCTGGCGGCGCGTGCGGACCGTCATCCCGGAGCGCAGCGGGATTCTGATCCTCGACGAGACAAGCTTCCCGAAATCGGGACCGCATTCGGTCGGCGTGGCGCGACAGTACTGCGGCGCCCTGGGCAAGGTCGCGAATTGCCAAGTGGCCGTGACCGCCGCGCTCTGGACGGGGCATCGCGCGTGGCCCATGGGGGCCTTGCTGTATCTGCCCGAAGAGTGGACGACCGATCCGGCCCGGTGCGCGGCGGCGCGGATTCCCACGACCGTCGGGTTTCACGAGAAATGGCGCCTCGCCCTGACGCTGGTGCGCCGCACGCGGGCGGCCGGCGTGACGCTGACCGCCGTCGTGGCCGACGCCGAATACGGGGACAACAGCACCGTCCGCCAAACGCTGCATCGCCTGCGCCTGCCGTATGCCCTGGGCATCTCGCCGACACTGACCATGTTTCGCGGCACGCCCACGCTGCGCATCGATCGCGAGCAACTGGCGCCGCGCAATCGCCGCGAGGGCTGGCCCGATCAGGAGCCCGTCAGCGTCCGCACGCTGAGCGATGCACTGCCGGCACGGGCGTGGCGGCGCGTCCAATGGCGCAACGGAAGCAATCCGCCGTGGGAAGCCGACTTCGCGGCGATCCGCGTGACCCCGGCCACCGACTGGCGGCATCGACGTCTCGCCCCCGAGGTCTGGTTGCTCTGCGAGCGCGGCCTCGGTCCAACCGGGCGCCGCAAACATTACTTGGTGTCGCTGCCGTCGTCGGCGTCGCTCACGCAGCTCGTGCGGCTGGCCCATCATCGCTGGGCGATCGAACAGCATTACCAGGAGCTCAAGACAGAACTCGGGCTCGACCACTTCGAAGGACGCACGTATCCGGGGTGGCAGCACCACATGGTGATCAGCGCGGTGGCCTACGCGTTTATCCAGCGCGAACGGATGCGACCGCGCGAGGGACCCCGGCTCACGTTTCCGCAGGCACGCGCCTTCGTACAGGAGATCTTTACCGGGCTGCTGTTTATCAGTCGCCCTCGATACATGCAGTGGATGAAGCAAGCCGAACAGCGGTTTCCTCAACTGCGGATCTGACAAAGTCGTACTAGGACGATGAGTACCAACGTCGCTTCACGTTCCGTCGCCGCCACTTGGAACCCCGCTAGCTTTGCTTGCACCTGTACGTCGCGGATCGAGTCTCGAATTCCCGCGTCAATATCGACAAACTCGCCACGCACCTGAGGCCCCGCGAACACCGCCGGCCGTTCGGTCTGGGCGTTGGCGAGTGATGCCACAACAGAAACTGCGAACGCAAGAAACAGGATCTGAGCCACGCGGATTTCCTTCATGGAAGCACCTCAACCAGGATTCTAGGCGGTTCCCAGTCGACTGAGGCCTATTGGCGCGACGATCGGAGAGGGGTCCCCTGCGTGCTTCTCCACGACGGCAACGATTTGCTCCGGTTAGCGGATCTTTTCTTATGTGACGCTGCGAGGCGAAACACCCTCGCTTGGCGAGACCTTCCCCAGCGGTTTTCGTCACCGACGTGGATTTCGAGCGCAGGCGAGAACACCCTGAGTGTTTTCGGGCTGGAGGGAAAGTTCACATACCCTCGCTACTCTCGGGCTAGGATGTGGCGGTTCTATGCTCAAGGCTCCACTAAACGACTGACAGCCGCGACGTGTTGCTTTATTCGGTAAATCCGCGCGTCAAGCTGGTCATTCAACGGGAATTTCGAGGGGATCGGCACTATGTCTGGTGCAGCGAGCGCTTCGACAGCGCGACGGCCGGCCCATACACCCTTGCAGCCCTGGTCCCACCGACGAGTAATCCCAAACAGATTTATCGCGGTCTAAAGGAAGCCTGCGACCGACGAGATAGGCACAACGATAAGATCATTAGCATCCGTGCAGGCTATTTGACCCGAGCCGAACAATGGCTCGCGGCTGGAGAGATCACACCCGAGGCGCGGGCAGAGATCGTCTACTTGGTAACCCTCGACGACTTCGAGCTCTGGCGGCCAGTCTTGTATTTGATTCCTCGCGCGCCCGTTGCGCTGCGTTTGCAGCCCGTAGCCCCTGAGCAGCGTGCCGGTGCTGGCCCCGAGTTCATAATCGGAGATCTGGCGGCGACGGAATTTGAAACGGTGGAGTTCTAAGATGTCGCCCGAATCTTTTCAGCAAGTCGGCGAGATCCCAACCGCGGTGTTGGCGATGCTCGCGAACCGGTTGCTCAGAGATCCCTTGAGCCCGACTCCCGGACCGCGGCTCGATCATCTGGCGGATTCCGAGGCTGCGGCTCTAGCTTTGCTCCAGCGCACGCTTGGGATTAGCGACCAGGATCTCCGCGCAAAACCTGAGGCACAAATCCGTCTCCTCGGCGAGATTTCGAGACTTCTGAGTCAACTAGCACCAGACAAGCGACAGGAGGCCGCGTCCCGCCTGGGCTACCGCGGCCTCCTTCGACCGACTGACTACGCGGTGGAGTTCGTGCCGGATTGGCAACGCTTTGAGGATTTGTTTCAGGAACGCAGAGCATCGATAGAGGACGTCGTCAGTACGACGAATTTCTATCGTCATCTGGTCCCAGACAAACGCGGAGTACCAGACTATCCAGCCGTGACACTGCTCGGAAAGCGGATCTCGTCCAAACGCACGGACCCGTTTGTCATGCTGGTAGTCGCCGAGCGCCTCGCATCCGTCCTGCGCGTCCACAGCGCGTGGAGAATTCCGATCGATTTCGTTCCTCCGACTCCGGATCCTCTCAATTTGCTCGAGCGTTTCGTCGATCAATTTGGAGCGTTCATCAGGATTCCAAATCGTCCTTCAAAGCAGTTCCTCTATTACGACGAGGTTGTCCTCGACGGTTCGGTTGCAGCGGAGACGTTTCCGCTCGCGGTCGAACACACAGATGCTCCAACGGTCGGAACCGCAGTGTTTCGAGTCAGTCAAAACGGAATACTTGAGGTCGCGATGGCGTTCGCGATCAATGTGAACCCGTACAAGAAGTTCTTGAGAAGTCTAAAGTGATTGACGCCATTCGAGTTCCCCAGTTCACTTCGAGCCATCACCCGGGCAGCCAGACGGTTTTCCCAATTCGCGCATCAGGGCCTCTCTTTTCAGATTTCTGGGCGCGAGCAGGTGATTGAGGGACTGAGCAAGTCCGTCGCGGCCCGGAAACAGAGCTTCGCGACTGATGTTCAGACGTCTCAACGACCATAGCGCGTCGCCACGTTCGGCGCGGGGAACTCAATTTTGACTAACAGTTCATTCCGAAGACACAGGTCACGCGGTCCAGCAACGCGCCATATTCCGCGTCAAACCTGTCGGTCACCCCTATGTGCTCGAAACCTGCAAGCGCGCAACCGGTACCATCCGCAGGTAGCGTGAAGACGATCCGTCCAGCGAGCACACGATCCAACACACTGCGCGCTTGCGTGGTGGAGGAGCACACCCGCCGGCCGCTGGATCACGCCGCAACGCGCTGGGATTATTCCTGCGGCCTTCGGGGGAGCCGGACGAAGCTGATCACCAAAGAGCGACCCGTTCAGGTACTATCCCGGTGCGAGATGAGCAAGAAATCGAAAACACGACGAGCGTCGAGGACTCCGTCCGAAAGACACGCACTCCGGCCCGGGCCCAATTGGCCGCTCCTGGCGGTGAGCAGCCTGGGCATGGTGCTGACCGGGTACCTGGCGTGGACTGCATTCATTGGCGGCGCGGTGCAGGGATGTTCCGCCGGCGGGGGATGCGACGTCGTCCTCACGAGCCGCTGGGCCACCCTTCTCGGCCTGCCGACATCCCTCTGGGGACTCTTCGGCTACACCGCGCTCGCAGCCATCGCGTTCGTTCGCCGGGCGGACACGCACTGGTCCTACGCGTGGACCGTCGCATTCTTCGGCATCTGCTATAGCGTCTACCTGACGATGGTGTCCCTGACGATTCTCGGGTCCGCGTGTCCGTACTGCCTGACGTCGCTCGGACTCATGACGGGCACGCTCGCGCTCGTGGTGTTGCAACGTCCTCCCGAGATGGCGCACCGCTCCTGGGTGGGTCTGGTCGCTGGTCGGGGCGCGCTCGCGACCGTGGTGATCCTGCTCCTCCACGCCAACTACACCGCTCCGCAAGCCGAGCCCGCCGGGCCGGAAGACCCGATGATTCGTGCTCTGGCGGAGCACCTGACTGAGAAAGGCGTCTTGTTCTACGGCGCATCGTGGTGTCCACACTGTCAGGAACAGAAGCGACTCTTCGGGGCGTCAGCAAGCCGTCTCCCGTACATCGAATGCAACCTCGCTGGACCCAATGCCCCGCAGTCGTCGAGATGCAGCATGGCCGGCGTGCAGACCTATCCAACCTGGGTCATCAATGGCCGGGCTATCGTCGGGCAGGTATTGAGCCTGGCTCAACTCGCCGACGCCACAGGGTTTCCGTGGAGATAGAATCCAAGAGTTACTGGAACGAGATGTTCTGAGGGAGTTTCCAAAATGCGAAATCGCCTTTTGGTCTTGATGGTCGGCCTGTTGAGTGCGGCGCTCTTTTCCGTTGACCCGTTGGCTCAGAAGAGTTCTACGAAGACGTGGCCTGAGCCGGTTCCGGTTCGCCCGCCAATAGCGGAGAAAGATAAGAAGCCGGCTCCGCGGCGCAGCCTTGTCGGGATGTGGGGCGCGATACCAGGAAACCGGCAGGTCACAAACCAGTCATCCGGCGTGCAGCTGAAGCCAAACAACGGCAAACTGGAAAATCAACTGCCGTACACTCCCTTTGGCTTGGAACTGTACAAATCCCATAAGGCTCTCGAGGGCGTCGACGCGGTCCCCCCGGCCGGGACCAATGATCCCAGGGTTCGCTGCGAGCCGTTAGGGCTGCCGCGCCATAATCACTACGATCTCGGGATCCAGATTTTTCAGGATGAGTACAAGCTCGCGATGTTGTATCAGTACGACAACCGGTGGCGCATCATCTGGACTGACGGGCGACCACTCCCCAAATTGGTGGATGGCGGCGTGGAAATAGACGGCGAGTACCGAGAAGCGCGGTGGTTCGGGTACTCCGTCGGCAAGTGGGTAGACGATTACACGCTCGAGGTCCAGACGGTTGGGACAATGCCGGAAGATCGGGTTTGGCTCGACAATACTGGCCGCCCCATCAGCGGCCAGCTGCGCGTAACAGAGACATTCCGGCGTCTGGACTATGACGCTCTGGAATGGTCAGAGACGATTGAAGATCCGAAAGTTTATACAAGACCGTGGCAGACCATGAAGATGCCGCTGCAGTTGCAGGATCCCAGAACCGATGTCATGACGCGGTACTGCTCACCCTCGGAAATCGACGCCTATAACACGATTTATGGCAACGCCGTCAGCGCCAAGTAACCTTGGACTCGGAGAATGGGAGCGTCGCACAATGAGAAACAGGCTGGTCATCGTGTTCGCTGTGGCTGTCGGCCTTTTGATGTCGGTTCCCCTTGTCGCACATCACACCGCCTCGACGCTCTACACCGAAAAAACAGTGACCCTGAAAGCGACTGTCAAGACATGGCGTTGGTCCAATCCCCACTGTTTGCTGACGCTTGACGTCAAAGGGGAGGACGGCCAGGTGGTACAGTGGCTTGCCGAAACGCAAGCGCCGAATACGGTCTATACGGAAGGCTATCGCGCGACTTCCTTCAAGGCCGGGGATGAAATTACCGTCACAGTGCGGCCAGCCGCGAATGGCCGGCCATACGGCCTCCTCACTCAGGCCGTGCTCGCTGACGGTACAAAGCTAGGCGCTGAGGAAGGGGCCCGCGGCCGCGGCGCAGCAGCACAGTAGCGCGCGCCGACGAGACTGTCAGGCGCCTCAGGAGGACACATGAAGTATCTCGTTTCAGCGGCAGTCGTGCTCGCGCTGGCCCTGGGCCTCTCGTCCACTGCGCGCGCGCAGAGCGAGATCACCCTGCTGTCGCCGAACCCGATCCAGGCGACGATCGATAAGTTGGTGGCGGACTTCGAAGCGAAGACGGGTATCCACGTGAAGGTGACGTACGGCACAGGGGTCAGCACGAGGAAGACGGTTGCGAGCGGTCAGGCGTTGGATGTGTCGCTGCTATTCGCGCCGTTTCCGGAAGCGCTCAAAACCGGCAACATCGTCCGGAGCAGCGCGACCGTCATCGCGAGGCTGCGTCTGGCCA
>Ga0209515_10009223_pt1 | contig 11291 bp, 14 predicted proteins | sample Subgroupgradi54m_FD_187454 | JGI IMG/M metagenome (GOLD analysis project Ga0209515, IMG submission 187454) | Subsurface groundwater microbial communities from S. Glens Falls, New York, USA - GMW60B uncontaminated upgradient, 5.4 m (SPAdes)... ...
AGTTTTTCCTGATTTGGTTTTAGTCGTCCGGATCCGAAACACTCCTTAATTGTAGCTTAGTATGCAGTTGAAGGCATTTTTGAAGCTGAATATACGGGAAAATATGGTTCAGGTAAAGTCAGGAATCGATCGAGGGGTCTGCGAAAGGCCAAGCGCTAAGATTGCTGCTTTGGGCTCTGAAGTACCAAATGCATACATAAGTTGATCGTAGCCTGCTAATGCTTCGGGGGAAAGGACAACTTCATCCACTTTGTAGGCTTCCGGTTTGATGATGCTGGGTTTCCAGTCTTCTTTAGCCATAGATGAGTGACAAATTGGGTCAATGTTTACTGATACAGAGGCCTGTATTATACCACAAAATAAAAATTATAGGCTCATTTAAAAGTCGACTTGAATTTGCAGTGGAAGTGTAAGACTTCGAGCGCAAGACAGAGCTTAAAAAGATTCTTCTCTCCAAGAGCATTCCTTTTCCTTGCATGCTACTAGTCTTTGCGCTAAAATCTTGCAATGGTACCAGTTAACGATTTGCGTTCAGGCGCGACCTTTATCCAGGGAAAAGACATTTTTGCAGTGCTCTCCTACGAACACGTCAAAATGGGGAGAGGGAATGCTACCATCAGACTGAAAATACGCAATCTCCGCTCGGGTGCAATTGTGGAAAAATCTTTTATCTCTGGATCAAGTGTTGACCCTATTAACCTAGATAAAGCAGATGCTCAATACCTCTATCGCAGTGGTAGCGCATATGTATTTATGGATATGGTCACATTTGAGCAGTTTGAAATTCCCCAGCGCATTGTAGGGGAGTATGGAGGTTTTTTAACGGAAGGATTGGCGGTGAAAGTACTTTCCTATGAAAGCGAACCACTCTCCCTTGAATTACCTCTCAAAATGGAATTTATTATTAAGGATACACCGCCGGGTGTGAAGGGCAACTCTGCTACCAATATCTGGAAAGATGCAGTTTTGGAAACAGGAAAAAGAGTAAAAGTCCCGCTTTTTGTCGATACGGGAGATAGAATTCGCGTAGACACGCGAACGGGAGAATATGTAGAGCGGGCAGGGAAATAGTTTAGAAACCTCTTATCACATCATGCGCATTCAAAATACGCCAATTATTGCGGTTTTACGCATTAAGAATTTCCGCTATTTGTGGTTGGGACAAATTTTTTCTCAATTTGCGGTAAATATATTGGTTTTTGTCCTTCTTATCACGGTCTACCAGAGAACATCCTCAAATACGGCAGTTTCTCTCCTTATCCTCACCAGTGGTATTCCGGCACTCCTTTTAGGAGTGATCGCCGGTGTATTTGTAGATCGATGGCAAAAACAGAAAGTACTTTTTTGGTGCAATTTGTTCAGAGCCGTAGTCGTATTATTGCTCTTACTTACTCATCAATTTTTATTTAGTGTCTACCTCATTTCAACCTTAGTAGCTATCATTACGCAATTTTTTGTACCCGCAGAAGTTCCGCTTATTCCGCTTCTTGTGCCCAAAGATCTTTTATTTACTGCCAACAGCGTATTTACATTTTCTTTTTATATCGCTATGACCGTAGGTTTTGTCGTATCCGGTCCACTGCTCTCTATCATTGGAGAAGTGCCAACCATTATGCTTGTGGCTTTTTTTCTTATCTTGGCAGCATATTTCGTCGGACGCATACCCCCGGAATCTACTACAAACTTCCTGCCATTTGGCCAGATCCTTTTGCGCGTAAAAGGAGAGCTCTTGCAAGGTCTTACTTTTATTAAATCAAAGCGTGGATTTGGAGAAGCAATAGCTTTTTTCACGGCATCGCAGGCCATAATCATGATGCTTGCGGCCCTGGCACCCGGTTTTGCCGATCGAGTTCTTTTGGTCAGTCTCACCGATGCCACTGTTGTCGTTATGGCACCGGTTGTCGTAGGTGTTATCCTCGCTTCAGTCGTTTTAGGAAATATCGGTGCAAACTGGAGAAAAGACCGACTCGTGACTATTGGTATTATGGGAAGCGGCATCGTTTTATTGCTCTTGGCTATGTTTGTACGGATTGGCTATAGTCCCAGTCTTCTGACTCGGATGGAAAAAGTAGTACCGGACGTGTTGGTTATTAGCCGGCTTGACGTCGCGATGTTCCTTTTCTTTCTTTTTGGCGTTTTTAATGCGGCAGTCATTGTTCCCGTCAACACTTTTTTACAAATGCAGACAGAAGAGGGGATCAGGGGAAAAGTATACGGACTCCTCACGGCGCTCGGTGGGGGAGTATCGATACTTCCTGTGTTGGGTGCAGGAAAACTCGCCGATACCATAGGAGTAGGGAAAACCATTTTTTTTCTCGCATGTATCATATCCGGTTTCGGCTTCTACCGCATTAGTCGAAGAAAGCAGTCTCGCATTTAACACCTATGATGCCTGTTGCACTTAAATTGGGACCACTGTATTTTTCAAGTTTTGGGCTGTTTCTTGCCCTCGGATTGCTGTTTTCTACTTTTGTGGCATATCGCCAATATAAAGATCGCATAGATATCAATTTTGAAACTCTTTTTGATGTCATTTTTACTACGGGCGTATGGGCGCTTATTGGAGCAAGAATCGTATATATCCTTTTACACTTTGAAGTGTTCCAATGGGAATGGCTCAAGTATTTTCTTTTTCGCGAACGGCCGGGGTTGTCTTTTATCGGTGCTGTCCTGGGTGGTAGTTTGGCTTTTTTTATAGCATTACAAGCTCGGCGCTTGCCAAAGTCCAAGACACTGGATGCGTTTACTTTTCCCCTAATCATCGTCCTCCTATTTGGTCAACTGGGTGCATTCACAGACGGATTCTCCTATGGGCGACTCACCCACCTTTTTTGGGGACTATCCATACTTGGCTCACTTGCCCGCTATCACCCTCTTCCCTTATTTTATCTACCCTTTTTGCTTTGCTGGGCACTTTTTTTGGGCCGTATTCGCAATATGATGAGGCATGGTAAATGGCAGGATGGAAGCTTGTTCCTCTTGTTTGTTGGTACCTATGGGATGTATGCTTTTTTTCTCAATCTATGGCGCAGTGATTTATTCAGTATACAAGGGTTTTTCCCTGATCAGATATTTCTTCTGGTTCTTTCTACGGCGAGCATACTCCTTTTTTACTTCCGTTCAAGAAGTTTTAGGAAAGATGGTAAAAACACCCTTGCATTCATAGGCAAGAGAGCGCAAAATATAATCACGCATTTGAAAAGAAAGGAGCAAGTACATGCAGTTCCCCAAGAACCTACTAGCACAGATCCGAGCGTATCTGGAAAATGAAAGAACAAAAGCCAATAAAAGTTTAGAACAGGTAGATATGGAAGACCCATTTCACAATGAGGAGCGTCTTAGTGATAATGCTGCCATAGATACGGAAGCAGGTGAGGAAGCCGGTCATGATCGGGTGGAGGCTATCAAACAAGAAATTATCCATCACCTCGGCCGCATAGATCGGGCCTTGGGTCGTCTTCGTAAGGGTAAGTATGGATTGTGTGAGAAATGCGGCAAACCCATCGATGCAAAGCGATTAGAGGCTCTCCCTACCGCAACACTCTGTATGGCGTGTGAACGCAAGCGCGAAGGATAAACGTAAAACATCTCTTCCTTTCCTCAAACGATCTGCAGGTGTTTTTTTATGGAACATCATAGACAGTGGACAATCCCTATCCTATTTGAAGACGAGCACTTTCTCGCCGTAGATAAACCAAGCGGAGTAGTTGTGAATCGTGCGGATAGCGTGAAAGAACCTACCATGCAGGATTGGGTTGAGCTGCAGTTTTCTTCATATTGGAAGCATGAAAAAAAGGAAGATATCTCCAAGCGAGAGTTTTACGACCGATCAGGAGTAGTGCACCGTTTGGATAAAGATACTTCAGGAATTCTTCTCATTGCAAAAACGCCAACTGTTTTCACCTCTCTTCAAGAGCAATTTGCGAAGCGTACTATAAAAAAGACCTATATTGCACTCGTGTCCGGAAGTCTTCCTTCACCGCGCGGGGAAATACGTTTACCAGTAGGTCGTCTTCCTTGGGACAGACAGAGGTTCGGCATAGTGCCGGAGGGCAAGCCCGCAGTGACCCGTTACCAGTCGGTTGAAACAATCAAATCGAGTAGCGGAGAAGTTTTTACCCTTCTTCGGCTTTACCCGGAGACTGGACGCACCCATCAAATTCGCGTACACTTAAAATACATGGGATTTCCTATTGTCGGCGATGAATTGTATGGTGGGAGAAAGCGCTTAAAACGGGAAAATAAGTTTTGTCCACGCATCTTTCTCCATGCAGAAAAACTCGAGTTGAATCATCCGGTTGATAGGAGAGAAATGGTTCTGAAAAGCGATCTCCCCCAAGATCTAGCATCTGTTCTTAGCAGTCTGAAAATGTCATAAAAACCATGACGCCATTTGCGCAGATTGGACTTGTTATTTTTATCGGAGCATCATTGGGTGCGCTCGTTTCCTTACTTCGACAGCCTCCCCTAATTGGCTATTTGCTCGCGGGGCTGCTTATTGGTCTTTTTGGCATTGTAAATGCAAATGGGGCGACATTTGAAACAATGAGTCAAATTGGTGTGACGCTTCTCCTTTTCTTGGTTGGCATGGAGCTCTCATTTGAAGATCTAAAAGCAGTTGGCAAGCCCGCAGTGATCGTGGGAATTGGGGAGATACTCATAACGTTTGTTGTAACCTGCATTCTCTCTTTTCTCTTTGGCTTTGATTGGATTATGGCTGTTTACATAGGTGCTGCTTTATCCTTTAGCAGCACCATCATCGTTGTTAAACTTTTGTCGCAGAAAAATGACCTCGCAAGCCTCCATGGAAAAATGTCTTTAGGGATCCTCTTATTTGAAGACGTCGTTGCCATTACTATTCTCATGCTTATGTCGAGTTTCGGCGCCGGCACTACAAGTTCAATTTTGATCCCATTTATCCTCTGGTTAGTAAAAGGGAGTCTTATTTTTACTACGACACTTTTCTTAAGCCGCTTCTTTTTTCCCCGCTTTATGAAAATAGTCGCTTTGTCACCTGAAATGGTGTTTGTGACCAGTATTGCCTGGTGTCTGGGACTTGCATCACTGGTGTCACTACCGTTTATTGGGTTCTCATCCGAAATCGGCGGTTTTTTGGCCGGTCTTGCCTTGGCAAATTCTTCGGAGCATTATCAGATTATCAGTAGAATACGACCCGTTAGAGATTTCTTCGTAACTATCTTTTTTATAGCCCTCGGAACGAGCATGCTATTATCCGATATTTTTTCAGTACTTCTGCCTGCACTTGTTCTTTCCCTTTTTATTCTTGTCGGCAAGCCGATTATTGTACTATCGCTGATGGGACTATCGGGTTTTAGGAAACGGACGGCATTTCTCACCGGGATTACGATTGCACAAATATCGGAGTTTGGCTTAATACTCATCGTTTTGGGTATAAAGGTAGGTCATGTTTCCCAAACTGCTGTTTCACTAGTTACTCTTGTCGGCGTGATTACGATGACGGCATCGACATATCTTATCATTTACGGCAATAAAATCTACCGCTTCCTTTCACCCCATCTTGCACTATTTGAGAAAAAAAACATGCAAGCGTATGGAGAAACGCAACATCGGTCGTGGAATGACCATATTATATTAGTTGGGTACAACCGGGTAGGGCGCATGCTTTTGGCCGTTCTCAAAGAGTTAAACCACCCAATTGTTGTGGTTGACTTTGATCCATCGGTGATTACACAGCTTACTGCCGACGGCATTGAAGCTCTTTATGGAGACATCTCCGATCACGAATTTTTAGCTCTCTTGCATTTAGACAAAGCGAAGCTCGTGGTCTCGACGGTATTGGATGTACAGGACAATATGACATTGCTTGAAGCAATACGCAGCGGAGAACGGTTTCCTTTGACGATCATTACGGCCTCCTACCCGACGGATGCTATCGAACTTTATGAAGCGAAAGCGGACTTTGTGTTGATACCCTATCATGTAGGAGGAGAACATATAGCGCATCTTATAGAAGAGCATGGCATAGACCACGAACGGTTTCACAAACTTGGCTCCAGGCATTTTGATCACTTGGTCAATGAATTGGGCAGGCGACGAACCAATGAAACAAGCTTTTTTTACCATTTCCTACCACGATAAACATACTCAAGCGCGAACCGGTATACTAAATACTCCTCATGGAGTGATCCATACTCCGGCATTTGTCCCTGTGGGTACGCAAGCGACTGTTAAATCATTGACCCCAGAGGAACTCGTTGATCTTGGCATAGAACTTTTTTTTATCAATACCTATCATCTCTACTTACGACCGGGACTCAACGTTATTAAACGGTTTGGTGACGTGCATGCCTTTATGGGCTGGAACAGGCCGCTTATCAGCGACTCGGGTGGTTTTCAAGTGTTTTCACTTGGAGGAAAGCAGTATGTAAACATAGCCATCTCGGAAGCCGCAGTTTTGGACCGTGATCGATTTACCAAAAAACTTTCCCGGGTTGATTCGACTAAAAACAATGTGTATCCAGATGAGTACAAACCCGTAGGAAGACTGGTAGATATTGACGAAGACGGTGTAACATTTACCTCGCACTGGGATGGAACAAAGCACCGTTTTACCCCCGAAGTTTCCATAGATATTCAGCACCAATTGGGAGCCGATCTCATTATCGCCTTTGATGAATGTCCGCCGTATCCGACAACATACGAGTACGCTAAAGAGGCAAATCGTCGCACTCATGCTTGGGGCTTGCGCAGTCTAGCGCAGCATGCAAAAGACAACAAAAAGAATCAGGCACTGTATGGTGTCATTCAGGGATCAATCTACGAAGATTTGCGCAAAGACTCGGCGCGCGTCATCAGTGGCTTGCCCTTTGAAGGAATAGCAATCGGTGGCGTTGCGGTTGGTGAACCCAAGGAGACCGTGAGACAGGTATGCGACTGGGTTATACCGCTATTGCCACCAGATAAGCCGCGGCACCTTCTGGGTGTGGGAGAAATAGATGATATTTTTGATATTGTAGAGCGGGGAATAGATACGTTTGACTGCGTGATGCCAACCCGTTTGGGGAGAATGGGACATATTCTTTGCGAAAAATGGAAAACAAAGAATAGAAAGTGGACTTTTGATATAACAAAAAAACTATTTTCTCAAGATACAGGTCCATTAACCGCTGACTGCGGTTGTTATACATGCAAGCATTTTTCCCGGGCCTATGTCCATCATCTTTTCCGGGTGAAAGAATTATTGGGATACCGTCTGGCAACCATACATAACCTTTTTTTCCTGCAGAACCTCGTGGCGCATATCCGTAATGCAATCACAACAGATTCATTGGTTGAAATGAAAAAACATTGGCTCTATAATACTATCTAAGGAGGATATATGGGGAGTTTTGGCGGATTTTATTCCGGAGAAAAGAAAAAAAAGAAAAAAAAATACTACGAGCAGAAAGCAAAGCAGGAATTCGACCGACAATCCTTTTCACTTCCTCAAGTAGAAATTATTCGTAAAGGAAAGAAGGCAGCCTAAAGGTTCATGCCCAAGAAGCGGGGAGAGCGTTTACGTCATACAGGCCACAGCCGTCCAATGATGATTGTGCCAATCATCGCAAGTATCGTACTTGTTGTGGCTTTTTTTCTTTTCGATCCATCTTTTCTACTGCGCAAAGATAGGTTAACTGTCGTGTGGGCCACAGAGCCGGTTTGGGTTACTACCATTGATTCCTCCGATGGAAGCATCGTAAACATTCGTATTCCATCGGATGCATATGTCAGCGCACCCTATGGGTTGGGGCAGTATCGTATCGGTGTGCTCTGGCGCTTAGGAAAAATTGAAAAAAAAAGTGGGGCGGTGCTCGCCGGAGCAGTAAAGACATTTCTTGGAGCACCAGTTGATGGGTGGATCGGAAAGGAAAATGATACCCCGAAGATTGATGAAAGCGGCCTGCGTCTGGTTGAGATGCTAAAACAGACCTTTTTTACGCCACGATCTTTTTTCCAAAACTCGCCAACCAACCTCTCGCCATTGCAACGATTGTATCTCTGGTGGCACCTTGGTCACGCACGCGCTGCTTCTGTAGTAACGGTTGATTTGCGTAGTGAACAAGTTTTTACTCCTATTGGACTTGCTGATGATACCGAGGCGGTTATCGGTGATATAGCTCTGGTAGATAAAGTTTCCCAACGCCTTTTTCGGGAATCAAGCATAGAAGATAATTCCATAGTTTTTCGAGTCTACAACAGTAGTAAGGCAATCGGATTGGGAAATAACGTCGCCAGAATTTTGACTAATATTGGTTTACATGTTATCAGTGTTGGCAACGGGGAAGCAAAAAAGGCTTGCAGCATCAGCGCACCTGCCAAATGGATGAAAGACAAGTCAATCATGCGAGTAGCATCACTTTTTCACTGTACTGTTGACGCCCATGGGGCAAACGGGAATTGGGAAGTAGGTATTTACGTCGGATCCGATGTAGCGGATCATGATTACTTATGAACATTTTTATCGTCATCTGCATTATACTCATCATTTCTTTTATCTGGGCCCTTTTCTCCCTGCGTGAATTGCACGTTCCCAAGGAGGTAGAGGAAGTTATCGACAGACTAAACAACCAACGCCAAAAAATGTGGGGAGTGTTTCTTTTCGTAGGCAATAGAATTATTCATTACTCGTCGGAGTCTTCGGCAGGATCTGGAAAAGCGCCATCTTCCTCGCCTGCCGGAGCATCGCGGCGGGCAGACAGTGAAGATGATTCCATTCGTGAGGAAAAAGTTGGCTGATACTTGCTTTTTTTACCTCTCTTGAGTTCCTTTACAAAAACCGTAGTGCAATTTTTGCCTACACTCTTTATAAAAACGAGATAGCGATTGCCATTGTCTATCATTTGCTTCAAACGATATGAGAGATCATCGGGAAGTGCTCCGATATAAATTTTTTTTTCATCTCTCACTTCGATTGTATGTCGTTTGGGGAAAAGTGATACTGCCTGCCCAATACTCAATGTTGCTAGTATCGATTTGGAAGCAACATTCACTAATGCAACTACTTTCGTTTTTCCGGGCTCCTCTAAAAAAAGGGTGGGGGATATTGCAGTGATTGTTTGGTATCCATTGGGTTTAGGGCTTTTGTAATGCTGTTTATATTTCTCTAAATTTTTTACTGCTATCGCATTGTATTGATCGATAGAGAGTACTTTTCCATATACTTGGCAGGCTTTTTTATAGTCTCCGACTTTTGAAAACGCGAATCCCAAGCGATTAAGCGCTTCAATATTTTCAGGATTACCTTTTAAGATTTCTTTATTGTGCCGTATTGCTTGTTCCCAGTTGCTTACGAGTGCGGCTGAAATTGCCAGAGATGAGCTGTCAACCATAGTGTACAATCGCCAAAATACAACGCAAAAATCAAAGATAAACACTAAATGCTTTCTATCTAAATGTCAAGATAGGAGAATATGATAAAATATGTTGGTGTGAGTTAAAATAAGCTACAGGAACAGCCTATGTCTGGACATTCAAAATGGTCTACAATTAAGCGCCAAAAACAGGCAGGAGATCAAAAGCGAGGCTTGCTTTTTAGTAAACTCGCCAATGCGATTACAATCGCAGTACGAGAGGGTGGGGGAACAACGGATCCGGGAACGAACTTCAAGCTGCGCCTTGTTGTAGATCGTGCAAAAGCCGCCAACATGCCCAAGGAAAATATAGACCGGGCCATAGATCGTGCTATCGGTCCGGGTGCGTCAACTCTTGAGGAAATATTGTATGAAGGATATGGGTCCGGGGGTGTTGCTATACTTGTTGAGGTTGCTACCGATAGCAGGGCGCGTACAATGCAGGAAGTAAAAAATGTTTTCGATCGTAGCGGGGGAACTCTTGCCGCCAAAGGCTCCGTTGCTTACCTGTTTACTCATGTAGGCCTCATAACGGCAGAAAAGGGAGCACGTACCAGCGATCAACTTTTTTCTATTGTTGTTGAAAGCGGAGCAGATGACTTTGAAGAACACGGCGATACTATTGAAATATATACTCAAGCAAATAAGCTGCACGAAGTAAAGGAAAAATTAACTGCATCAGGTATGGTGATAGTTGATGCAGAGTTAACGTACCGTCCCATAAATAGCGTGCAGATTGTCGAGAGAGAGAAAGCAGATAAAATACTTCACTTTATGAATACGCTTGAGGAACTCGATGATGTGCAAAAGGTCTATGCCAACTTTGATATCCACGACGATATCGTCAAATCTTTGAGCCAAGCGTAGGATATGTTTGGTTTCTCTTCTTCATGAAACGATTTCATAGGATTATCCAAAAGATGCAACATTTCCGCTTGAGTAAACGGGAAAAATTTCTCATCGTGACATTTGTACTTACCGGCGGCGTCTTGGCAACACAACTGGTATCTTTAGACAATAGGGTGGAGACGGTGATTGGTCTTTTTTTAGGCGCGTATCTTTTATCAGCGTGGGCTTTGCGCGAAGATCTCAATGGAATAGAGTGGGTTACACTCCTTCTTCTGCCTGCCTTGTACACTGCTTCTATAAGTCTCTTTTACTTTCTCTTGCCTGTGCGCTGGCTAACCCGCTTACCGACGATTGTATTCTTTGCCATAGGGATGTATGCACTTTTACTTACGGAAAATATATACAATGTCGCGGCCGAGCGCTCAATTCAACTCGTAAGGGCCGCTCACTCGGTGGGCCTCTTGCTAACCCTTGTTACCAATTTCTTTTTTTTTAATACGCTTTTAGCCTTGCATTTGCCATCGTGGCAAAATGCCATTGGCGCTTGTATTATTAGCATGCCGTTGTCCCTGCAAGCTCTCTGGTCGGTGACAATTTCAGAAAAAACTATTTCATCCAGAATTTGGTTATACACACTAACTATTGCTATAGTTATTTCCCAAATGACCTTTTTTTTATCTTTTTGGCCGGTGAAGGGGATTGTGGCTGCCCTTTTTCTAACCTCTGTTCTTTACGTTCTTCTGGGTTTTGGCCAACAGCGTCTTCTTGACCGGCTCTTTACTACTGTAATTCGTGAACTTATTTTAGTCGGCTGCCTAGTCTTTGTTCTTATGCTTTTTGCAACACGTTGGGGCGCATAATTTTATTGACTTTCTGTGATGGAGGAGAGGGGAAAGGAAAGAATTGTGTGATATGGTCTGATATACTTTAACGTGAGAAATAAACTATAGGGTATAAAATTAGCTATATGAACATGAGTTTTCACGAATTTTCTGATGACTTTTCACAGATAGGCTCGCAATCCTAGAGAGACACGCTCTTTACGGCTTCTGGAGACCAAAAAAAAACCCG
>Ga0209515_10009225_pt1 | contig 11287 bp, 15 predicted proteins | sample Subgroupgradi54m_FD_187454 | JGI IMG/M metagenome (GOLD analysis project Ga0209515, IMG submission 187454) | Subsurface groundwater microbial communities from S. Glens Falls, New York, USA - GMW60B uncontaminated upgradient, 5.4 m (SPAdes)... ...
TTTGTTCAGGACAAAGGTGATCGCAGAGGTGAGGGTGGTTTTGCCGTGATCGACATGACCGATCGTTCCGATATTGACGTGTGTCTTTGTGCGTTCAAATTTTTCCTTGGCCATGGATGTCCTCCTTATGAAATCTTCCCGGATGGAGCTGCTGACCGGTCTTGAACCGGTGACCCCGTCCTTACCAAGGACGTGCTCTACCAACTGAGCTACAGCAGCAAAAAAGGGTTTTACCTCTTGGCGCTACGGGGACCAGAACTGTTTCTACGCATCTCAGTGGTCAACCACTGATCGATGACATCTTTTCTGAACCGCCATTGGCCTCCCAGCTTAAAAGCGGGTATCTGGCCATTTCCGACCAAACGATAAATGGTGGATTGATGGACCTCCAGATAGTCCGCGGCGTCCTTAATCCCCATCATCCCGTTTCCGTTCAGTTTATGCTGGGCCATGTTGCCTATCCTCCTGCGCAGACGCGCAAATCACTCTTTATTAAATTTAATCAAAATTATGCAAATCTATGCAAGGCGAAAAGATAAAAGAGTCTACCATACCCCCTTTTCTCTTGTCAAGTATTTTTTTTATTTTTTTAACGTTGACGCAGGAGGTTTAAAGCGCTGCCGGCGTGGAACCACCGGATCTGCTCATCCGTAAACGAATGAAGGAGTTGCACAATTTCTTCCGTTCCGTCCGTATGATAGAGACGGGCGGTTAATCGCTTTTGGGGGGCAAGCCCCGAAAGGCCCTCAAGACTGATTCGGTCATCCTCCCGAAGGCGATCATAGTCTGAAGGGGCCGAAAAGGTGCACGCAAGAATGCCCTGTTTCTTCAAATTCGTTTCATGAATCCTTGCAAAGCTTTTTGTGATGACGGCCTTCCCGCCGAGCCATCGGGGGGACATAGCGGCATGTTCGCGGCTCGACCCCTCCCCGTAATTGTCGTCGCCGAGGGCCACCCAACCGAGTCCGGCTGACTGATACGCGCGGGCGATTTCGGATAACTTCATGATCTTTCCTCCGTTCAACCAATTCTTCCCCGTTCCCGGCTCCGCGGTAAAAGCATTTGTCACGGCAGAAAAAAGATTATCACTGATTTTGTCGAGATGGCCCCGATACCGGAGCCAAGGGCCCGCGGGTGAAATATGGTCGGTGGTGCATTTTCCTTTTGCCTTGACCAAAATCGGAAGCCGTTCAAAATCTTTTCCATCCCACGCCGGGAAAGGGTCCAAAACCTGCAGCCGTTCGCTCGAGGACTGGACGAGCACCTGGACCTTTCTGCGTTCCCACTCGGGAAGCGGAGAAATGAATCCCGCCTCTCCTTTCACGAACCCGCGCGCGGGAAGTTCAGGGGCGGAAGGGGCGTCGAGTTTAATCTTTCTTCCATCCGGCGCCGTCAGGGTATCTTTCAAAGGATTGAATGTGAGAGTTCCGGAAAGGGCCATTGCCGTCACCAGTTCCGGGCTCCCCATAAAGGCGAGGGTTTCAGCGTTTCCGTCGTTGCGCCTGGGAAAATTGCGGTTGAAAGAGGTAATGATAGAGTTCTTTTCTCCCGGCTTAATATCATCCCGCTTCCATTGTCCGATACAGGGGCCGCAGGCGTTGGCGAGTACCGTTCCTCCGATCTCGGAAAGGAGCGAAAGCTGTCCGTCCCGTATGATCGTCTGGTGAATCTGATCCGATCCCGGCGTAATGAGAAAATAACACCGCGCTTTGAGGCCCGTGTCTTTGGCTTGTCGCGCCACCGCAGCCGCGCGCCCCAAATCCTCATAGGAAGAATTGGTGCAGCTTCCGATCAACGCGGCTTTCAGTGTCGAAGGATACTTTTGTTTTTCAACATCTCCCGCTAATTCCGAAATGGGTCGGGCGACATCCGGAGAATGGGGCCCGACGATATACGGCTCGAGGGTCGATAGATCGATTTCGATTATTTCGTCGAAATAACGCTTGGGATCTTTTTCAATTTCAGGATCAGCCGTGAGACAGTCACGGAATTTTTCCGCAGAGGCCGCAATCTCCTCCCTGTCCGTCGCGCGCAGATAGGTTGCCATTCGTTCATCAAAAGGAAAGACCGAGGTCGTTGCGCCGAGTTCGGCGCCCATATTGGTGATCGTCCCCTTCCCCGTGGCGCTCACGGAAGAGGTACCGGGCCCGAAATATTCGATGATTTTGTCTGTGCCTCCCTGGGTTGTCAAGAGACCGCAGACTTTAAGGATAACATCTTTTGCGGAGGACCAGCCGCTGAGGCGCCCGGACAGATGCACGCCGATCAGTTTGGGGCATTTCACCTCCCAGGGGAGACCTGACATCACATCCGCCGCGTCCGCGCCTCCAACGCCGATGGCGAGCATCCCGAGGCCTCCCGCGTTCGGCGTGTGGGAATCGGTCCCGATCATGAGCCCGCCGGGGAAAGCGTACTTTTCCAAAACGACCTGATGAATGATTCCCGCTCCCGGCTCCCAGAATCCGATCCCGTACCGCTTTGAAGCGCTCCGGAGGAAATCATAGACCTCCTGGTTTGTCTTCAGGGCATTCTTCATGTCTTCCGCCGCGCCGACTCTTGCCTGAATGAGATGATCACAATGAATCGTCGTCGGAACAAAAACGGCGTCACGGCGGGCAAGCATGAATTGAAGGAGAGCCATCTGGGCGGTCGCGTCCTGCATCGCCACCCGGTCCGGCTGAAGAGAAAGGTAACTTTCTCCCCGAACGAATTCCTGGGTTTTCAGATTTACGGCATGAGAGCCGAGGATCTTTTCGGAAAGCGTCAAAGGCCGCCCGAGTTTTTTCCGTAGAGCGGCCTGTTTGTCTTTCAGTAACGGGTATACCCTCTGAACGCTATCCATCTCCTTAACCCTTCTTTATTTATTTTATATTATACAAAAAGTGGGCCAGAATGCAAGGCGCCCTAAACTGTTTTTAAAGAGCGAGGGCTACTGGTATAATGGGACTATGAACACCTTCCCTACTTCAGTTAAAAAAGAGCGCGCCTTGTTTGAACGGATGCAACGGTTGGGTGTCTATGAGAAAGACTTGGAAGAACGATTTGTCCGCTCCGGAGGACCCGGAGGGCAGAATGTCAATAAGGTCTCGACCTGCGTCACCTTAAAACACGGGCCTTCCGGCATTCAGGTAAAATGCGCCAGGGAACGGTCGCAGGGGCTGAATCGGTTCCTGGCGCGGCGTATCCTTCTTGATAAACTCGAAGCCAAACGCCTCGGAAGGGTGAGCGCCGAACGCCAGCGGATTGAAAAAATCCGGCGCCAGAAGCGCCGGAGATCCCGGCGCGCCAAAGAGAAGATGCTTGCCGGCAAAAAAATAAGGGGCCGGAAAAAATCGCTCCGCGGCCCTGTCCATTCCGAAGAGTGACAAAATGAGAACTGGAGCGGGTGACGGGAATCGGACCCGTATAACCAGCTTGGAAGGCTGGCGCACTACCATTGTGCTACACCCGCAACATAATTATTTCGCCTTTGATTCTAAGATAGTGATACGATGGTCGGTTTGTTTTGCGTAGGTTTTAAAAGCCGTTTTCAAGTCTAAAATTTCTCCATGGAGCGCCCCATAAAGAGAGTCGAACCGGTGGTTCATCTCCTGACGCAAGCCTACCTGTCCTTCTGCGATTTGCTTAACATTTCCGCGAACTTCTTCTAACAAAACCTCAAAACGTTCCTTTTCACCCATTTTGTTGAATTCCTTCTTTATACGTTACGGCTCCATCGATAATGATAAATCAGGTGGTGGAAAGAGTAAGGTTTTCCGAAGAGCATTTTACTAACATATTGGAAATATGTCAATTAGGAACCGGCTGGCATCTTTTGAAGATTTTTGTTTGGGGTAGTTATAAAATGGTCACAAAAGGGACTAGGATTCTCTCTTTACACTTTGCTTATCAGGATGTTGTATTTCTTCTTCCTCAATTTCAAAAAGTGGTTCTATTTCAAAATATCCCCGAGGGATATTTGTCGTGAACTGAAATTGATCTAAGAATCCAATGACTCCGAGAATTCCACTAAATCCTATTGAATTTTCTAAAAAACCTACTTTTGTATTTATCCGCCATGTGTTTGCTCGCTTGAGTTTTTTGGGGTCTTTGAAAATCAATAATGACATTTCGTGAAAATAAGCTTTATTTTCCATCTTTTTTACAAACTGTTCTCCTCGTTTCTCCCCTCCCCCGATACCACTTAATTCAACAACAAACTTGGTTGACTTATAGTCCTGAATTCCAAGTGGTCTTGCAAATCCGTTATCAAAGAGACACCACTGTGCTCCTGTATCAATGTAAGCGAGACCAGCATTTACAGATCTAGAACCTATTTCGAGTGCTACGTTTATTAAAGGGAGATATGCAAACTTTGAAAGTTCTGAATCGAAGGGGCTAGAACTACGAACGTAGGGATAACGAGCCATTTAGTAGATAAGCATACTTAGAACTTGGAATTTTAGACAAGAAAGGATATTCTATTCCCTGTCTTTTCGCTTGATTAAGGGCTTCTTCTAATGTTTCTCCTTCCCCGACGACTTTGTAATCCTCGGTTAAAGCAATCCACTTATCCTCATACTGTTTAAATAGGCTAGACAAATCGAGAAACCCTGTCATTTAGCGACCTCCCGGAGAATAAATACTACCCGGCCATTGTAAAAAAGTCAAGTTTTTATTTATAGATTGTTGTCTTTATGCCGAAGGGATCAGCCTCGTTTTCATCGCCGTCGTTATGTAGGTAGAAAAGGTCTCTTTTACTCACCATCTCTCAAGATTTTTTCAAAAGTGGATTGCATGGTTATTTATTCAAATCGTAACTTTGTTTGATAAGTTCAAAAACAGCATCAAGTTCCTTTTCGCTTTCAAGCTTTACTTCATAATCACCATTACCCCAATGCCCGATTGCTTTCGGTTTGGCAAGATCACGGGCAAGATTTTTAGGGTCTTTCAGTTGCCCGCTTTTGACATTGAGAAAAATTTTGAGGCCGTATTGTTTGACTACAACATCAGCGAAATTTGTTGAGGTTTTGTAAGCAATATATTTTGCTTTTGCTTCTTCGGTAATATTCTGATCAAGCGAGAGAATTTTTTCGCGCAAATTTTGAAAAAGCGCGACTGTTCCCTTGCTTATATCTGCCAGATGATCCTCAACGGAGTAGGTTTTTTGTAATCGTTCCGGCTTCTCTTTCCCTTGCTTTGTTTTTTTAACTATTCCTGAGGTTGATATTTTAACTTTTTGATAATTTTCGGGTTCAAGATACAGAATATTTTCGTCGTAAATGCGGTAACGTAAAAGCTCAACATTGATGGCTTGATGCTGTTGTAGAATATCCGCAGTATCGAGGTCAAACTTATTATAAGTTTCGGCGATACAAATAACGCGCGGAGAGTCCCAATCAATTTCAATATCAATCTTTTTGTTTCGGCACAAAATTTCAAAATTAGCTTTGTGGTCCAAAAGCCAACGCAAATATGAGAGCCCTTGATTGATAACATTGTCATTTTGGTTTTTCTTGTACTCAATGATACACGGCGAGCCGTTTTTATCTATGCCCAAAGTATCAATTCTGCCGCCAAAACTTGTTGAGTATTCGCGAGCGAGAAAAACAATACTCAAAATTTCTTCCAAATTTGCCTCAAAAAGTTCTTGGAGGTTTCGCTCCAGATCGAGGTCTTTCGCGGTTAATTTTTTTACGGCTACGCCGTTAATTTTAAATAGTGCCATAGTTATTTCATTAGGTCATGAAGCGACACGCCAAACGCGTCCGCCTTCGGCGGACTTTTCATCCACAGGATGCGCGCGGCTCCCTTCCCCGCCAAAACACTTGGCGGGTCCGCCACGGTTTATGGCGGAGAACCCAATTGCTACGTAGCCCAAACATGAAAATTCTTGGGCGAAGTAGAATGGGCAGGAGAGGGTTCGGCGCCTCACGTTGGGACCCCAAACCCAACGTTCGGTCGGCCACCCGCCGCGCTGTCGTCGCTCCCTATTCGGTCGCGACTTTTCATCCGCAGGGTGCGCAGAACTCCCTTCGAACCCTGATATTCTATCAGGGAAAAATGGTGGGCAGGAGAGGGTTCGAACCTCTGAAGGCAGAGCCACCAGATTTCAAGTGCCCCCGGATTTTCTCCAGGGCTTGGACTATCTCATCACCCTCTTGGGGTGGCGGGCGCTTAGTCTCTGCACGTCCCCAGCACTAATTTTCAAATTCAAAATTAGTGCTGGGTTTCGCTCAGGATTGCCATATCCGCGTGAATCCGCTTTGAATCCGCGGTCATTCGCGTCTTTAGGGTTCCCTGAATTCACCCACTTTTCCACCCGGCATTACTACCGAGCGCTGCTTGTCACAGTCTGGCCCCGTTGACCACTTGGGTACCTGCCCATTTAAAGAACACTGAATTTCATCAATCCATTTTAACAAGAGGAGTAGAAGACGTTTGTCGGCATACCGGACATGTATAACTCCATGCGGCATTTTCCTGCCAGATTTGTTCGCATTCCCCTGTCGCACATAAGGTCTCGTAAACTGAGTAAAAGGAATCTTTGTAACAGATGACCAAAATTCTTTCAACCTTGCTGTATCTTGGTCCTTAAAAGCATAAAGATATATACGAATTCGAGCCTCATGGACACCACAGATTTTCCTGAGAAAAGTCATAAATAATTCTACCATTTGTGGATCGCTATTTGTAAAATCGACTGTTGAAGATTCCAAGGACTTTTTGGAACCTTCGGCCCAATAAAGCATAACACCGGCAATCTTTAGCGCTTTTTCTTCAGCGGTAAGAGACCCCTTGAGTTTGAAATTTCGGTCGTTATGAAGAAAATAGTTACTTTCAGAATACGTTCTTCGAGGAATGTCATGTTTCCTCATTAGATCATAAATTTGGTCCTCTGAAATTTTCAGACGTTTGGAAATCTTGGGAACCGAATGTCCCTCTTCAAGATATTCCTTTTTAATCACTTCTAAGAGTTCTCTCATCAAACGTGCCTCCTGGCCCCGTTGGCCACTTGGGTACCTCTCCAAAAATATCTAAGACAGAGCCGATGGAGGGAATTGGCGCCCTTCGCTCACTACGTTCGCTGCGGGTCGGCCCCCCGCCCCACAAACCGAATGCTCCCTACTCGGTCGCATTCTGTGGGGCTCCCTTCAATTCCCTACATGAGCATCTAAGACAGAGCCGATGGAGGGAATTGAACCCCCGACCCGCTGTTTACAAAACAGCCGCTCTGCCCCTGAGCTACATCGGCTTAATCAATTATATCATTGCGGCTCGGAACTCTTGCGAGGGATCCCGAGCGCCCAAAATAATCAAATGGTGCGAGGCGCAAAACCGCTGCTCCCTGCCCGCCCGTGACACAGGGGTAGGCGGGTGCCCCTGAGCCCCTCGATTCGCCCTCGTTTCACTTGGGCTCTCTCGGGATTAATTCGCCCATACAACTTACGTCGCTTTTCTCCGTAAGTTGTGGGCTCATTGAACTACATCGGCAAAATCAATACGTTACTTTCTTAAAAGCGCTCGGCAAAAATTTTAAAAGATCGCCGGCAAGAAGACTCACCTCACCTTTTTCTTTTACCGCAAGGTCGCCGGCGAGTCCGTGAACATACACCCCATTACAGGCCGCCGCAAAAGGACTCATTCCCTGCCCGAGAAAACTTCCGATAATACCCGTCAGGACATCTCCGCATCCCCCTTTTGCCATACCGGGATTACCGGTTGGATTGACGTACAGTTTTCCGGTTGGGGACGCGACGAGGGTGTGGTATCCTTTGAGGACTGTGATGACATTGTACCCGAATGAAAATAATTTCGCCACTTTTTTCCGGTCCCTCTGCACCTCTTTTCCCGTTTTTCGGATGAGCCTTGCCATTTCACCCGGATGAGGAGTGACGATGACCGGAGCCTTTGCTTTTTTCAGGACCAGAGGGTTTTCTGAAACGGCATTCAGTCCATCCGCATCAATCACCATCGGTTTCTTGATGCGCGGAATCAACTGGTGAACCAAGCGTACCGTTTCACGATTGCGGGAAAGGCCCGGCCCGATGGCAACCGCGTCGCATGCTTCAACCTTTTTTAAAATTGCCGGAAGGGCCCTGAGGGAAAAACTTTTTTCCTTTGTTTCCGGAAGTGGAAGCGTCATCAGTTCCCATATCCTTTTGGCAACGATCGTGTTGAGGCTCTCAGGGATCCCTAAGGTCACAAGCCCGCTTCCGGAAAGGAGTGCCGCCTGACTACACAGGAGCGCGGCCCCTGTGTATCCGGAAGAGCCGGCCATCACAAAGAGATGGCCGAAGTCTCCTTTATGTGACTCTTTCTTCCGTTTTTTCAAGAATTTCATCGGCCTACGATTCCCCCTTCCCTAATAAGATCGCCGTTCCCACCGCGTACTCCTTTGAATGGGACATGCTGATGACGATCCTCCCTTTATACCGATTGGCAATTTTTCCGTTCGGAAGATGAAAGACGACCTGCGGTACTCCTTCCTTGGTATTCACGATCTCGATCTGCTGAAGCGCAGTGGGTCTGTCTTTTCTCTCCCCGAAGGCCTTCACCACCGCCTCTTTGACGGCAAACCGGGCCGCGAGACTCTCATACCGATTTCTTTTCTTCTGAACATACCGGAGTTCACGGGCCGTGAAGATCTTGCTCAAAAAATGCTTCCCCCACTTTTTGGCGCTTTTTGCGACGCGCTTCACTTCAACGATATCGACGCCGCTTCCGAGGATTTTCATCGGAGGAGCCTTTTCATCCGGCGGACCGCTTCCCCCAATCCCGTAAAAATCGCTTCGGAGGCGATGGCGTGTCCGATATTGAGTTCCTCAATTTCCGGGATCTCTGCGATGGGGCGGACGTTTTCATAATTCAATCCGTGCCCCGCCGCCACTTCAAAATGCATCGCCTTCGCCATACGGCAAAGACGCTTCAAAATGTTTAATTCCCTTTTCTTCGCCGGCGAAGCGGCCGCGCCGGCATAAGAGCCGGTGTGAAATTCAATCGTTCGAACCCCCATCCGATAAGAAGCCTCGAGTTGTTTTTCATCCGGATCGATAAATAAACTGATGCCGATCCCTTTTTCTCTAAAATCACCGATGAGAGTCCTTAACTTTTTCTGATGTGAGAGGACATTGAGCCCTCCCTCCGTCGTCAGTTCCTCCCGTTTCTCGGGAACGAGGGTGATCCGCCAAGGCCTAAGACGGAGCGCTATCCGGACGATAGAAGGCGCCATCGACATTTCAAGGTTGAGCGGCAGGCGAAGCGTTTCAAGAAGCTTTTTGACATCGGACTCCTGGATATGGCGCCGGTCCTCGCGCAGATGACAGACGATGCTGTCGGCTCCGGATGTTTCACAGAGCTTCGCGGCCGCGACGGGATCAGGATAAAATCCTTTACGGGCCTCCCGGACAGTCGCGACATGGTCGATATTGACGCCGAGACGTATTTTTCTCATCGCCCGACCGCGTCCACGACACGCGCCACCTGCTTCATCTCTACGACATCATGCACTCGGACCATATCGGCGCCGTTTAAGATGGCCGCTGAGATGGCCCCCGCGGTTCCGAAAAGACGTTCCTCCACCGGGAGGTTCAGGATATTTCCGATAAACGATTTTCTCGAAGGGCCGATGAGGAGAGGCCTTCCTAACACGGTGAGTTCGCGCAGTCTTCGGAGGATTTCAAGATTATGAGAGACCGTCTTTCCGAAACCGATGCCGGGATCCAGAAGAATCGATTCCTCCTTGATTCCGAGACGGACCGCTTTTCCCAGTCTCTCCTCAAAGAAGGCGAGAATTTCAGAAATGACGTCGCGATAGTCCGGCTTTTTCTGCATCGTCTGAGGGGTCCCCTTCATATGCATGAGGACAACTCCCGCCCCGCTCGCTGCGACAACTTCCCCAAGAAGCGAATCTCCGCTCAGGGCCGTCACATCATTCACAAGGGAGGCGCCATGCTCGAGGGCCACTTTCGCGACTTCCGATTTATAGGTATCGACGGAAAGGATAGCATTCCATTCTTTTTTCCATGCCTTGAGGACGGGGAGAAGACGGTCTATCTCTTCCTGTGACGAAACCGGTGAGGCCTCGGGGCGCGTCGATTCAGCCCCCACGTCGACAAAATCGGCGCCCTGATTCACCAATTCCTCGAGACGGCGCTGTGCCGCTTCCGGGGCAAGATATTTTCCTCCATCTGAAAAAGAATCGGGAGTGACATTGAGGACACCCATCACGAGCGTTTTTTCTCCGATAGGAATTTTCTTTCCGCGCAAGACAAGAAAAGAAGGGCCGGTCTGTTTAGGAAGGGGAGATTTGAACGGTCTCATCGGTTTTCTGGACGGGAGGAAATCCGAGAATCGCGCGGACTTCATCGGCTTCAAGCACTTCTTTCTCCTTCAACTGCCCCGCGAGCCTTTTAAGGCCTTCAAGATGTGAAAGAAGTTCCTTTTTGGCCCGTTCGTAACAGTCATCGATAAGGCGGTGGACCTCCTGGTCAATCAAAAGCGCTGTGGCATCGCTGTAGTTTTTCTCTTCGCCGAGGTCGCGGCCGAGGAAAATCTGCGAGTCCCGTTTTCCGAAACTGACGAAGCCGAGTTTTTCGCTCATCCCGAATTCGCAGACCATCCTTCGGGCCATCGTCGTCGCCACTTCAAGGTCGTTGTGGGCCCCCGTGGACGCCTCATTATAAATAATCTCTTCCGCGGCGCGGCCGCCCATGAGGACCGTCAGCTTCCCGAGAAGCTGTGTCTTTGTCGTAATATAACGATCCTCAAGGGGCATCTGGAGCGTATACCCGAGCGCCATCCCGCGCGGGATAATCGAAACCTTATGCAGCGGATCGGCGCCGGGCACCAGAAGGGCCACAAGGGTATGCCCCGCCTCGTGTGTCGCGACGACCGTCTTCTCATTATCATTGATCACGCGGCTTTTTCGCTCGGGTCCCGCGATAACCCGTTCAATCGATTCTCCCAACTCTTCCATCGTGACCGTTTTTTGTTCGCGACGGGCCGCAAGAAGTGCCGCTTCGTTCACGAGATTCGCCAGGTCCGCACCCGAAAATCCGGAGGTCTGGCGGGCGATCGACTTCAGGTTGGCATCCTTATCGAGCTTCACATTCCGGGTGTGAACTTTCAGAATCTCCTCACGGCCGATAATATCGGGCCGGTCTATGACAATTTGCCGGTCAAACCTCCCGGGACGGAGGAGCGCCGGATCCAACACGTCGGGCCGGTTTGTTGCGGCGATCAGAATGACCCCTTCCTGTGTATTGAATCCGTCCATTTCCACCAGGAGCGCGTTCAATGTCTGCTC
>Ga0209515_10009227_pt1 | contig 11285 bp, 12 predicted proteins | sample Subgroupgradi54m_FD_187454 | JGI IMG/M metagenome (GOLD analysis project Ga0209515, IMG submission 187454) | Subsurface groundwater microbial communities from S. Glens Falls, New York, USA - GMW60B uncontaminated upgradient, 5.4 m (SPAdes)... ...
CGCTGCGAAGACCGCTTGCATGAGTGCCATCAAATAAATTCATCGGTCAAAAAAAATGAAACCGATCCTGAAAAGGGTCGGTTTTGTTTTGAGAGCGGCTCTAGACTTTTTGGGTGGAATCAGCTATGATTTTGGATCATGAACACTTCTTTTTTGACCAAATTTTTCGGGGATCCGAATGCCAAAGAAATTGCAAAAATCAAACCGTTGATTGATAAAATCAATGGGTTTGAATCGGCGATACAAGGTTTATCGGATGAAGGGTTAAAAGGAAAGACCATCGAATTTCGATCCCGTTTGACACAAGGCTCAACCTTGGACGATCTTTTGCCCGAGGCTTTTGCCGTTGCTCGGGAAGCAGCGCACCGTGTGATTGCGCAACGTCATTTTGATGTTCAATTGATCGGAGGGATTGCGATGCACCGCGGGATGATCGCGGAAATGAGAACTGGGGAAGGAAAGACGCTCGCTGCCACGGCCCCGACCTATTTGAATGCGCTCGCCGGCAAAGGCGCGCACGTGATCACGGTCAACGATTATTTGGCACGCCGCGATACTGTGTGGATGGGGCAGATCTATCACGCCCTTGGACTCACCGTCGGCTGTATCCAACACGCGAGCAGCTTTGTATATGATCCAGAGTTCAAGGCAGAAGCTGAACACGATCCCTCACGCGATGCGACAGGAGCTTTTCGCGTGGATATGGATTATTTGCGACCGGTCTCGCGACGCGAAGCCTATCAAGCGGACATCACCTATGGCACCAACAACGAATTTGGTTTTGATTATCTGCGCGACAACATGGCGATTCGCGCTGAAGACATGGTGCAGCGCGACCTACATTACGTCCTGATCGACGAAGTGGATTCCATTTTGGTTGACGAGGCGCGCACACCGCTCATCATTTCCGCTCCATCGGAAGAGGCCGGAGATCTCTATCTTCGTTTCGCCGAAATGGTTCCTCGCTTGGTGGAAAAAGAGGATTATCAAGTGGATGAAAAACTGCGTGCGGCGACACTCACAGAATCCGGAATATCAAAAATGGAAAAATGGCTGAATGTCGACAATTTGTACGTGCAAGGGGGGATGAAGCTCGTCCATCACCTGGAACAGGCGTTGCGTGCTCATGCGTTGTATAAAAGAGACCGCGACTATGTTGTCAAAGACAACGAAGTAATTATCGTCGATGAATTCACCGGCCGCTTGATGGTTGGTCGTCGGTATTCCGAAGGGTTGCATCAAGCGATTGAGGCCAAAGAGCGGGTAACGATCCAGCGCGAGTCCATCACCCTTGCGACTATTACCTTTCAAAATTATTTTCGTTTGTACGAAAAATTGGCTGGCATGACCGGTACGGCCGCGACCGAGGCGGAAGAATTTCATAAAATTTACAAATTGGAAGTCTTGAGCATTCCCACGCATCGGGGAAATCAACGCGCCGATCTTTCCGATCGAGTGTATAAAAATGAAATCGGAAAATTTCGTGCCGTGGTTCGAGAGATCAAAGAACGGCATGGCCGAGGTCAGCCGATTTTGGTGGGCACGGTCAGCATTGAGAAAAACCAACTTTTAAGCGAACTGCTGACGAGCGAAGGCATTCCGCATCACGTGTTGAATGCCAAGAACCACGAACGTGAAGCGGAAATTATCGCGCAAGCCGGACGTAAAGGCGGCGTGACCGTCGCAACCAATATGGCTGGTCGAGGCGTGGATATCGTTTTAGGAGGGAACCCACCTTCGCCCGAAGAGGCCGAGGGAGTTCGGGCTACGGGGGGGTTGTTCGTCCTCGGCACGGAACGGCATGAGTCGCGGCGCATCGACAACCAGTTGCGTGGGCGCTCCGGTCGTCAAGGAGATCCGGGAGCCACGCAGTTTTACGTATCCATGGAAGACGATCTCATGCGTATCTTCGGGTCTGATCGCATGAAGAATATGATGGATCGCTTGGGATTGCCGGAAGATCAACCGATTGAAAATAGCATTCTTTCCAAATCGATTGAGGCGGCGCAGAAAAAAGTGGAAGGCCACAACTTTGATATCCGTAAACATTTGCTTGAGTACGACGATGTGTTGAACAAGCATCGCATGACGATCTATCGCAAGCGGCGAGAGGTTTTACAATTAGTGCAAGAACCAAGTCAGGAGGGGGAACGGCCGCTCAAACAAAAAGTGTTGGAAATGGTGGAGGGAGAGGTCGAGCGCATGATCTCGGTTCATACGAGTGATGAAGATCCGGCCGCGTGGGAGGTTGAAAAAATTGAGCAAGCGGTCAAAGCGATTCTCCCCGGTTCCGTTGATGTGACGGGACGCTTGACCATCGAACAAAAAGAATTGGAAGGAAAAGAAGATTTGGCAGCGCGGCGGACGAATTTGATCGAAGCGGTGATGGTTCTGGTGCGGGAGGCGTATGGCAAAGTTGAAGAGGGGTTGGGAGATGCCGCGCTCATGAGTGAAATGGAAAAAGTCGTGCTCTTACGTTCCATTGATGAGCTGTGGATTGAACACTTGGAATCCATCGAACATCTGCGTCGCGGTATCGGATTGCAGGGATATGGTCAGCGCGATCCGCTCGTGGAATACAAAAAAGAAGCGTATCGCATGTTTCATGAATTATTGGCGATGGTCGAAGAGCGCGTAACGCATACGATTTTTAAAGTACACATTGCCCGCGAAACCGTGGAACAGGAAACACGACGTCTCCCAAACTTTGGTCGCCCCATGCAATTTTCCGCCCCTGTGAAAGAGATGGGGGATGGGCAGCTTCCAGGTGGCAGCTTGCAGGTTGCAGGTTCTGCAAAAAAAGTAGGAAGAAATGAACTGTGTCCGTGTGGTTCAGGGAAGAAATATAAAAAGTGTCACGGAGCATAGTCACACTATTCTTCTATTCGCGCGAATTAGAGAATAAGAAAAATATAGTTTATGGCTCACTCTCTCGGCATCGCAGTTTGGGGAATTATTCTCGACGAGACCGGTCGCGTGCTTTTGTGTCATCGCACGGATCAGGATTTGTGGAATTTGCCCGGTGGGGGTTTGGAAGCTGGAGAAGCGCCATGGGACGGTTGCATTCGCGAGGTGAGAGAAGAAACGGGTTTTGATGTGGTGATTGAAAAACTTACGGGACTCTATTTTAAGCCGACGGAAGAGGAACTCGCGATCGCGTTTCGTTGTCGCATCATCGGTGGTAAGATGACATTGAATGATGAGGCGGATCAAATTAAATATTTTGCATTCGAAGATTTTCCGGAGAATACGAGCAAGAGACAGGTGGAGAGAATTAAGGATGCATTGGATCAGCCAGATGTTATGCATTTGAAGACGCAGAGAAAAAAAGCTTCTTAAATTTATGTCACAAGATTTTTCAATTCAACTGGGCGCAGGAGCCGTCATCGTTCAAGACGGTAAGGCGTTGCTCGCGAAGCGCAAAGGCTCCCATGCGGAAGGTTGTTACGGTTCGGTTGGTGGGCATGTGAAGTTTAGTGAAAGTCCAATCGATGCGGTCAGACGGGAGGCGCACGAGGAGTTGGGTATTGAATTGAAGAACATTCAGTTCATGGCTTGCTCTAGCATGATCAAGTATGGGAAGCATTATTTTGATGTGACGTTCGTCGCGGAAATCGCGTCCGGTGAACCGCGCATTCGCGAACCGGATCGAATCGAGAGCGTGGCTTGGTATCCGCTTGATCAATTACCGGAACCGTTATTTGAACCGGTGCGCTATACACTGGAAGCGCTGAAGACAGGGAAAAGGTTTTTTGATATCAAGGAATAAATATGATAGATGATATGGCTATAAAAAATACAAAGGCGCTCCCGATATTCATGCATGATCCGGCCACGAATGCGATTCTGCGAGAAGTCAGGGCAGCTGTTCCAAAAGGAAGCCGTCTTTATTTGATTGGTGGTGCGGCGCGGAATGCTTTATACTTTCGAATGTTTGGTGAGCGTATGCGCCAGCGAGATTATGATGTGATCATCATGGGAGGCGGCGCGCTAGCATTTATTCGGAATTTGCGTGCGAAAGGATTTATCTATGGCAAGATTAGACGAAAAGAGCAGATCGTGTTGAAAAAGAAAAAAATATTGCATCCTCAATCGATTTCGGATTATGTGGTTTTGGATATTCACACGGTGTGCCACGAAAAAACCATCCAGGAGAATCTTAGAAAGCACGTCAACTTTACCGTCAATGGTTTTGTGTTGCCATTTTCGGTTATCACTTCAAGTGAGTGGTACAAAAAGATTATCGCCCTGCCCACTGCTTTACCGGATTTGAAAGTGAAGCAGCTACGAGTTAATGTCAACCAACATCCGGCTGATCTGTTTGCCTGCATGCGTTTTATGTCAAAAGGCTTTCGACCACCGCCGAAAGCCGAAGTTCAGATTCTTCTTCAGGGTTTGAGTCGAATTCAGAAGTGGCGTTTTCAAAAAAATGTGCCGAAGCTTTTAGACTATGTGGGTGGGGAGAAAAACGCGCGACAACTTTTGAAACGATTGGGAATCACGCAGAATATTTTCGATTTTCGGGTGGTGAAATCTCTCGTCGGCAGATCTTTATGATGTATCAAAACTATTCTCCTATTCGAGCGAATAGGAGAATAGGAAAAATGGTTTATGAAACAAAAGAAGTTTAAACCTCGTCCCGGTCAAACTGATTATACGCACGTGCGGTGGGCGCCGGTGATGAATTGTGTTTTGAAATATCGAGGAAAAATTCTCCTTGTGCAGCGCAGTGAGGTTCTTAATTTTTATCCGGGATTTTGGAATGGGATTTCCGGATTTTTGGATGATCAGCGCAGTCTGGAACAAAAAGTCAGAGAGGAACTCAAGGAAGAACTGGGAATTTCCCCGCGGCAGATCACAAGAATTCGTGTTGGGGAGATTTTTGATCAAGAAGAACCAAAATATAAAAAGACGTGGATTGTCCATCCTGTGCTCGTGGATGTGAAAACAAACGTCGTCAAATTGGATTGGGAAGCGCAGCGCTTTGCGTGGGTGGGATGGAAAGAGATTCACAAATTCAAACTCCTGCCGGGATTTGACGAGGTGCTAAAAAGAATAAAAAAATTATGATCACCTACGATGATTTTCAAAAAGTGGAGATTCGTGTTGGCGAGATTGTTCAGGTTGAAGATTTTCCTGAAGCGCGTAAGCCTGCTTACAAACTTACCATAAATTTTGGAGAACCGATCGGTCTTAAAAAATCATCTGCGCAAATCACCAAGCATTACACGAAAGAAGAGTTGTTGGGCAGGCAGGTCATGGCTGTGGTGAATTTTCCACCAAAACAAATCGGCCCATTCATCTCCGAAGTATTGACGCTTGGGGTGCCGGATGAAAACGGCGATGTCGTTCTGTTGACACCAACAAAAAAAGTTCCCATGGGAGGACGAATGTTTTAGAATGAAGCTCTATGGGGCGATTTGAGAAAATTTTTAGAGGCGTGGTTGCTGTTGGTGTTTTAAGTGGGGGTGGCGTGGCAGAAGGGAGAAGCGTACCACCAAAACCGTCAACGCTGACTCGCCAAAATCTTCTGCCGGTTTTACCACATCAAATTGAAAAGATTCCTGTTTCAGAACGCACGGCTGTGGCTATAAATGCTCTGAAGTTTGTGGACCATGTTTTGTCAGAACATGGTTCCGCCTTAAAAACATTTGTCGCTCTGGAATCGGATGAGCAGATTCATTCGGGTCATGATGTGTTCGAGGCCACGCGTCTTTTTTTGGTGATGATGAGGAGTGAGCTTTTGCGCTACCGAGATTTGCTTGATGAGAGGCAGCGAGCGGAGTATCAAAAAACACAAGGTCATTTACGATCTCGGGGTGTGGATTTTCCCGAGTATGGGGCGGTCGTGCATGCATTGAATCAAGCCGGCAAGACACCGGAAGGGCAGCGTGATTTGGGCGCGGCTTATCAGGAGGGAAGGAATTTATTTTTGAAAGCCCAAGGTCAACCGGCACCCGTCAAACCCGAGGCTCCGAAAAAAGAGAAACCCGCGTCCAACCGCTATCGCAGCACGGAGAGCGCGCAAACCAAAAAATATCCGAATAAATTTTTTATGGAGGGCTCGGTCACCGAGCAGGACGGTCACCCCACCATCGCTCTGACTTTTGATGATGGACCCGATCCAAAATACACGCCCCAGATTTTAGAGATTTTAAATAAAGAACAGGTGAAGGCCACTTTTTATTTGCAAGGAATGTTTATTCGTCTGTATCCCGCGGTGGTTCGTGAAATCGTGGCTGCGGGACATGAAATCGCTTTGCATTCCTATGATCATGTGAATTTGCACCATGTGAGCGATCCGGAGCGAGCATACGTTGAGCAGGTTCAAAGGACCGTGGGTGAATTGGAGCGGTTGGGCATTCCGCCGCCACGACTGTATCGGCCTGCAGAAGGGAGCATCACCAACTCTCAAATTGAAGCGTTTGCGCGTCATGGTTACATGATGGTGAATTGGTCGATTGATACGTACGATTGGCAAAAGCCGCCGCCGGATCAAATTCGTCGACGCGTGCTTGATAATACTTACGGTGGTGCGATCGTGCTTATGCATTCCGGCGGAGGCGATCGATCCCGTACCGTGGCGGCCTTGCCCGGCATCATCGCTGAATTACGAGACAAGGGGTATGTGTTTCTCACGACTTCGCAAATTTTAGCCAGAGAACCGATAGAGACATCTCCTCCTGCTCCGTCGACAGCAATGGCGCTTTCTGATCTGAAACCATTTTCTCCTGATGGAGGAAGGCTTCCGGATGCCGGGGTTGATGCCGGCGCTGAACTTCCTCATGGCGCTTGCGGACGCGATCAAGACGGTCAGCCATACGGATGGGGTTTTCAAAACTATTGTTATACCGAAAGCGATCCGAATATTCCCGATTTGGTGTCATTTCATGGATTTGAGACATCCGGAAACCCCGTTGAGGTGCGGTTGCGTCAAGAAGCGTTTAACGAATTGCAGAAGCTTCGGGAGGAATTCGATTCGACCGTCCCCAAGGACTCCATTTTGTGGCAGGTGGGTTTTTATTTGTCTGAAGCGTACCGATCGTATGCGGATCAGGTGGCCATCAAAAAAGCCAAGGGCGATATGGCGGCGTTGCCCGGGAACAGCGAGCATCATTTGGGCATGGCGTTTGATCTTTTGAATGCCAAATATCGGATTCTGTATGAATGGTTTATGGAGTTGAGTCGCACGAGCCGCGATCCGACGTATGTTCCTCGCGCCATTCGCCACGGAATTATCCCAACGGCGCCGGGGGAGGCGTGGCATTATCGGTATGTTGGGGAAGAGGAGGCGTTACGCTTTTGGAAAAATTATCGAACACAAATTATTGCGAGACACTCTCGCCTCATGCTTGATGTGGACAATGCGTTATTGGCGCAACTGCGAACCAGAGCAAAAACTCAAAAAACTTTTCCGGGGAGAAAATAAAAAAATATCCGCATGAGGTGCGGATGAGATCAGGGATGGAGGCGACGCCGACGACCGATGAAGGGGTTTTTAAAGTTGACCCAACGCCTCGCGATCCACGGGCCGAATTCGGTGAGGGTGTGCGGGGCGACGTCGGAAACATCTTCAGCATCTACGCTCCACGTTTCACCGCACTTGAGCGGCAGATCATCATCGCCTTCTTCGAAGATGCTGAGCCCGATCGTGAGATCAATCAGGGGCAGTTGGAACCCCGTTGCCTCCGTGATGTTAAAGGTGCCTCCTTGGTCCGGAAACAGGACATGGAGTTCTTTCGGTGCTTCGCCTAGGATTTTCATGAACTGTACGCGAGCTGCATCGATGCGTGCGCGCGTCGGTCTGTGACGATCAGAAAGGATAACGATCGCGCGCCGGAAACGGGATCGCTTTGCCACGCCTTCTTGGATCGTCTTGATCGCCGCCTCGTGATCATCGCGATCAATGAAGATCCCACCATTAATGAGCCAAAGCGTAGGCCCCAAGACAGGGTGCCATCGGTGCTCTTGTTTCAGCACGATGAGGACGCGCGGAGCGATGTGGTGTGTTACGAAGTAGACGAACACGATCAATCCGAGCGTCGACGGATGGTTGCCTTCAACGACCACGGTTCCAAGGGTTCTGACTCGTCTCGTGATTTCGCAGTGCATCCCCAGGATTCCTTGAAGGCAGACATGGACAATCATCCACGACCACCACTTGGGAACTTTTTCGAGGGGGCTCGGAACGAGGCGACCAAGCCACCAGTCGAAGAAAAGTTTGTAAGGAACGCCCGCCACAACGAGTGACAATTCCATCACGATGGTGATCAAGAGCCCCATGGTGATGGCCATGAGCGCTTGCAAACGCTTGGTGGTCATGGGGTCTCCTTTTCAATTCGTCTGTAAATTGGTATAACAGATGTGAGCACAAAGATCAACTCTCTTCATATCCTATGCCTACCTGGGTCTTACTCATTTTTTGGATTCTCGTAACTTCCGCCTTGGCCAAACGGGCCTCGGGTCATTAAAATAGCGTATGGGATTTTTTATCCGTCTTCTGGTTGGTTTTTCTCTGGTTGGCGTTGGGATATTTATTGTCATACGAACCTGGATTTTTATTGACTTTATGGGCCCGTCCTATTGGGCGGAACAAAAGTTTGGAGCCGGTGGGACAAACATTTTTTATAAATTATTGGGAATCGGAGTGGTGCTTTTGGGTTTTGTGGTTGCCACGAATTTGTGGAATGATCTGTTGGGAGCAACGCTCGGTTCTCTTTTTAAGAGATAAAAACTATGTGGCATACCGGAACAGGTTTGATCGATCCCAACGAGGTGCTGCAGCGCGTCGGCATTGAGCCGGGGTGGCATGTCATAGATTTGGGTTGTGGATCGCTTGGTCACTTTACGATTCCCGCCGCGCGTTTGGTGGGAGGAGTTGGAAGGGTGTATGCGGTAGATATTCAAAAGCCGGCTCTGCGGGCCGTGGAGCGAGCGGCCAAGTCGGAACAGTTGTGGAACATCCATCCGGTATGGTCTGATATTGAACGGGTGAATGCGGCTCGCATTCCGTCCGATGCGGCGGATCTCACGCTTATTGCCAACACCTTGCATCAGGTGCAACATCAAGCCGGTCTGTGGCAAGAAGCTGTTCGGTTGACGCGTCCCGGAGGATTGATTTTGGTGCTCGAGTGGAAAAATCAGCCGACCGTTCTTGGACCGCCGCTTGAACATCGATTGTCGCTCGAGGACATTCAGTCTCGCGGAATCGCCTTGGAACTTTTGGTCAACGATGTGTTTGAAGCGGGAGATCATCATGACGCCGTTTTGTTTCAAAAGATGGAGTCAAATGAACCGCAAGTTTTATCAACCTCTAATCCTTTTACCGTTTAAGTATGTGGCACGCTCTTACTTCATTGGTCCGTCCAAGTCTTTGGTTCAATCCTTATCCGGTTCCTTTTTTACCGTACACCAGCCTCGCCATCCTCATCCTTATGTGCGGTTTGTTGGCGCTTTGGGTTTTGTGTACGATCGTGATCTACATCGCGCGTCACTCAAAAACGTTTGCCACGCGTTGGGGTTTGGATAAAGAGACGCGTCGGTTACTGGATCGTTGGGGTTGGTATTTTTTATGGGCGGGGATCGTCGGTCTTTTTCTCCGTTGGTGTACTGAGGCCCGTGTGCCATTGTTTGGGATGCATTTTTTTCTCATTTTATGGTTTTTAGGTTTTGGTTGGTGGATGTTTGTGATGATTCGCGATCAGATGCGCGGGCGTTCTTCCAGCGCACGTGATGCCGAACGACAGGCGTATGAAAAATGGTTGCCGAAACCGAAATCACGTAACACATAGCATGGAGCATCAATCGGATCATGCTTTTTGACGCTCCATGCTCCATGTTCCATGTCTCACGATCGTAAGTTGACTGGTAGCCGCGGTGAGGAGTTGGCTGCGGCGTTTTTGCAAACCAAGGGCTTTCGCGTCATCACAAAAAATTGGAGCTGTCGACTGGGAGAAATTGATGTGATCGTAGAGCGCGATGGCGAGGTGCGTTTCATTGAAGTTAAAACGCGATACTCGATGACTTACGGCTATCCGGAAGAAGCCATCACTGCAACCAAGCGCCGTCATCTTGCGCGAGCCATCGAACTCTGGCTGCGAACAGTCTCATCACCACCAACAAAATATCAGGCCGACGCCATCGCGATTTTAATCGAAGTTGGAAAAGAACCCCAGATAAAATGGATTGAGGGGATTTTATAAAAAAAAGCCGCACCTCGATCGAGCCGAGAGCGGCCTTGAATCGATGATGCGGTTGAAGTTCAGTACCGAAATCCGGGAGCTTCCCGGTGGGCGTAGCCCATGTGAATCGCGTAAAAGATCATGTCCCATATCTGACCGTCACCTTGGCCGGATTGGGATTGGCCCTGGCCGAAGCTGGTGGCCATCAGCTTGATGAACCGACGTCCCTCTCTCTTCGAGACAGGTCGCTGTTGCTTCAGTTGTGCGACGAGCAGTTCCATGAAGGGTGTCTCGGGCATTGTGTTCTCCTCGCGGTTTTATCGTGAATAAAATCTATCAAAATTCAGCTGATTTGTCAACCATTGACAAAACGTCGAAAATTTGCTACAAATAAGGGTCATTTATGACCATTATCATGATCGGCCAAAAGGGATTGCCGGCTCGCTCCGGAGGGATTGAGCGGCATGTTTCGTTATTGGCTTCCGGGTTGGTCGCTCACGGCCATCGTGTGATTGTGTATGGCCGCCCGTGGTACGTTGGTCAGGGCAAACCTCCGGTGGGAGTTGAACAAAAAATCACGCGTGGCATTCACACCAAACATTTGGATGCGATCACGCACACGCTCACGGCGTTGTGGGATGCGCGAGGTGAGAATCCAGACATCGTGCATTTGCATGGCAGCGGAGTCGAGATCTTGACGCCACTTGCCCGTCTTTTATTTCCTCACGCCAAAATCGTATTTACTTTTCATTCCACCAACCATTCCCTTTCGAAATGGGGAAGCTTTGCCAAAGCGGTGCTGCGCATGAGTGAGCGGTTTGGTTGTTTGTTTGCCGATCGTACGATTGCGGTGTCCGAAGTGATCGCCAGGTATTGCGTGACAAAATACAGTTGTCAGGCAACGTACATCCCGCACCCGTTTGCCATGCCGTCCGATCAACCATCCGTTGACGCGCTTGCCAATCACGGCTTGCATCGCAATAAATATCTTTTATTTGTGGGTCGTTTGATCCAAGACAAACAGGCCCATCTTTTGATTCAGGCCTATCAAGACGCAAAGAATCAACGACCGGATCTTTTTGCGCAGATTCCACTCGTCATCGT
>Ga0209515_10009228_pt1 | contig 11284 bp, 8 predicted proteins | sample Subgroupgradi54m_FD_187454 | JGI IMG/M metagenome (GOLD analysis project Ga0209515, IMG submission 187454) | Subsurface groundwater microbial communities from S. Glens Falls, New York, USA - GMW60B uncontaminated upgradient, 5.4 m (SPAdes)... ...
CCCCGGAGACGGTCGACGCCGGCGGCCACCGCGTCGTTCACCACGACGAAATCGTACTCGGCGAATGCCGCGACTTCGTCGCGTGCCACCTGCAGCCGCCGCTGGATGGCATCCTCGCTGTCCTGGCTGCGTCCCCGCAACCGCTGCTCGAGCACGTCGAAGGACGGCGGCATGACGAATACCGCGCAGGTCTGCAGGCCGCGGGCCCGCACCTTTCGCGCGCCCTGGACATCGATGACCAGGACGACGTCGTCTCCGGCCGCGAGGATGTTCTCGGTATCAGCGGCGCGGGTGCCGTAGAGGTTGCCGAAGACGTCGGCCCACTCGAGGAACTCGCCCGCAGCCGCCATCGTCTCGAACCGCTCGCGCGTCACAAAATAATAGTCCACGCCGTCGGTTTCACCAGGCCGCGCCGGGCGCGATGTAAACGAGCGTGACATTCTGAGATGCGGCAACTGCTCGACCAGCCGCTCGACCAGCGTCGTCTTGCCGGCACCTGAGGGCGCGGATACGACGAACAACAGGCCGCGCACCTCACTCGACATTCTGCACCTGCTCGCGCATCTTCTCGAGCTCCGCCTTCGCCGCGATGATGAGCTCGGACACCCGCAGGCCGTCCGCCTTCGAGCCCATCGTGTTGACCTCGCGGTTCATCTCCTGCAGCAGAAAGTCGAGCTTGCGGCCGCAGGGCTCCGGGCCGTCGGCCAGCACGGTCCAGTGCGACACGTGGCCGCGGAACCGCTCGAGCTCTTCGCTGATGTCCGACCGCGCCGCCATCCGCACGATCTCCTGAGCGACGGCCGTCTCGTCGGCCTGCAGACTGGTCCGCAACTCGCGCACGCGTTCGGTCACGCGCTGCTCCATCGCCGCGCGTCCCTCGTCCGCCGCGGTAGCGATCCGCTCGACGAGGTCCGCGACCGCCGTCCGCCGGCTGTCGAGATCCCCGCGGAGGGACTCGCCCTCGCGCGCGCGCATCGAGTCCAGATCGATCAACGCCTGCTCGACCGCCTCGCGCGCCTGCGTGGCGACCACTCCTGCAGTTTTCGCCGCCTCATCGTCGTCGAGCGGACGCTCGCGGATCGTGATGGCCTGCGGCAGCCTCAGCAAATCTCCAGGCGTGAGCGCGCCGCTGACGAGCCCGCGGGCGCGCGCCTGGTCGAGCGCGACGTCGAGCGCGCGGGCGAACTCCTCGTTGAATTCGACGTCGACGCCCGGTGTCTGCCGCAGCTGCAGCGAGACGCTGAGCTCGACGCGCCCGCGCGCGACATGCGTCGCCACCAGGGCGCGCAGCCCGGCCTCGATCGCCGAAAGCGACTGCGGGCTCCGCAGCTGAAGATCCAGATGGCGGTGGTTCACCGCGCGAATCGTCACCGCAATCGTCGCGCGTTCGTTCTCGCGCGTCAGCGCCGCGAACCCTGTCATGCTCTTGATCATCGCGACACACCCACCTGCCCTACCTGGCCCACGCGACCTAGCTGCCCCACCCGACCTACCTGGCCCACCTGCCCTACCCGCCCTATGACGGCACCATCCGGCGCTCGGCCCGGCGCCCTTCCAGCAACTGCAACTGATACAACGTCGCGTACGTGCCGTCGGGCTTCACCACGAGCTCGTCGTGCCGCCCGACCTCGACGATGCGCCCGCGCTCGAGGACGACGATCGCGTCGGCCCGTCGGATCGTGGACAGACGATGCGCGATGACGAACGAGGTCCGGTTCATCATCAGGTTCGACAGGGCCTCCTGTACGAGCAGCTCCGACTCGGTGTCGAGCGCCGACGTCGCTTCGTCCAACACGAGAATCGGCGCGTTCTTGAGAATCGCCCGCGCGATCGCGATGCGCTGGCGCTGCCCGCCCGACAGCCGCTGCCCGCGCTCGCCGATCATCGTCTCGTACCCCTTCGGCAACACCGCGATGAAGTCGTGCGCGTTGGCCGCCCGGGCGGCCGATTCGATCTGCTGCGGCGTCGCGTCGGGCGATCCGTACGCGATGTTGCGGCCGATCGAATCGTCGAACAGCACGGTGTCCTGCGTGACAATGCCGATCTGGCGCCGCAGTGACGCGACCGTCGCGCGCCGGATGTCGACGCCGTCGACCAGAATGGCCCCCGCGCTGACGTCGTAGAACCGCGGCAGCAGGTTGACGAGGGTCGTCTTGCCCGCACCGCTGCGCCCCACAATCGCAATCATCTGCCCGGCGTGTACCGTGAGCGAGAGATTGCGCAGCGTGCGGCCCGCGGCGTCTTCGTAGCCGAACCCGACCTCGCCGAACTCGATGGTGCGCTGAAACGGCGCCAGCGGCTGAGCGCCCGGCGCTTCGATCACTTCCGTGTGCGTGTCGAGCATCTCGAAGATGCGCTCGGACGCGGCGATCGCCTGCTGCAGGTCCGCGTTCACGCGGCTGAGTTTCTTGGCGGGTCCGTACATCAGCAGCAGCGTGCCGATGAACAGGACGAACTGCCCCGGCGTCAGGTTGTTCGACGCGATCTGACTGCTGCCGTACACCAGCGCGCCGGCCATGCCGATCCCGCCGATCAGCTCCATCAGCGGCGGAAGGCTCGACAGCGCCGCGGTAACCTTCATATTCGTGCGGAACAGGTGGTAGCCGGCGCGGTTGAACTTCTCCGCCTCGTGTTTCTCGGTCGCGAACGCCTTGACGATGCGATGACCGGTGAAGGCTTCGGTGCTGAGGTGGAACAGCTGCTCGATCGCTTCCTGACTTCGCCTCGTCGTCCGCCGCACGCGCTGGCCGAGACGAATCAAGGGGTAGACGATCAGCGGCGCGCCGGTCAGACAGACGATCGTCAGCCGCGAGTCGTAATACAACAACAGCGCCGCGTACCCGACGAGCGCGAGCGATTCGCGCGCCAGATCGCCGGCGGTCTCCGACACCGCCTGCTGGACCTGGCCGACGTCATTGTTGATCCGTGAGAGCAGGCGGCCCGTGGCGCCGTGCGCAAAGAAGCCGGCCGACTGATCGAGGATGTGCCGATACAGCGCGTTGCGAAGATCCATGACGACGCGCTGGCCGACGTCGGCCATCAGGTACGACGAGGCGTACGAGCCGATACCCTTGAGGAGGTAGACGCCGACGATCGCCCACGCGATGAACCAGACTTCCTGCTGTTTCGGGAGCACGCTGTCGAAAATCGGCTTGATAAGATACGCGAGGCCCGCCGACCCGATCGCGTAGACGATCATGCCGACGACCGCCCACGCCATGCGCCCGCGGTAGGGCGTCGCGTACGCGAACAGCCGACGCAGCGTGGTCCGCTGCCGTGCGGGCACGCTACGCCTTCCTACTCGCGGTCATAACCGTGCGGGTGGTTGCGATGCCAATCCCAGGCCGTGCGGACGATCGTCTCGAGGTCGCCGAGCTTCGGCGTCCAGTGCAGCTCGGCCTGCGCCTTGTGTGCCGCCGCGTAGAGCACGGCCGGATCGCCCGGGCGCCGCGGGCCAAGCGTCCACGGCACCTGGCGTCCGGTCACGCGCCCGACGGCGTCGATCACGTTGCGCACCGAATGCGGATGGCCGGTCCCCAGGTTGTAGGCGCCAGACGATCCTCCGCCGGCAATGGCTTCGAGCGCTTTCAGGTGCGCGTCCGCCAAGTCGGTGACGTGAATGTAGTCGCGCAGACAGGTGCCGTCCGGCGTCGGGTAGTCGTCGCCGAACACCTGCAGGCCACGGCCGCCGGTCGCCGCTTCAATCGCGCGCGGGATGAGATGGATTTCCGGCGAGTGGTCCTCACCGATCTCGCCATCGGGATCGGCGCCGGAGGCGTTGAAGTATCGCAGCGCGACGTAGCGCATGCCGTGCGCGGTCGCGAAGTGCGGCAGCGCGCGCTCGATCGCCAGTTTCGTCTCGCCGTAGCAGTTGATCGGTTTCTGCGGGTGCGTCTCGGCAATCGGCGTCTCGATTGGCTCGCCGTACGTCGCGCATGTGGACGAGAAGACGAAATGCTGAACCGATTCCGCCGCCATCGCCTCGAGCACGCTCAGCGCGCCCGCGACGTTGTTGCGGTAGTACTTCGCCGGCTCCCGCACCGACTCGCCGACGTCGAGAAATGCGGCGAAGTGCATGACCGCGAAAATCTGGTGGCGCCGCAATGCGTCGCGGACGGCGCCCGTGTCGCTGATGTCCCCTTCCACCAGCGCGCCGAACTTCACCGCCGCGCGATGGCCCGCGACGAGGTTGTCGAAGACGACGACCCGGTAGCCGGCGCGATGCAGCACCTTGGCCGCGTGGCTGCCGATGTAGCCGGCGCCGCCGGTGACGAGCACGGCGCGCGAGCTAGCGTCCAATGGAGAAATACGTGAAGCCGAGCGCGCGCATGTGCTCGGGCGAGTAGATATTGCGGCCGTCGAACACGACCGGCGCCTTCATCAGCGATCGCATCTTGGCGAAGTCCGGCTCGCGGAACTCGTTCCACTCCGTGACGACCGCCAGCGCGTCGGCGCCGCTCAGCGCGTCGTAGCTCTTCTCGCACAGCGCGATGCGATCGCCGAAGATGCCGCGCGCCACCGCCGCGGCCGCCGGATCGTAGGCGTTCACGTTCACGCCGCGCGCGAGCAGCCGCTCGATAATCGGGATCGCCGGCGCCTCGCGCATGTCGTCCGTGCGCGGCTTGAACGCCAGCCCCCAGATCGCGACCGTCCGACCGGGCAGATCCGGGAAGTACGCCTCGATCTTGTCGACGAGCCGCGCCTTCTGCCGGTCGTTCACGTCGTCGACCGCGCGCAGGATCTTGAAGTCGTAGCCTTTGTCCGACGCCGACTTCAGGAGCGCCTGCGTGTCCTTCGGGAAGCAGCTCCCGCCGTAGCCGACGCCGGGAAACAGGAACGACGTGCCGATGCGGCGATCGGATCCGATCGCCTTCCGCACCTGATCGACGTCGGCGCCGACGACCTCGCAGACGTTCGCGATTTCGTTCATGAACGAGATGCGCGTCGCGAGAATCGAATTCGCCGCGTACTTGCACAGCTCCGCGCTCGCCGTGCTCATCGTCAGAATCGGCGCGCCGGTGCGCGTGAACGGGCCGTACAGCTCCTTCATCAACGCTTCTCCGCGCCCGTCGTTGGCCTCGATGCCGATAACGACGCGGTCCGGCTTCATGAAGTCTTCGATCGCCGCGCCCTGTTTCAGAAACTCGGGGTTACTGACCACACTGAAGGTCTGCGTGGTCTGGCCGGCGATGGCGTCACGCACTCTCTTCGCGGTGCCCACGGGCACCGTGCTCTTGTCGACCACCACGGTGTACTTGTTCATCGCCTGGCCGATGGACTCGGCGACCGCGAGCACATGCTGCAGGTCGGCGGCGCCGTCCTCGCCTTGCGGCGTGCCGACGGCGATGAAGACGATGTCCGAGCCGCGGACAGCCGATGGCAGGTCCGTGGTGAAGGCAAGGCGATCCTCGTGCTGGTTGCGGACGACCATCTCCTCGAGGCCGGGCTCGTAAATCGGCATCTTGCCGGCCTGGAGCATGGCGACTTTCGACTCGTCCTTATCGACGCATGCGACGGTGTTCCCATTTTCGGCCAGGCACGCGCCCAGTACGAGGCCGACATACCCTGAGCCGACGACAGCGATCTGCATTTCACAATAAGATACTGGCTCGAAACGACTTAAACAAGTGCGCGTCCTAATTGATTACCGTCCTGCCCTGCGCGAGCGCAGCGGATCGGGCGAGTACACTCATCAGCTGGCGAAGGCGCTGCTGGCGTCGCACACCGGGGCCGGGCCGTCGCGCGCCCTCGAGCTGACGCTCTTCTCCAGTTCCTGGAAGGATCGGCTCGCGCTCTCGCCGGATCTGGCGGGCGCGCAGACCGTCGATCGTCGCGTGCCCGTGCGTGTGCTGAACTTCGCCTGGCACCGGCTCGGGTGGCCGCCGGTCGAGACGCTCGCGGGCGGCACGTTCGACGTCGTGCAGTCACCGCACCCGCTGCTGTTGCCGACACGCGCGGCGGCGCAGGTGATCACGATCCACGACCTGAACTTCATCACGCACCCGGAGCGCACGCGCGCCGAAATCCGCCGCGACTACCCGGCGCTGGCACGCGACCACGCGCATCGCGCGGATGCCGTGCTGGTGCCGTCGGCGCACACGGCTGGTGAAGTTGAGCGGCTGCTCGGCGTGGCGCGCGATCGGATCGCCATCTGCCCTCCCGGCGCGCCCGACTGGACCCCACGGCCAGTCGCGCCGAAAGACGGCTACGTCTTGTTCTTCAGCACGCTGGAACCACGGAAAAACGTTGGAGGATTGCTGGACGCGTACGAGCAGCTGTTGGCGCGTCCGGCTGACAGCCTTCGCCAAGGCGACGGCAGTCCGCCGAAGCTTCGCGCGGAGACGGAAGCCGGACACTCCGCACGAAGGGTGCCCGAGCTCGTGCTGGCGGGCAGAGCGACGGACGAAGCCAAGGCGTGGCTCGATCGCATCAGCCGGCCTCCGCTCCGCGGCGCCGTCCGTCACATCGGGTACGTCGATTCGAACGATCGCCGCTCGCTCTACGAAGGGGCGCGACTGCTCGTGCAGCCCTCGTTCGACGAAGGCTTCGGGATGCCGGTGCTCGAGGCGATGGCGCTCGGCGTGCCGGTCGTCGCCGCCAATCGTGGCTCGTTGCCGGAAGTGCTCGGCGACGCGGGGCCGCTCGTCGATCCGGATCAACCGGCCGACATCGCGCACGCGATCGCGCGCGTGCTAGACGACGACGCGTTCGCGGCGGCGTGCGCGGAAAAAGGTCTCGCCCGCGCGCGCGCATTTCGGTGGGACGAGACGGCCCATCGCGTGTACGACGTCTACCGGCAGGCCATCGAGCGGCGGGCGCACCGGGACGATAGTCATGGCTGATCGCTCATGGCTCATGGCTATGGAAGGGCGGTCCGCGAACCCATGCGCATCGGTATAGACGCGCGCGAGCTGTGCGGCCGCGCGACAGGCGTCGGGCGCTATCTGGACGGTCTGCTGCGGGAATGGGCGGCCGGCAGTCGTGCAGGCGCCCACGAATTCGTGCTCTATGCGCCGGAACCGATCGCGCTGCCGCTCGACGCGCGGCGCTTCCCCACGCGCACCATCGCGGGCTCCCCGGGCACATGGTGGGAGCAGGTCCGGGTGCCGCGCGCGGTGGCAGCCGATCATCTCGACGTCTGGTTCGCGCCCGCGTACACCGCTCCCCTCCAGCTCGCGACTCCGATTGTCGTCGCCATCCATGATCTGTCGTTCGTCGCGCATCCTGAGTGGTTCCGTCGGCTCGACGGCGCCCGTCGCCGCTGGTTGACGAGCCAGTCGGCCAGGCGGGCGGCCGCGGTCGTGACGATCTCGGAGTTCTCGAAGCACGAGCTGATCGATCGCCTCGACGTCCCCGCGGACCGCATCCACGTCATCCCGCCCGGGATAGGGGCTGGGGGCCTGGGGCTGGGGGCTGGCGCAGTCAGCCATCAGCCATCAGCCATCAGCCATGACAAGGTGCTATTCGTGGGCTCCATTTTCAACCGCCGCCACGTGGTCGATCTCATTCGCGCCTTTGCGCCGATCGCACGCGCGCACGCCGGCGCGTCGCTCGACATCGTCGGCGACAACAGGAGCTATCCACACGAAGATGTGCGCCGGACGATCGCCGGAGAACAGCTCGAGGCGCAGGTGCGCTGGCTCGAGTATGTGAGCGACGAACAGCTGGCAACGTTGTATGCCGAGGCGCGCGCTCTTGCGTTTCTCTCCGAGTACGAAGGGCTGGGGCTCACGCCGCTCGAGGCGCTGGCGGCCGGCGTCCCGCCGATTCTGCTGGATACGCCCGTCGCCCGCGAGAGTTGCGGCGACGCCGCGGTCTACGTGCCGTTGGGCGATCTGCCGACCACGACGCGCGCGCTCGAATCGCTGCTCTTCGACGAGACCGTGCGACAGCGGATCCTCGATGCCGCGCCCGCGGCGCTGGCGAAGTACAGTTGGCCACGGGCGGCGCGGGAGACGCTGGCGGTGTTGGAAGCCGCCGCGTCCGGAAAAGTCTAGCCCTGTGTCCTCTGTGGTCAAGGTTCTGTGACAACGCTGTCGATCATCATCGTGTCGTTCAACGCGCGCGCCGACCTCGAGCGCTGCCTCGAGTCCCTGCACGCCGCCCGTCCCGTGACGCCGCACGAGATCCTCGTCGTCGACAACGGCTCGGCCGACGGCAGCGCGGACGCCGTGCGCCGGTGGCCGGACGTCAGGGTGATCGAGGCCGGCGCGAACCTCGGCTTCGCGCGGGCCAACAACATCGGCATCCGCGCCAGCGACGGCACGAACATCCTCCTGTTGAACAGCGACACCATCGTTCCGGCCGGCGCGATCGACCGTCTGCTCGCCGAGCTCGACGGCCACGACGACGTCGCCGTCATCGGACCGCGGCTGGTGGACGCCGCCGGACGCGCCGAGCTCTCGTTCGGCCGCATGATTGGCCCGCTGAATGAGTTCCGGCAGAAGCGGCGTGTGCAAAGCGGCGCGGTCGAGGATCTCACGAGACAGCGGCACGACCCGGACTGGGTCAGCGGCGCGTGTCTGCTCGTCCGGCGCGCGGATGCGGAAGCGGTCGGCGGTCTCGACGAGCGGTATTTCATGTACACGGAAGACGTCGATTTCTGCGCCGCGATTCGCGCCCGCGGCCGCAAGATCCTGTTCACGCCGGACGTCGAGGTCGTGCACCTGCGTGGACGATCCGCGGCGAGCGCCCCAATCACGACGCAGGAGCACTATCGCCGAAGCCAGATTGCGTTCTATCAGAAGCACCACCCGGCTTGGGCGCCGTGGCTGAAGTTATATCTGCGCGTGCGCGGCGTGGTCTGATTCACGGCGGCAGATACGTCCGGTTCCTGTTCGTGTCGGCTGTTCGCGGATCGAGAGAATCTGCGCCACGATGTGAACCTCACCAAGGTCGTCTGTAGAGGCACTGGGATAGAATGTACTCCCTGATCATTTCTCAGAAGACCGACCGCGATTCCCCATGCTGAGTCGGAATTGTCCGGCGTGTGGACGACGAGTCCCTGGCAAGGTCTCGACGTGCCGCTGCGGTCAATCGCTCGCAGATGTGCCGCCGCTGACGGAATCGGTCGAGGCCGAACGCGAGTCGCCTCCCGAGTCCAACAGCCTCCTCATCATCGGCAAGGTGAGCCTCGCGCTCATCGTTGGTGTGGGCGGCATCTTTTGGATCAATCGCCCGCCAGCGACACCGCCCGCGCTCTCGCGAGTTGCGGGAGCCGCCGCGTCGAATGCGCCGTCCGCTGGAAGCCCGAAAGCCTTGCCGCCGCAGATGCAGGCGCCGGTCGGGAATTCGAGCCCTCAGTCAGCGGCGGCGCCAGTCGAGCAGGAGCTTTCGGCGCTCGACAGAGTGCTGGCCGCGGCCGCCGCGGCCAAGCGGACCGAGGCGCCACCCGCCGCGGCCCAGGCGCCTGCCGCTGCACCAACTCCCGCAGGCCTCGAAGACGTGATCAGCCAGGCGATGCCGGCCGTCGTCCGCGTGGAGACCGCCGGCGGGTTCGGGAGCGGCTTCTTCATCTCGCCCGACACGATGCTGACCAACGTGCACGTGGTCGGCGGCAACACGACCGTGACGATCCGCAGGCCCGACGGCACGACGCTGACCGGGCGCGTTGACGCCACCGCGCCGGAGCTGGACATCGCGGTGATCCGCATCAGCAATCCGGACCCCAAGCAGCCGACGTTGCCGCTGGGCTCCGGCGCCCGTGCGCGCGCCGGCCAGGACGTGATCGCGCTCGGCACGCCGCTCGGTCTGCAGAACACCGTGACGCGCGGTATCGTGAGCGCGGTGCGGGAGGTCGGCGGGTTGACGCTCGTGCAGACCGACGCCGCGATCAATCCCGGCAACAGTGGCGGACCGCTGCTCGATCGATCCGGGCAGGTGATCGGGATCACGACGATGAGCATCCGATCGTCGGTCGCTCAGGGGCTGGGTTTCGCAATCGCGATCGAACACGCGCAGGCGCTGATCGCCGGGAAGCGCTCGACCGCGCAACGAGGCACGCCGCTGTCGACCCTCAACGAGGCGATGTCCGGGCGCCGCGCGCCGACCGACGTCGACGCCGCGCGCGACGGCAGCACAAGAACCTACGAGCAGCTCATCGCGGCTCTGGCTCGGCGCGCCGACGCGCTCGACGACCGCTGGCGGAGCTTCAAGCGCAGCTGCTACGAAGGGCGCGTGGTCGGCGTGTTCGACCGCGAGTGGTTTGCGTTCTGGGATCCGCGCGCCATGCAGGGGGCGGTGTCGCCGGGCTGCGGGTCGGCGTTCGGCGACATTCGCCGCGTCGCCGACGACATCCGCGACGCCGTGGTCGCGGCCGGCGAAACGGCCCGCCAGGCCGACGTGTATCCGGGCATGCGCCGCGACGTCCTGCGCCGCTATCGCCTCGATTACACCGGATGGGACAGATAGGGTGGGCCCGACGCGCCTGCCCTACCCGCCCCACCTGGCCCACCTGACCCGTTGAGTATGATGTAGCGTGCGGATTGGCATAGACGCCCGCAAGCTGCACGACTTCGGCATCGGCACCTACATCCGGAACCTGCTGCGGCACCTGGCGCGCATCGACAGCCAGACCGAGTTCGTCATCCTCTGCCGCCCTGAGGATCGCGAGACGCTGGCGGCGATCGGAGAAAACTTCCGGCCGGTTCGCGAGTCGTCTGGCAATTATTCGATCGCGGAACAGATCAGGATTCCCTGGGCGCTCGGGCGTGAAGGGGTGACGCTGTTTCACGCGCCCCACTACGTACTGCCGCCGCTCGTGCGGTGCCGATCCGTCGTGACGATCCACGACTGCATTCATCTGATGTTTCCGCAGTACCTGCCGAACCGGGCCGCGCTGTTCTACGCGAAGACGTCCATCTCGCTCGCCGCGCGGCGCGCGACGCGCGTCATGACGGTCTCGGAGAGCTCCAAACGCGACATCCTGCGCTTCGTCGACACGCAGCCCGAGAAGATCGACGTCATCTACAACGCGTACGACGAGCGCTTCGCGATCGAGCCGCGCGAGGACGACGTGGTGCGGGTGCGGGAACGCTACCAGCTGCACGACGAGTTCGTGCTCTACGCGGGAAACGTCAAGCCGCACAAGAACCTCGAGCGGCTGATCGACGCGTTCCACTTCGTCCGGAAGCGCGGCCTCGACCATCTGAAGCTCGTGCTGATCGGCGACGAGATTTCGAAATACACGGCGCTCCGCCGCGCGGTGCACAAGCACCAGCTCCACAAGTACGTCCGGTTTCTCGGCTACCTGCCAGAGGAGACGCTCGCGGTGATGTACCGGCTC
>Ga0209515_10009231_pt1 | contig 11283 bp, 12 predicted proteins | sample Subgroupgradi54m_FD_187454 | JGI IMG/M metagenome (GOLD analysis project Ga0209515, IMG submission 187454) | Subsurface groundwater microbial communities from S. Glens Falls, New York, USA - GMW60B uncontaminated upgradient, 5.4 m (SPAdes)... ...
GGCGGTGGCCCGTGGTAGATTCCCCGGGCCATGAGTACTGCAGGTACGTCGTCAAGTCCCGTGACCCCGGAACACATCCTCCAGGTAGGGCTCGGCTTCTGGGCCTCGAAAACGCTGTTGAGCGCCATCGAGATGGAACTGTTCACTGAGGTCGCGAAACACCCCGGCACGGCGCACGATGTCGGCGGACGCCTGGGGCTGCACCCCAGGTCGGCGGCTGATTTTCTGGACGCGCTGGTCTCGCTCGGGTTTCTGCAGCGGAAGGACGGGATCTACTCGAACACTCCGGCGACCGCGCTGTTTCTGGACAAGCAGAAGCCGTCCTACATCGGCGGCATTCTGGAAATGGCCAACCACCGGTTGTTCGGCTTCTGGAACCATCTGACCGAAGCGGTGCGCACGGGTCTCCCGCAGAACGAGGTGAAGGCCGGAGGGCAGCCGCTCTTCGCCGCCCTGTACGCGGATCCGGCGCGGCTGCGCGGCTTTCTCCAGGCGATGACGGGCATCAGCCACGGCGCGAACCTGGCGATCGCGTCGACGTTTCCGTGGAAGAGCCACCGCACGTTCGTCGACGTCGGCACCGCACAGGGTGACCTCGCCACGCAGGTCGCGCTGGCCAACCCGCATCTGCAGGGCACCGGCTTCGACCTCGCCGAAGTGGGGCCGATCTTCGAGGACTACGTCGAGCACAACGCCCTCGGCTCGCGCCTCACGTTCACGCCGGGCGATTTCTTCGCCGATCCCCTGCCGCAGGCCGACGTCGTGATGATGGGCCACATCCTGCACGACTGGGATCTCGCGCAGAAAAAGATGCTCGTGCGCAAGGCGTACGATGCGCTTCCGTCCGGCGGCGCGCTGATCGTCTACGAGTCGATCATCGACGACGATCGGAGGCAGAACACCTTCGGCCTGCTCATGAGCCTGAACATGCTGATCGAGACGACCGGCGGCTTCGACTACACCGGTGCCGACTGCGTCGGCTGGATGAAAGAAGCCGGGTTCAAGGAGGCGCGGGTCGAGCACCTCGTCGGGCCCGACTCGATGGTGGTCGGCCTGAAGTAGGATCGGATCGTGATTCTCGGTCTCCATCACGTCACCGCGACGGTGGACGAAGCGCAGGACGATCTGGATTTCTGCCTCGGCCGCCTCGGTCTGAGACTCGTCAAGAAAACCGTCAACTTCGACAACCATCACGTTTACCACTTCTACTACGGCGACGCGCAGGGGACACCCGGCACGATCTGGACGACGTTTCCGTACACAGGGCGGGGCGTGCCGGTGGGCCGCAAGGGCGCGGGCCAGGTGACGGTGACGTCGTTCTCCGTGCCGAACGGATCGCTCGACGTGTGGCGAAAGCGGCTCGGCGCACACGCGTCCGCGGTGACCGATCTGGCCGCGCGGTTCGGCGAGCCGGTGATCGGGTTCGCCGATCGATCGGGCCTCGCGTTCGAGCTGATCGCGACCGATCGCGACACGCGCCCGCCGTGGGTCGCCGACGGCTTCGACGCCGCCGAGGCGATCCGCGGCCTGCACAGCGTGACGCTCGTGGTGCGCGACGCCCGGAGGACGGTCGAGCTGATGACGCAGTTGCTCGACTATACCGTCGTCGACGAGATGGACAACCGTATCCGGCTGGCGGTCAACGGCGGCGGGCCCGGCCGGACGATCGACGTCGTGTATCACGCCGACGCCGAGCCGGCGATGAACGGTCTCGGTACCGTCCATCACGTCGCGATGGCGGTCGGCAGCGCGGGCGAGCAGCTTCGCCTGCGCGAGGAGCTGATGCGGTACGGCTGCACGGTGACGGAGGTGCGCGATCGCTGCTACTTCCAGTCGATCTACTTCCGCGAGCCGGGTGGCGTGCTGTTCGAAGTGGCCACGGTGAAGCCGGGGTTCGCGATCGACGAAGCGCCGGCGTCGCTTGGACGCGACCTGAAGCTTCCACCGTGGGAAGAAGCGAACCGCGCGGAGATCGAGCGCGGGCTGGCGCCCGTTAGGTATTGAACGCCCATTCGTTTCCTGTTCGTCTCCTTCCAACATCTGGTGTGACCATCCTCAGACGGCCCAAGCTGTAGTTGCATTCGTCTTACGTTTTTGTTATCCTGACCGCCCAACAGCGTTTTTCACAAAACATTGCCCCAAAAGGGGTTTCGCGTCTTTCTCATGCCAGCGAGCGCGGTGACTCCGGGAGCCGCTCCCACGTGGACGGCCCCGCTCCTCGGACGCCGGCTGATTAGTCGCGACGATCCAGCGCAACAGAAGGGAGCGCGTGATGCGTACGATTGTTATCGTCAACCAGAAGGGTGGGTGCGGAAAAACCACCACGGCCATCAATCTGGCGGCCTTCCTCGCGCTGGAAGGACGGCGAACGTTGGTCGTCGACATGGACCCGCAAGGGCATGCCACGTTGGGGTTGCTGACCGACGCCGTCCAGCCATCCAAGACGATGTATGACGTGTTCGTGCACCACGGCAACGGGCGCGACACGCGCATACGCGACATCATACGGCCGGTGCAGACGCATCTTGATGTGGCTCCCGCCGACATCCTCTTGAGTGCCGTGCCCGAGAAATTCGCGGGGCTGTCCGGTCGAGATGTCATTCTTGCCGCAGTTCTCGACGGGGTTCGGCACAAATACGACTACGTCATCGTGGACTGTCCGCCTCACGTCGGCTTCCTGACACTCAACGCGCTCAATGCCTGCTCGGAAGCGATCGTGCCGGTCGATCCCGGCTTCTTTTCCCTGCACGGCCTTGGAAAGCTGTTGGAGACGCTTGATGTGGTGGCGAAAAAGACCGGACACGACATCGCCGTGCGCGCGCTCGTGACGCTCTACGGTGGCCGAACGCAGTTTGCCAGAGACGTCGTCGAGGAGATCCGCAAACACCTCGCCGGCCGGTACTTCAACACCGTCATCCGGCACAGCGTCAAGTTGGCCGAGGCGGCGAGTCATGGCCTGCCGATCGCCGCGTACTGTCGGCGCTGTGCGGGGTTTGACGACTACGCGGCGCTGGCTGCGGAAGTCCTGGCGATGGAAACCACGAGGCCTGTCGAAGTCCTTCCCGGTCCATCTGCACCGACCGTGACGCCAGAGGGAGTCGTCTTTGCGATTGAAGCGCCTGATGCCCGACGCGTCCAGCTGTTGGGCGACTTCAACGGCTGGACACTCGATGGGAACGAGATGACACCGGCGGGACCGATCTGGACCAGGGTGTTGAAGCTGCATCCCGGGCGTTACCGGTATCGGTACGTGGTCGATGGGCTCTGGCAAAGCGATCCGCTGAATGCCGAGGTTGAACCCGCACCGTTCGGCGGAGTCAATTCCGTGTTCGTCCTCAATGACCGATTCTCCGATCAATCGTAGGAGTTCGATGCCGTTCGATGCGGAATCGAAGAGCGCAGATCAGCCGAGAGCCGAAGCGCCGGCGAGCCCTCCGAGCGTGGGCCGCAGACCCCTCGGACGCGGGTTAGAGGATGTCTCCCACCTCTTTGTGCCACAGACGAAGGAGGCGAGCGCCAGCGAGCCCACGAGTGAGCGGGCGTCGCAGCGAGTCCCTGTCAGGCCGGGAGCTCGAGCCGGCGCCGCGGTGCTTCGGCGCGGTGAACCGATCACCAGAGACCAGCTGACGGCCACGCTGAGGGAATGTCAAGGCGCGCTCGAGGAGAACATGCGGGCGATCGACGCTCGCATTCCGTGTTGCCCAGGCGACGACATCGACCTGCTCGCCTTGGACCGCGCCAACCGGCTCACGATCATCGACGTCGAGATCACCCTTGGCGACGGGTTGCTGCTCCGCGGGGTCAGCCATGTCGACTGGGTCGTGCGCCACGTGGCCATTGTGCAGCGCATGTATCAGGGTTGGACGATCGATGGTTCCCGGCAGCCGCGGCTCATTCTCGTCGCTCCGCAGTTTTCACCGTTTCTAAGAAGCGCCGTCCGGCAGATTACCGGGCCCGACGTCATGTGCTACCGATACCACGGCGTGGAGCTGTCCGGCGGGACGGGGATCTTCTTCGAGCCTGTGGGCGGTGAGAGTGAGTAGTTAGGGGCGAGCGATGCCCGCGGAGTGTCCGACGGCTGACGAGACTATGAGGTGACGTCATGAGCCAGTCGACCGAATCTGCCACGCGGACCGCCAGGGCGGCTCCGCCTGTTGAATCAATCCTGGACCGCGCCGTACGGATGGTGCGAGCGGAGTACCGTGAAATGCCAGGACTCGGGTTGACGCTCCCACAAGCCGCCCGTTTTTTTGCACTGACTCCGCACGAGTCCGAGCGCGTGCTCGCTCAACTCATCGAAGAGGGATTGGTGTTCCGTGACCTGACTGGAGTTTATCGACGTCACGGGTGACGAAGAAGACTCGCCCGACGGCGCGCGCATGCACGTCGATCGCCGGGCCGCGACCACGCCAGATGTCGTCCCTCGCTACTGAATCCTGAAATTGACGTTGCTGACGTCCGTCGCGGCACCATTGCTCACGGACGTAATCCGGATCCGCGCAGTCGATGTGGCCGGCCCGCTGACGATCCAACTGAACGTCCCCGACGTGTTTCCAGAGTTCGAGACGTTCGTGGCAATTGTCGACCAGGTACCGGAGTTGCCGTTGTCGCGGCTCGAGCGCGAGCGGATGATACACTCGATGAACATGCCGCTCCCGCAGGAGATCCTTGACGAGTCGTCGGTGTTGTTCCAGGACGTACCGAAGACGTCGATCCCGAGGCGCACGCGACGTTCGTGATCGCGCGGGTGTTGGACCATGGCAGCCTCCAGAGCGTCAGGGCGCTGCTGCGGTACTACGGATCGAATCGCATCCGCGCGTTTTTCGCGAGCTGATTCCCCACCTCCTTCGACGCTCTGGGATTCGTTCTGACGCTCGCACAAGCGTTTCGTGAGTTGGAGCGGCTCCTGGCCGGCGAGCAGACGCTGTACGTCCGGTTACGTCAGGTGACGACGTCGTTTTTCCGCTACCCCTATGCACTGCTGGAAGCTGTGGAACCGACGCCGTGGGGCTTCGGCCTTGCGTCGGATGCCGACATTGCGGCGATGAAGATCGAAGCGGTCGCAGGCCGCGGGTCGCGGAAGGACTTTGTCCACCAGCCGCATGGACCGCTACCACCGGCTGCGTGCCCTCGCCTATTTCGAGGATGCCGAGCGAGAGCCGATGCTCGACATGCGCACGCCGTTCGACTGGAACGAGGCCAACAGTTCTTCACGACCGAGGCCACGCGGCTTCTCGCGACCGAGGCTGGCGATGGACCAGCGTAAACCCGACGGGAATCCATATCTACCGTCCGCGTTGTTCGTCGTGCTCAATGGTGCTGAGCAGATCGTCCAGAGTCAACGCCGCGAACATCTCGTGCCGCTCCTTCGAGTAGTCGCCGTGCCCCGGATCGTACTGCATCATGAACCGCATCGCTCCGGCCGGTCCAAGTCGCTCCGTGAGTGCCTTCCATCCCTCCATCCGGATTTGATACAAGGACATCGGGGATGAAGTGCTCATACGTCGTCTCCGCCCATCTCGACCTGCAACCTCTCGCGCTCTGTGGTGGCTCGCTTCAGAAGCCGGTCATCAGTCGTCACGAACCATCGTGCCGCTGATTGCTCAGCAAACGCGAGTGCAGCGCATCGAGTGCGCCAAATCCGAGAGCGACAAGCTCGCGGGCCCGCGCTGCCGCCGCCACGGTCGCTGTGACGGACGCCGTCGCCGCGTCCAGCCACAGTCGCGTCGCCAGGCGCCGGTCTTCACGGGGGTTCCGCTCGTTCTCGAAATCGTGAGCGGGCGATCGGACGAGGACAAACGCGCCTGCCCGGGCCGCATCGAGAATGGCGGCCACCGCCTCCGCCTCTCGACGGACTCTTTCGACCGCCGCATCGTCGAACGGTCGCTTGAAGCTGCAGACGTCAAGGTAGACGATCTCGCTCACATCGCCATCGTACTACGGTCAGCTGTGCGGAGACCCGGGACGGCATGTCTCGCGTCCGGACGCCGTCCAGGTTCAACCTTGGGGATCGGACAATTTCAGACCCTGGAGGGAAGAGTAGTCTAGAATCCGCCTGACTGGCTCCGCCATCATGCCGATTGATCCTCAGGACTGGCCGCGTGTGCGCGACGTGTTCGAGCGCGTGCTGGCGCTGCCCGCGGCCGAACGCGGGGCGTACCTTGCCCTTGCGTGCGGCGGCAACGAGGCGCAGCGGAAACAGGTCGAGGGGATGATCGAATCCCACGGGCGTGCGCCTGGCTTCCTCGACACGCCGGCCGCCGCGCTGCTCGACGAGACGATGGCCGTACGATCCCTCGCAGGCCAGCGCATTGGCCCGTATCAGCTTTCTTCGCGCATCGGCGCAGGTGGGATGGGTGAGGTGTACAAGGCGATCGATACGCGCCTGGACCGCACCGTCGCCGTCAAGGTCTTGCCGGCACACGTGGCCAACGATCCGCAAGCCCTCGAGCGTTTCGACCGCGAAGGGCGCGCGATTGCCGCCCTGAACCACCCGCACATCTGCGCGCTGCACGACGTCGGCGAAGCCACGATTCCCAGCCATCAGCCATCAGCCATCAGCCATTACGTTGTCCGGTTCCTGGTGATGGAGCTGCTCGAGGGCGAGACGCTGGCGGCGCGCTGGCACGAGGACCGCTGCCGCTGGCGGAAGCGCTGCACTACGCCGCGCAGATCGCATCCGCGCTCGAGAAGGCTCACGGCGCCCGCATCGTGCACCGTGATCTGAAGCCGGGCAACATCTTTCTCGTTCCCGGCGGCGGGACGTCCTCGACGCTGACCGCGAAACTCTTGGATTTCGGGTTGGCCAAGACAAGTGCCTTCGCAACACCTGGCGGCGCAACCGCCATGCGGACGGCGCCCGATCTGACGACGCCTGGCACGATCCTGGGTACGGTGCAGTACATGGCACCCGAACAGATCGAAGGAAAGGAGACCGACGCGCGCACAGACATTTTCGCGTTCGGCGCGGTCCTGTTCGAGATGCTTACCGGACGAAAGGCATTTGAGGCCGACAGTCAAGCCTCGCTGATGGTCGCGATTCTCGACCGTGAGCCCACGCGACTGTCATCGCTCCAGCCGCTCGCACCGCGGTGGTTGGAGCATATCGTCGGGCGCTGTCTCGCGAAGCATCCGGATCAGCGGTGGCAATCGGCGCGGGACGTGATGCTCGAGCTGCAGTCGTCGCATGAGCCGCCCGCGACCTCGGTGGCATCGTCGTCCGCTCCTGCTCAGGCGAGCGCACGACCGTGGCGCAGATCGGTTGCGGGGGCAGGCGCGATCGCCGTCGTTGCCGCGATCGCCACCGCGCTGCTGTTTGCTCCGGTGCGCCGCTGGTTCACGGCCTCTGCGCCTGTCGCCGCGCCGCAGGGCGTCCAGAGAGTGGCGCTCGCGGTTCTGCCGCTTCGATCCATCGATTCGCCCGAGGCCGAGGCCGCCCATTTCGGCGTCGGCATTGCGGACGCCATCGTCACGAAGCTCGCGAACGTCCAGGCGATTCGCGTCCGCCCGACCAGCGCGATTGTGTCGTTCGAAGGCCGCACGATCGACCCCGTGGCCACCGGCCATCAGCTGCAAGTGGACCACGTGCTCACGGGAACCGTGCGCCTCGCCGAGGACGCGTATCGCTTCAACCTCCAGATGATTCGCGTGAGTGATGGTGTGCTCGAGTGGGGCCGCCAGATCGACGTGAGCCGGCGCGGGTTGTTCGGCGTCGAGGACCAGGTGACTGCGGAAGTCGTGACGGCGCTACAACTGCAGATCTCGAGCAGCGAACGAGCGCGGATCAATCAGGGCTACACGCAGAACCCCGACGCGTACGATGCGTACCTGCAGGGCCGCGCGCTGCTGGCCAACTACAGCGAGTCGAACCTGCGCCAGGCGATTGCCCACTTCGAGCGCGCGCTCCAGATCGATCCCAACTACGTGCTCGCCAATGCCGGCCTGGCGATGGCCGCCGGCACCTTCAGCGTGCGCTTCGCGTACGAGCAGCAGTCAACGGAGTGGGGACGACGAGCGGAGGAATACGCGGGCCGGGCGTTGAAGCAGGACGCCAATCTCGGCGAAGCGCATCTGGCGCTCGCGAGCGCTGCCGGCACGCTGTATCGGAACTTCGACTGGTCAACCGTGATCCGGGAAGCCCGGGTCGCGCTCAGCCTGAATCCGAACCTCGATCTCGCGCACAGCGCGTTGGCGCGCGCCTTCCTTCACATCGGACTGCTCGACTGGAGCGACCTTGAATCGAGGCGCGCCGACGACACGGTCGGTGGCACCAACGTGGAGGTCATCCGCGTACGCCTCTACGACCAGTTGCTCGCCGGACGCTTCGACGAGGCACGCCGCGGAGCGGAAACGCTTCTGACACGAACCGATGCGCCGGTCATCCGCCAGTACCTCGGTCTCGCTCTGTTCTATTCGGGCGACCGCGCGAAGGGACAAGAGATGCTGGCTGGCGTTCGTCGTCCTGATGGCCGCACCGATACGCGATCGCAGGCGTCGCTGGCTGGCGTGCAGGCGGCCAACGGAAGACGGGACGAGGCGGAGCGAACCATTCGCGCCGTCCTCGACTCGGGCTACATGGATCATCACGTCGCCTATGCGCTCGGCGCGGCCGAGGCGCAACTTGGCCGGCCGGCCGAGGCCGTCAAGTGGCTCCGTTCGGCGGCAGAGACCGGCTTCCCGTGCTATCCGTGGATGGATCGCGATCCGCTCCTCGATCCGATTCGATCCGACACAGCGTTTCAAACATTCCTGGTCACGCGTCGCACCGAGTACGACCGCGCGCGCACTCGCTATCAGGACGTCTCTCGCGCGCCGTAGGCTGGGCCGCAGCAGGTGACATGAGTTCCAGAGCCGATCGATTCGATGGCTGGATCCGCTCCTCCTTCGTCGAGATGAATACCGCTCTGGAGCATCTCTACTTCGAGCAGGAAGACCGCTCGAATGTCGAGGGCCTTGGCGACAGCATCAAGGTGCAACTGCGCGACGAGGGCCGTGTGTTCGTCGTGAGCCTCCTCGAAGAGGGCAACACCGGTGACGGATTCGACAGCGGCTTTGGCGTTCTGGGCAGTGTCGGCCTGTATCTGGCGGCCCTGCGTCGTCACGAGCTGACCAACCCGGCGCGCGAGGAAAAATCACCGTTTGCCGAGGCCTCGTCGCTGGCACTGCACGTGGGGGCGTCTCTGGGAATGGCCCCGCGATTTGTCACGGGTCACCTCGCGACGCACAACATGGCCATCAACGGCGTGCCGAAACGCTTTACGTCGTTGCCCGATGAGACGCTGTTTCTCGATGAGAATACGCGAGGCATTCTGTGTTTTCAGCGGGCCGCCGATGCGCTGGCTCGTATCGTGCCGCTCGGCGTATCGCACAGCGCCACGCTCATGCTGCTGATGAACGCCAAGGACGCGTTGTGTGACGTGATCCGTACGAACGACAGACTGTTCAGCGAGCTCGATGTGGACCGATTCTTCTACTGTGTCCGTCCGTACTACAAGCCCTATCGAGTCGGGCGGCAGGAGTATCGAGGCGCCAATGCCGGCGATTTTTCCGGGATCAACGAAATCGATCTGCTGCTGGGGCTCTGCAGGGCGAACGACGCCTATTACGCTCAGCTTCTGCTCGACAAGATGCTCTTCATGCTGCCCGGCGATCAGGTGCGTCTGCGTGACTGCATGACCCGGACGAATCTCCTCGATGAGTTTCTGAACTGCGCGGAAACCGCGGCGGGCGAACCATGGTTCCAACGCCATGCTGAAGCCTTTCTTGACGTCTGTGAGGTCTATGGCCGGACGGCCGCGCAGCATCACAATGGTCTCGTGGACAAGTTCATCAAGAAGCCGGCCGACGATCTGCCGGAGGCGCGCCTCACCGGCGTGACGGCAAGCGGACCGCCGCTCCCGGTGTTGCTGCGGTCGCTCGAGGTGCTGCGGGATCTGAGACTCGCCGCGCCGCGTGACGACATCCCCAGCCGACACGCCTGTATGGCGCGCCTGAAGAGCCGGGTGGCGCGCGACGGACCGGTCGCATAAGATCCCGCCGTATGAAAACCTGGCTCCTCGCCTTGTTCGTGGTGCTGGCGGCGCCCTCGTCTGCTCAGCAACGCATCCCGGATCTCGCCTTCGATTCCGTTCCGGACTTCCTGGAGCTTCCACCCGGAGCGAATTTCGGCGAGGTCGCCGGCGTGGCGGTCAATTCCACGGGTCACGTCTTCGTGTTCACGCGGTCGAACAGTGCCGGCGGTCCCGCGTATGCGCCCTCGGCGGCGCAGCTGCTCGAGTTCGGTCCCAAAGGCGAATTCCTGCGTGAAGTGGGCAAGGGCCTCTACGGCTGGGCGTTCGCGCACAGCGTGCGGATCGACAAGGACGACAACATCTGGGCCATCGACAAAGGCTCGGACATGATCATCAGCTTCACGCCGGCCGGCCAGGTCAGGATGGTGTTTGGCCGCAGGAAGGAATCGGCGGATCACGAAACCGGGCCGTGGGAAAACGTCGACCCGCCGCTGCCGCACGTGGACGGCCTGTTCCGCCAGCCGACCGACGTCGCCTGGGACTCCGAGGGCAACACCTACATCAGCGACGGATACGTCAACTCGCGCATCGCGAAGTACGACAAGAACGGCGACTGGGTGAAGTCCTGGGGCCAGAAGGGGACCGCGCCCGGTCAGTTCCGCCTGCCACACGCCATCGCGATCGATCGCGACAACAACGTCTACGTGGGCGATCGCTCGAACCGGCGCATCCAGGTGTTCGACACGGACGGAAAGTATCTGCGGATGTTCACCATTGACGTGCCTCCCGCGCCAGGAACGCGTCCGGTCAACGGCAACACGCCAACAGGTGACCGCCTGGCCGCGCTGATCGGCGCGCCCAATTCGATCTGCATCACGCCGGGCCCCAGCCAGGTGATGTTCGTCGGCGAGTCGACGTTTCCCGGCCGGATTTTCAAGGTATCGCTGGATGGCAAGGTGCTCGGGGTGATCGGGCGTTCCGGACGGCAGCTCAAACAGTTTTCCGGCGCGCACGCGCTGGCGTGCCCCTCGGAGCATGAAATCTACGCAGCCGAAACGTCCAACTGGCGCGTGCAGAAGCTGGTGATTCGATAGGTCGTCGTCTTCCTGCAGTCATCGCTCCGCGCCGCTCTCTGGGGCTCGGCTTTTTCGTGGCGGTTGCTCCGTGTGATGCTCGGCACGAGGGGGTCGAACGAATAGGTGTGATATATTCATGAATATATTCATGCCGACCACGGTGCACATTCCCGATCCGTTGCTGAAGTCGGTGGACC